>TARA_R110000751_G_scaffold151036_2_pt1 | contig 10598 bp, 17 predicted proteins | sample TARA_R110000751 | Tara Oceans TARA_R110000751 (sample SAMEA4398001) | marine metagenome | biome: Polar Biome; feature: [MES] marine water layer (ENVO:01000295) within the mesopelagic zone...; material: water (ENVO:00002006), including particulate matter (ENVO:01000060) such... | reverse complement strand
GACGATGAGAGCGATACGAATAGACAAGGGTAAGTACGTGCTGACGCACGAGGGAGAGGTCTTCCTTCTGAAGAAGATCCACAGTAAGAAGTGGATGCTTAGGTATATAGACTGGCACTCGTCCACGATGAGGCCGACGTACGAAACAGATGTCACAGAGTCCGGCGTCAGGGAAATGGGGTGGACATCGGGTCCAAGTCATCCAACATCGCTTGAGGATGCGAAGAAAGTAGCCGAGGATTACTACCTTGGTATGGTAATGAAGGGCATATCGCAGAAGTTTTAGTAAGTCACTTACAAAATCAGGAGATTTTGAAATGAGTCGTGATTCGATCTATATCGCAGCACAGAGTGGTTGGCCTGTCCTCATGATGGCTGGCCCCGGAGTAGGCAAGTCGATGTGGACCTACGCTTTCGGGGACACAATGGGGATGCCAGTTGAAACGCTTCTGCTCTCAACGTGTGACCCGTCTGATGTGACTGGGCTACCGTTCATCAACAAGGATGACCAGAAATCGTTGGCAAAGCCGACATGGTTTCGCAACCTTCAAGAGAAGAGGGGGCTCCTGTTCCTTGATGAACTGTCATGTGCTGCACCTGCCGTCCAAGCTCCCGCCCTGCGTGTGGTGAATGAGCTGGCTATTGAAGATGAGAAGATGCACCCTGACACGATGGTGATTGCAGCGGCGAACCCTGCCGACATAGCTGCAGGCGGGTGGGATCTGGCGCCTCCTCTGGCGAATAGATTCTGGCATGCTACGTGGGAACTAAATCACATCGAGTGGGTCGAGGGATTCCTTCAGGGATTCCCGGCTCCTAAGATACCTGTCCTTCCAAAGAATTGGAAGTCGTACGTGGGTGAGAAGAGGGCCTTGATTGCTGGATTCATTCGGTCCCGCAATGAACTGCTATACAAGCTCCCCGAGGTAGAGTCTGACCAAGGTGGCGCATGGCCGTCTCCTCGAACGTGGGATATGTGTGCCGATATGCTGGGCGCAGCACAGTCTGTGGGTGCTGGTGCTGATGTGGTTGCTGAACTGGCGACAGGTTCAATAGGGACTGGCCCCGGTTTCGAGGTGATTACTTACATCGAGAATCTGGATCTACCCGACCCTGAGGAATTGCTCCGTCACCCTGACAGCTTCACGCTACCTGCACGTGGAGACCAGCAGTATGCTGTGCTTGGATCAGTTGCTTCCCGAGCTATAGCTGACCTGACTGACAAGAATTGGCTGGCAGCTTGGAAGATTATGAACATCGCTGCCGAAGAGGGCGCGGTTGATGTGGCGACTGGAGCCGCCCGAGACTTGGCCGCTGAGTGGAGCGGGGGTAGCGGACTGACGATGCCGAAGCGTGAACTGCAGCCCTTCGTGGATGTACTGAAGGAGTCTGGCATACTGGAATCTGTTAGGTAAGTGACTTACAAACGGGTCCACTACAAGTATCATGAGTTTGGGTGCGTCCGCCACCTGATTGATGCTTCGACTGGAGATTTCTTAGGGCAAGGAGATCTGCCCGTGGTATGTATGTGCGGGGGGGAGATGATCCAAGGCAAGAGAGGCGAGTTCATTAACGCTGTATATGCTTGGCCGTGGGCCTCGACTGTTAGATGGATGAGAGAACGCATGGATACGTTTTGTCCAGACTGCCTTGAGATCGCTGAACCGCAGGCCGCAATAAAAATAATAGGAGGTGACGTATGAAACCAAGAGTTGTAAGTCACTTACAAACTTCAAAAAGAGTGTGTTCAAATGGATGAAATTGACGAGAGAATAATGAACCTTCAAACGATCCTATCATGCCTTAGAGATGTGAGCGAATCGTTCACGGAGTCTTACAAGGATACATGCGGGGAGTGTGGGATGACACGATACACTGACAAGAAGGAATGGATACAGAAGAGGGATGTCGATACGATCATGGCCCGCGTAACCAAACTGCTTCGCACTATGGAGAGTAGCTAATGGCAAAGGCAAGCGCCGCCCTCAAGATGCAAGCCTCAAGGGTCAGGATACAGACCAAGAGACCGTATCTATCAACGGCCCTGTTCAACATGAACATGAAGGAGACACACGATATACCTGCACCGATGGGGATTGACAGGTATTGGCGCATCTACTACAACCCTGCCCTCCTGAAGGACTGGACGGTGGAGGAAATGGCTACGTGCTGGTACCACGAGGTGCTACATCTCATTCGTTCGCATTGCGACAGGGCAGAATCTAAGGGTGCCGACCCTCTGGTCTGGAACATGGCGGTAGACTGTGAGATCAACGACGATCTTATGGATGAGGGACTTAAGATACATGGGTCGTGGGATAACTACTGCCACCCCAAGAAGTTCAACATGCCGACAGGCAAGGTCGGAGAGTATTACTACAACGAGTTGATGAAGAAAGAGCCGGACAAGGAGCCGCCACCTGAGGGAGGCGGGGGACAAGGGCCACAGTCAGAGGTAGACGAGGATGGAAATATCACAGCCGAAGAAAGGACTGAAGGGTCAGGTGCTCATGGGGGTAGCGCCCCGTGGGAAGAGGGGAACCCCACCAAAGAAAAGGAGGACGCGGGACAGACTCCCGGCGTAACACCAGAACGAGGAGAGTTGTTGAAGCGCAAGGTGGCAGAGGACATCATGGTCCATTCCAAATCAAGAGGCGATGTCCCCGGACACTTGAAGCGCACAGCCGATGAGCTGGTAAACCCCAAGGTGAACTGGCGCAAGGAGTTGCAGTCTGTAGTTCGCCACGCAATAGCACAGAAGCGGGGGATGCAGGACTTCTCCCGATCTAAGGTGTCTCGCCGACAGGCGGTATATGGGAAGGTGCTGATGCCAGCGATGGTATCACCTGAGTGTAACCCTGCTATCGTAGTGGATACATCTGGATCTATGGGTGGAATCAACGGCCCTCACCTTAAGCAAGCAGTAGGTGAAGTGAAGGGAATCCTTCAGTCTATCGGATCACTGGGTGCTCCGGTAATATCAGTGGATTCCGAGGTGACATCGAGCAAGCGGGTTCAGAGCGCACAACAAGTAGACCTATCAGGCGGAGGAGGGACTGATATGACTATGGGGATTGAGGCATGTAAGAAGATCAAGCCTCGCCCTGATGTATGCATCGTCATAACTGATGGCTATACGCCGTGGCCAACAGAAGCTCCTCCGTTCAAGGTGGTGGCCTGCATCCTTGGAGAATGCGACTCTAAATACTACAAGTCACCAGACTTTATCAAGAGGATAAACGTACCTATCGACGAGCTATAGTGGCCGGGGAAACTCCCCGGAAATGTAAGCGACTTACAAAGACAAGGTGATCAAATGGCAGGTGAAGCCTTCGGGCATTACAGTGACCTACCTACGTTGAGTGAAGATCCGTGGACCACCGACGGGGACTGGGTGTCCCTCCGTGGGGGAAGCAAGAAAGGATGGTATCTAAGGGGTGAGCAAATATATTGGGGAAGGCTTGGGAGGAGCCTTCGCACAACCCAAGTTCCTTGGAATAAGACAAGAGCCTCGCTTGCTCGCGACAAGCAAAGCTCAGGGTATGTACAGTATACAGAAGAATCCGAGAGGGTCTCTGCGAAACACGCTACCGCAAGGCCAAACTTTGTATGCTGCGGTTTACATATGATGCTATATACATGGGTTGACTACTATGCGACTGGCAGAAGCGAGCCTGTAGTTACAAAAAGTATCGTGTGCAGATCTTGCGGAAGGGAAACGCAAGAAGACCCCGTAGCTGCCATGATACTTGCAATGGAGGCGATGGATGAAGAGTGATGATGAACTCAGGGAGGAGATAAAGTCTCACATTAAAAGGTACGGGCACGGACGAATAAAGTATATCGTCGAGGAGATAGACCCATACGCCGTGTTCGATGCGGCAAACGTAACCTACTCTCTCAGGTTTGCCCTACACCAGTTGGAAAAAGCAGAGGAGAGGCACATGGATAAAGCATTGAATGTGATAGGAGGAAAGGTTTGACAAAGAAAGAAGTTAGGAGTTTGCGGCTGGCTTATGACGGAGTGTGGCCCATCGAGGGGCTTCCTGATAATCCTACACAAGCTCAGTTAGCAGATCACTTCAGCATCTCAGAGTCGTACTGTCAACAGGTGTGCGCTGGATTGTATTGGCCCGAGGTTAATCCTCCCAAATGTTCCAAGGTAACTGCAACCCAACCGAAGAAGAGGACAGGCAGGAGAAGGTTTAGCGAAGAAGAGGAGAGTGCTATCCGACTTGCTCATACAACATTGAGCGTCAAGGCATTGGCTGAACAATACAGGTGTTCACCGACTACGATACGAAAGGTTATAAATGAAACCTAATGATCTAACATTCGATGTAGGCAGGTTCCCTCCTGCCGAGAGGTCTGTAGACTACGCACAGATGGACTTGCCACTGCGTCCCCGGTTCGACGGGTCTGATTACGATCCAGATAGGGACGACGCACGACTCACCGGACAGCTACTACGGATCGTTCAGTGTATGAACGACAGCCGATGGCGCACCCTGCCGGACATAGAAAGGGAGACGGGCGCCCCAGCGGCAAGCATCTCTGCCCAGCTTCGGCACCTAAGAAAGCCCCGGTTCGGTGGGCACGCCGTGAACAAGGACTACATGGGGAACGGGGTGTGGCAGTACCAGCTTGTTATGAATAAGAAGTGACGACCAACTACGGTGCGTCTTGCTCTTGTGTAACCATGACCGTAGTTGGTTCGTCTGTCTTCGAGAGACGTTCGACAAGATCAGCCGAGTAATCTGGGGCATCGAACTCGTCAATCAGCGTCACGCTTACCTTCATTCTCAACCAACGTGTACCTCTCACTGCGGAGATGTCCTCCTCCCATTGGGAAGTCTCTCCTTCAGGCACCCCATCATCAAACAGTTGACGGATTTTAGCACGGGTCTTGTTGCCAAGCCTGTAGATATCTGCAGGTACGTTGAACTTCTTTTCAAGATCTTTACGGAGGTCTTTTAACTTCTGGACAGACAGGGATTCACTTGCCGCATGATCAAGTAGAACGTCCTGTCGTTCAGGGCCAAGGTCTACCAGTGCGCGATGATGATTCCAACTAAGGTCTGACCGCCTTCTCTCATGAGGGAACTTAGAGGCGACATAAGCCGCACGATAGCAGGTGTCGTAGTCGTAGTTAGAAGCATCCATTGCCTGTGTATATTTTTCACCCCACTTGCTTTCCCCATAGTTAATCATATCACCGAGATACCACATGACAGACCTATTGATACTGCGTAGGAAGTTGAAACCAAACTCCCACTGGTCATACGTTAGGCTTACCGCGGGTTGGTATCCCACTTCTGTTACTGTCCCCGGAAGAGCGGGTGCCTCAGTCAATAGTATCCTCATTTGTAAGTGACTTACTAAGGACAAAAACTTCCTCAATGCCACGGTTTAGAGTGTGGCAAACCTTGGATATGTTTTGAAAGGAAATCTGAACCATATCGTTACGGGATAAACGTGAAACCATCTTCGTGTTCAACCCCGATCTCTCTGAGAACTCTCGCTGACTCATGCCAGCTTCTTGCAAGTGACGGCGTAAATGACAGGTTATCATAGAGATAAATATACCATCACGGATAGATTATTGCAACCAATATTATACTTGACAGACGCCCCACACCATAGTATCTTTACCTATTCACAATATGAGGAGGAAGCATGGCTTACGATAGATTCAAGTTCGCGACCAACGTCCCGGTCGAAGTAGAGTTCAAATGGGATGACGGTTTACTTTGGCAGCATGAGCAATATGGTATATCTTACACGTTCAATGTTGCCGCAAAGTGGGAGGATAGAGAAGGCAAGCACGGGGAGGACGTGCAGATCAGGGTGACCCCCTTCCTTCTGGATAGGATTCTACAGGCCGGGGCGGGCATCGGGTCGGTCCTTACCATCGAGAAGGTTGATGGCGATAGCGGCAAGACTGATTGGTTGGTTGCCCCCACGGCAGCTCCTCAGTCAGCAGGGTTCTGGTTAAAGAATAGAGATCGCCAAACTGTAGATAGACTTGGTAACCCAATAAGTAATAAAGAAGGAGGGGACTCAGTGGCAGAAAGCGCAGTAGTTAAACAACCCGGCACAAACGTCGTTGACGCTGAGGCAGAGATCGACAAGCTTATAGGTACCTTTGCCAAGATCCACACTAAGGTATGTGAGGATGTTTACGGAGTAGATCCTACCAAATTCGAGGTGAGGATGGAGGACGTGAGGAGCATTGCTGTGCATATTTCCATTGCCGCGCAGCAGAGGAACCTGTCCCTTGCCCAACCCGTTAATCCAGATGACTCGGGGTTTGACCCTGAGCACGACTTGGACTTTTAAGTAAAGTCCAAAGGGAGGGGGGGAGCGCGTCCTCACTCGCTCATTGGCGTAAGCCCCTTCCTCAGGGGGCACTCGCCGTGCTCCCCTCCCGCTATCATCATGTTATTCAAATACAAAGGTGTTAAGGTCAGACGCTTACCCCGTGGGGAAAGCGGTCGCAAGTGGGAAGGGTCCCGGCAAGCGAACAAGGATTACACCGGGTCAGTAAATGTTAGGAAGGCAGAGAATAAACTTCTTAGCGGTCGAAAGAACGGCAGCGCCAAGAAGTGATGTGCTGATACTGTGGGACTCGTTCAATCAGCAGGGTAGGTTAAGTCCAGAAGCCTGAACGACGACCCGTCACTGGGTTAGAATTACATTCGCTGAACTGCTTGGGGGGGAGTGACACCAACCCCAAGGTCCATACTCGTCCTTGGCTCCATTGGATAAAGAGTAGGGTTAAGACTCCGTCGCTCCCTGTTGTACAGGGGGACATAAGACGGAGTCTGCCCAAATCTGAACCTTTCACCATTGGATATTAAGATTAGATACTCACAGTTAAGAGACTTTATAGAACGGGAGGTACTACCTGAGGGTAGTGAACGGAAGAATCTTTATACCCATCTTACAGTTACTCCAAATCTTTTAGAAGAAAGGAGAAGATACCGTAGGAGTATGAAGAAAGATCCTCTTAACGATTGGCCTGATGAATATCCTCCCAATGATACCAACACCTAACTTGTAAGTGGCTTACAAATGCAGGAGATAATAGATGACTCTAAGCAGTGAGATGGCAGAACTTGGGGCGAGGAACGCCCTCGTCACACTCTGCGAAGTGTCGAGACATTACGAACCGGATACGCACCCGAATATAAAAAACCTTAATCGAATCGTTAAGTCAACCACACCAGAAAGTGCATCTTTTGCAGGTAGTTACATGCTTCAGGTTAAGCCGGATGTTAAAAACTGGTATGCGTATATGATTACCATCTCAAGAAACAACATGAGGGATGAGCAAAACCTTATATCTGCACTTGAGGAAATGTGAGGTTAAGATGCTTGAGATAGAAAGATCATTACTTGGATGTATCCTGTCATGGGAGAACAAATTTGATGAGGTGTTTGCAGATCTTGAGGCAGGTGACTTCAGCGATGGGAGGCACCGGACGATCTTCTCGTCAATGTGTAAGCTTAGAGAGGAGAGCGAACCCGGTCAGGTTGACTTAGCTATGCTGTCTGAATACCTGAGGGACAAGGACTTAGAGATGCAAGCGGGAGATCCTCTATATATATACTCTCTCGTTTCCGAAAGCACTGTCCCTGCTATGCTCCCGGACTACGTAAGGAAGATAAAGGAGGCATCTACCTTACGTCAGATCCAAACTCTAATGAAAGGTGTGGATGTAGACAGGCCAGCGTTGGACGTTCTATCTCACCTTGAGGAGGAGATCAGGGAGATTAGGTCCAGCACTATGCAGACAGACGGTTTTGTATCTGCAAGTTCCACGATGAAGGAGGTGAATCAAGAGTTAGTAGATGTGAGGGAAAGCACTCGAAGATTCGCAGGACTGGACACAGGGTTCAATGAGATCAATGCTAAGATCAACGGGCTGTGCGGATCAGAGCTTACTGTCATTGCCGCTCGTCCGTCTATCGGCAAGACCACTCTATGCTTACAGATAGCACGGAACGTAGCTATATCAGAGAACGTAGGCATAGGCTTCTTTGCACTGGAGATGAGCAGGAAGCAATTAATGCAGCGCCTCACCTGCATGGAGATAGGCGTATCAGTAAGCTCCTTCCGGGCTGGTATACTTGAGGATTGGGAGCTTGAAATGTATGAAGATGCGTTGCCGTACATGTCAGATTTACCTATCTTCATAGATGATACATCTGGCATGACCATACCCCTTGCGAAGGCAAGGATGCAGAACCTCATGAAGAAAGAGAAGATAGGACTCTGGGTGTTCGACTACCTCCAACTTATGGAGGGGGTCGGGGGGTCTGAGAACGAGCAAGTAAACTCCATATCCAAAGGTCTTAAGGCTATGGCTAAGGACTGTGATGAGCCAGTAGTCGTTATGTCACAGCTTAATCGCTCAGTAGAAGCGAGGTTCGACAAGAGGCCACAGCTTGCCGACCTCCGAGGATCAGGCGGAATAGAGCAGGACGCGGACAATGTGATGATGATATACCGCCCCGGCTTTTACCCTGAGATACAGAAGAAGTGGAGTGGGGATGAGAACATTGAGGAGAAGTCTGAGATTCTCTGCCTCAAGACACGGTTCGGCCCGACAGGTGAGTTCCCTATAAAGTGGGACACCAAACGAGCAATGTTTAAGTGACTTACAGGGGAGGCTTGGAACGTCCAAGAACAGGGGACAAAGAGTGCCGCTCAGGGGAGAGGCGTTCCGTTGCTTTAATCGCACTACCTCTTGGGGAGGAGGTTGATTAGAGCTTGCCCCTCCTCCTTTGTAAGTTACTTACAAGACCCTAAAGTGAGGAATAAAATGAAAGACGCACTGGAGTATCTTGGTAATACCATATCGGATATAAAAGAGTTTAGCAGGGACGCAGTTCACATAGCAGTAGTTCCTGTAATGAACCTGTCTTCTATAAGGCTGACCCCGGGGTTGAGGATACGTGTTGATCCAACAGGGTTAATCCCCATCTCCTGCACAGGTGAGGCCAATGCAATCGTGGACCCCTTCCTTGATCATCCGGTCCCCCCGGGTGATAGCTTCTTTGCCATGATGTACCCGCGAACCACTACAGGTCTTACCCACGTGTGGAGCCACCCTGATTTCGCGAGTGATCCTGATATTGTATTTGAAGACGCCCTAAGTATTATTGCAGGGAACACACCGGCTATGAAGTTTTTAGAAGAGACTGCCCGTGGCATAGGTGTGGATGTTACCACTGTAATTGAAAAGGCTACGCAATTTCAGGAGAACGGGGAGGTCTGGGTTGGAGGAGAAGACTTCATGGATCAGTTTGCAGACGGTGAGTTTTGGGACGCATGGGAAAAGGTTACCCGAAAGAAGGCAGTTACAAGGGATAGCTTCTTCCGGTGCGCCTGTTGAAGATCGACAAGAGAGATCGCCTGTTCTCTAAACTCATCAGGCACAGGGCGGGGTGGAAGTGTCAGCACTGTCTCTTGTATTTCCCTGAGGACATGAGGCAAGGACTGCACTGCAGTCACTTCATATCAAGGAAGTATAAGCAGACCAAGTGGCACCCTGACAATGCTGCATCTCATTGTGCCAAGTGCCATGCCATACTACAAGATCACCCCGGCGACATGAGAGACTTCTTCTTTGAATACCTTGGGGAGGAAAGGTATGATGCAGTAAGGCTACTATCAGTATCCAAAGACAAGATCATTAAGCCTGAGCTTGAAGAGATATACGACCACCTCACAGCGGAGTGGGAGAGAGTGAAGGATCTGGAAGAACCAGAGTTCACAGCATGGGAGCGTGTAAGTGACTTACAAAATCCCGATTGAAGAATGGCATGTCAGGCGCATTGGAGGCAGGGATCGCCTCTGCGGAAATAGGCTTGACCTTAAAGGTGATCATGTTAAGGATCACATATCCTCACCCTTAATCAACCAGCCCCCATTGGAAGAAAACGGAACGGCGGTCACGCGCAATGCAGAGTATGACCTTAGAGGGAAAATGTCGGGAGATGTCGGAACTACAGAATAGATACGAGGCTCTTGAGGAGAGACTAAGTCGGAAGCAGGAGGAGTTGGATAGAGCGAGGGAGGCTATCCAAGTAATACAGAGAGAGAAGCAAGACCAATGGACAGGATCAGTCCTCCCTGCTGACTTGAAGAAATGGAACAAAGATTGAGGATGCCGTCCGCGAAAGAGCAGGGCACTCCATCGTGGAGTAAAAGGGATATCCGCTGAGGGCAAGGCTTGTATTCAGCGCCCCGCCCTGCTTACTTTTTTAAAACCCTGACTGCTGAAATGAAAGCGACTTAAAAGGTGTCGCCAAACTTAGGCTGAGCTTTTTTCTTACGCTTCCCCCTGCGAGTCGTCTTCTTTCTGGCTCTGGTATTGATGTGTATCTGGTGTTCTTCCTCAAGCCTCTTCTTGAGATCCCTTAATGCCGTTCTCTTGGCGAACGTCTCGCCTCTTATGGTGCTCTGCGTGTCAACGCTTATCAGTTTGACACCAAGCATCTCTGATGCAAGCTGGGTAGTCGCCTCGCCTTGACTCATTTTCCGATTAAGTCTTGATATTTTTCCAACGGTTGGGAACAGAGACTGAATT
>TARA_R110000751_G_scaffold4204_3_pt1 | contig 10600 bp, 6 predicted proteins | sample TARA_R110000751 | Tara Oceans TARA_R110000751 (sample SAMEA4398001) | marine metagenome | biome: Polar Biome; feature: [MES] marine water layer (ENVO:01000295) within the mesopelagic zone...; material: water (ENVO:00002006), including particulate matter (ENVO:01000060) such as...... | reverse complement strand
TTAATATACCACAAACACTTCTAACTTGGAATTCATAATCAGTAACAGGAGAAAGTCCTGTTAAAATATATACTGTACCAGTTACACCTGTAATTTCTATCCATGTATTAGGAGTAGTAGTATTTACTTTTCTATATCTTATATCATATGTTATAGTAGTTTCTGAACTATTAGTAGCTGTCCATATTAATTTTACGTCTGTTCCACCTGTTCCTGGTGCAACTTGTAAATTACCAGGCGCATTACATGTACATTGTGGATCTGGTACTGTACATACTGGATCTAAACATAATTCTGTTGCAGTTATTAATATTCTTTGTTGTGCACAATCACCTGATGTAGTAATACATGTACATAATTGTACAGTGTGATCCTTATTTACTGATGCTTGTGAAATTATATGTGTATATCTTCCAAATTCATTTGTCTTACCAACATCTTTTCCATCTAAATATATTTGATAATCTTGTATTGAATTTCCAATCTGATTTACTACATCAAATACTAAACATTCAGTATCATTACATTGATATAATCCTAAAGAAAAGAAAGAATTTAAATCAGATACTAATACATTAGGATCAAGTGTAGGTGTAACAGAAGGTGATGTGAAATTACCACCCCATCCATAATGATCAAGACCACCATATCCATATGCATGTTGTGTTACAGTGTTTGTTGTATTCCAATATATATTAGATCCTGCAATTTCAGCTGCTAATAAAGTACCAAGAGTATTAACAGGTGCTGTACCTGCTAAAAAAGTACCATCAGGAGAAGGTCTATTACCACTTGCAATTGGTCCTAATACAGATAATGGAAATGGTCTATGTGAAGAATATGGTCCAGGAGCACCAGGTCTAATAGGATATGCAAAACAATGCATTTTATGATTACATGATCTTGATGTAAACTCATTATATGTATCTATATAAAAATTATAATCTGCTTTAAATACATCTGCTGGGCCATTTTGACTTGCTAGGTTCCAATCATTAGCAGTACCATTTAGACCTCCACTCTGATGATAACTATAATAATAAGGATCATTACTAACATTAGTATTATGTCCTTGTGCTTCATCAGCAAATAGAACAATAAGAACTTGTTCTGTTGCTACAGGTGGTGGAGGTCCATTCCAAGTAATACTAGGTCCTATAGGAGTATAAACTGCAGTTCCAGCAGTGTTTGCCCATGTATCACATTGTACACCTTTAATAAAACTATCATAAAAGTATGCTGTACAATCACCATTTTGTGCCCAATCTTGGACTTGCTGAGTGTTACCCATTCTTGCATTTGGAGTAGTTGTATCACCATGACATCCACATTGTCCAGTTGCTCCAGTATTAGCTTTTACACTAGCAGCACCACAAAATCTTGGTGGTGTATTACATGCTGTTACAGCACTATTAGTAGAACAAACTAATGTATTTGATTGAAAGTCACCTGAATTATTCCATGCACCCGTAATTGCTTGAATAGACCAATCAAGCCATCTTTCTCCAGCAATAATTGTATGATAATGATTACCTGTAAATCCATCTGCTTGTAATTGTTGTATCCATAATTCTGAAGCAGTATGAATATTTTGAGCTTGAACTGCACCCATTGATGTACCATCATAATAGAAATATATGGTTAGATCACCTTTTGGTATGAGGCCACATAAAGGATCTACCCAATTAGGGAATGTTCCTGCAGCAGGAGGTGTTCCAGGTATAAGTGGTTTAAATACTTCTCTTTCTATTTTATATCCTGTATATTCTTTTTCTTTTTTATCTTGCCAATAACATAAATATTTCTCTGATGCTATTCCATCTAAAGTATTTTCACATGGACTAATCATACCAAATCTTTTAGCCTGGAAATGTTTATAAACATCATCAGCAAATCTTGCTTCTGTTTCTATTCTTTTAATATCTGTATCTGTTAAGAATTCAGTTGGATCATATTCTCCATAAGCTATATCACAGGGTAGTTGAGGATGTTCACATGTTCCATCATCACAACAAGCAGTGGCATTATAATTAGCAGCAGTAGGATCCATACATCCTGGATAACAACAAGTACCATCATCTTGGTTTGCAGATGGATCATAATTACATGCAGTTGGATCAGTACATCCTAAAATATCATAAGTACAAGGACATTCAGTAGGATCATAATATGAAGCACTTGGATCATAATTATTTGCTGCAGGATCATCACATCCACAATCACAAGCTACATCTGGATCAAAACTACAAGTACCTACATATATTTCTAATAAATATTCCATACAAACACCTGGTGGTGTAAAATCATTACCTAATAAATTATATGGAATACCTTGTAAGGCATTTTGAAAATACGCATATCCTAATGCATCAGTTATTTGTATACCTAATGCTCCAAAATCTACACTAAAATTTGGAACTGGTAATCCACTTCCTAAATCTAATGCTTGTACAGTAATACAATTTTCCGTACTACTACATGAAGAAGTTATATTCCAACCACTAGGTACTTGATATGTCATCATATCATTAAACTGTGTTGAGAATGGTCCTATTGTAAATGGACTTGCACTATATGTAGCTAATACAGGCCAAACTTCTGTTTCTGGTCCACCAATATTAAAAGCTCTTTGTGCTCCCCAATATGGGAATGTCCAATATACACTTGTATTTGTTCCATACGTTTCACCTAAACTAGCATTAGCATTACCTACTTCACTATTATATGGGTTAGCTCTATCACCAACGAATGAACCACCTCCATTTCCATTTACTTCTAATACTCGTAAGGAAGGACTATCCCAACCTGCTGGCTCACTCATTACAGGTATTCCATCTGGGCTAAAGTCAGCATTATTAAGAGTAGGGTGATAATACTTTGAATTTGATTGAAAGACTCCTACTGGTGTAGTTGTACTAGTATTACCTGGATGTATTGCTGCAGCTACATGTAGTGCAAAACCCCATGTCTTAGGATTTGACATCATAGTATTTGCAATATATGGCCACATAACAGCATCCATAGTACCTCCACCACTTACATGATTATCTACCTCAGTTTTATGATCATCAAAATCAGCTTTCCAAACATTACCTCCATCATTAATAATATCCCCACCAACCGTACAATGAGTATTAAATTCTTGAACATTTGGATATGAAGTTCCATTAACTGTAACAGTATTACCAGTACCTTCTTGACCATGATAACAACATGAAGCTTCATCATCAAATATTATAATTAGAATTTCATCTCCAGGTGCTGGAACAGGAGGTAAACCTAATGATGTAATTGTATTTCCTGAATTAGTCACATTTGTTGTCAAACCTGCATTAGTACTGCAATAAAAATCTGGAATAGTACTAGAAGTATGTGACCAATTTAGTGTATCACCTACTCCAAACGTAGCAACATTACCAAGACCATAACCATCCCAAGATGTTGTATCACAATCACCACTATAAAGTTGATTACCACCATTTAGATTAGTACCAGCATTATTCATTTTACCTGTATATGTTGAGGTAGCCCAATCAAGCCATCTCCTACTACCACCGCCAATTATAGTATGATATGCATCAGTAGTAGATAAACCATGTATCCCTAACCAATTCATCATACCCCAATATTGATTTTGACTATCACCTAAAGACTGTTGTGCATCTCTACCTCCTTTATAGTATATATATATTTTATCGTATTTAAGGCCAGATGTTGTTACATTATTATAACATTCTTGAGCCCATACGGGTGGTACATCTGCACCATCCCATACAGCTGTATTATTCCATGTACCACACACCCATTGGAAAGTTACAGTTCCCCATACTACTGGATTTGAACCAACTTGAATAGCATTAAATTGATAATTAGCAGGCATACTTGCTGTTGGTAAGTATACTGAATTATCTATTATAGTATCATTGAGAATACTTACATGATGAACAGAGTTACCAAATGCTAATGTTACTTCAACACCACCAGCATCACCGCATTCAACACCATGACTTACATCACATTTAACATTTTGTAACCCATAACAATCTATCATTGGTGGTATTGCCATAATCTTATCTTGCTGTTGTTGGAGGAATAACTGCCATTCCTGGATTAAATGGAGCACTATTAGTTTCTGGAGATATAATAATTTCTCCAATATTTAATAATGAATTATTATATTTATTTAAACATTTTTTATGTATCACAGATCCGTCACTACCTGTTGCTCTATTACATCCACATCCTATTGGTGTATTACAATGTGTACAATTTCCCTTCATTTTTTTGGTTTTATATTAACAACACTCACTACTGCAAGTGATTTTTTTTAGTTTCTTCTTAGCAAAATTATATAATTGCATTCCTTCAGTAGGACTTTGACAATATTCAACTTTTGCTTTAGCTGCATCTATCATTAACTTAATAAGATTCATTTCTCTATATCTATCTTGTTGTGTTGTACTTGGTTCACAAGGAGTAACATCTATTTCACATAATTTTTTATAATAGGATTTCATTATACCTGTTATCCTAAGATGATTATACTCTACATATGTTCTATCATTAGGAGCAACACTATATCTTATAATATATATTCCATCCGCAATTGCTGCTCTACTACTTGATCCTGATAAAGCATTTACAGCTGTAGTTGTTACTGTATTTCCACATGCATCAGTACTTGTTGTTAATTGTCCTGATAAAGATGTTCCATTACATCCTGATGTTTGTACTCCTAATGAACATGAATTTATTGCTAAATCAAATCCTGGTTGTACTTTTATTAGATTCCCTTGATTAAAACCTGGTGGCGTTATTAGTAATTCACCACAATCTACGTATAAACTATCTGTGTATTGACTTGTGTCTTTAACCCTAAAAATCTCACAATTTGCTACCGTTGGGACTTCAAGGCTAAGTATATGTTTATTTGCCATATTGTTATTTATTTAAAATAGGACTACTCTTCAGTAATAATATACAAAAAAAATACTATATATAAAAAGAGTGAGACGTTTAAATCTCACTCTTTCTAAATAATATAAAATAAATCTATTACTTTCTATCTAATTATACTAGTTTCCAGTATAACCAGGTAAGAATGAAGTAGACATATCAGTAATAGTTCCACCTAAACCTGCTCCAGTAGATAATGCAGCTAAGGTAGTTTCCCAAGCAGCAACTACAGAAGGCATAGCAATTTTGATTAAGTATTGATCATTGTCAAAAGTTCCAGTTGGATTGTTGAAGCGTGGTACAGTATGTAATATATAATACATTACATAGTTATTAGCACGTGTAATACCTAAATTACCATCAGCAGGTCCAACCATTTCAACTTCTCTGATTCTAGTTGAATCTAAGTTTCCTTGGTTAGTAGGATGTTGCATGTATCTTTGATACATCATAACATCTCTAAGAACTAATTCACCTTTAGTTTCAGCTTCTTTACCTTCAACTCTTACAACTGTAATACAGTTACCTGTACATGGATCACCGTCTTCATCTAATTCAGATGCTAAAATTTGGAATGGTTCTGATTCATAATGATCTCTAGTATCAAATGAACAGTCACCAAATACAGTTTCTGAACTAGTATCAGTAATTACTAATTCTCCTTCATGTCCTACAACAATAGCAGCTGTAGCCCAAGCAAAAGCTCTAATTGCTGCAATAGCAGCTTGTTGCTTTTCCCATCTAGTATTACCTGTAGTAGTAGTTGAATCAGTTACTATTGTAGCAGTACCAGCAATAGTTGAAGTTAATTTTATGTCAACAAATTGACTAAGGATAGGATCTGATAAAATTTGAATTGCATAGTTACCGAATACTTGAGCTGGATCAATAAAAGCTTCACCAGTAGCACAACAGATTCCGTCACCACCTAAAATTTTGTAACCATTTCTATTTAATGTTCTAAGTACTGGTTCACCTTTAAAGTCTAGTCTAACTGTTCTTTCAGGTCCAGCACATGGGAAACATAACCCTGTTGCATCTAAAGTAACTTTAGATGTTACTGCAGAAACAAGTGGTTGTTTACCTACAAACCTAACATAATTAGGATTGATTAATTTTGATTTCCATGATTCTGCATATCCACCGTGAAATCTATTTCCACCTAGGATGTCATTTGCTGCACCAGGTACACCAGTAGCACTCCCTAAAGGAGATCCCATTGCAAATATAACATTTATTCTACCACCAGTAAGTTCAGCGTCAGTTGCAACATCATAAGTTTGTTCTACTAAAAAAGCACCTTGTAACGCTGGCAGATCAGCAGAATTTGTTCTACTTGCTGTGGCAGCTATTGTTGCAGGCGCAAACGTTTGTTGAAACGCATGATTAAAATAAGCCATTTTTTCTATGCCTAGTTTTTGCTAGGTCTTTTTTTTAATTAATAAAGAATGCCCTTTTAGAAATGTATTGTAAGGACTTAGTTTATTCTACAATACATATATAATATACTACTTTTATCTAGTATACCATAACTTTTTAATTATTTCTTTCAGCAGCCTGTAGCTCTCTACCATAGTTGTTTACGTCAGATATATCTCCTGCAATAATTGCACATGCTTCATCAATAAATATTTCAACAAGATCATCTTTAAATTCACATTCAATATCTGCTGCAGATGCATTACCTGTATATGGATCAACACAACCTAGAATCTCTATTCTTACAGGTTGTCTATAATACATTAATGTTGGACTAACAATATTAAAATCTTCTTTATATATTTTAAGCGTATTATTTGCCATAGTACATACTGTCTCACCCCAATCAAAATTAGGATTCTTTAAAGGATCTCTCAATACAAGATCAATATTAGCTTCTTCTGTTAAGTAACATGTCATTGATCTGGGTTCTGGACAACATTCAGAAGTAGCATCAAGACTAACTCTTTTATATTCTAAATAAGTTTCATTATCTGGAAAGTTAGTAGATACATCATGATTTCCCATATCTGCAGTAGTTATTGGGAGAGTAGTTAAAAGAACTTGTAAGTCATCAATACGTCTTGTTGACACTTCATCACCTTCTTGAAACATATTATTACCATGAAGATTTCTTCTACACCATTCAAGTTGTGCTTTATTAAAAGATTCAACAATCTGCCAGCATTCTATATTATCATAGTCATCACTGGCTATCTTATTGAGTCTTTGTCTAAACTTTATTTGAATAGTTTGATTTAACATATCTTATAGATTCCAATATTGTTCCATTTGACTACGTAATCTATCTATAACTTCTTCATTTAATGGATTTTTAAAAAATTCTAAAACTTCTTCATTACTTTTACCTAACTTAATTTTAGTATCTACTTCAATTATCCATCCTTTACTATCATTTGTAATTACCTGATAATATGATGCATCCTTCATAACTGATCTTAATATTAAATTTTCCATACTATCATTAGCTACTGCTGTAAATAATACTGGAGCTTTACTCTTAGATGTTTCACTACCTTTTCCATTTATAAATAAGTCCATTGCTTCGTACATTACATCAATTGGTGTACTTCTTGTATATTGTGAACTATCAGATTCAACTAATTTTGTAACATAGAATAGTTTATCAGTATCCTCATCAAATAATCTTTGAAGATTTGATAAAGCTTTATTTTTAATTTTAACATCTTTAGTTTTTGATGTAATTGTTTTTCTAACTTGATCTAAATAGAATCTACAATTTGGTATTTGTTCTGCTGTTTCATAATCTTTTGCAACAATAGAAAATCCTCCAGCTTTAATAGCATACATCTTTATCAAATCATATGGATCTTTCTTTGGATCTAAAAAGTATGGATCATTACCAACTTTTAAATGTATCTTACCCCAGAAAACATGATTATCTGGTTTTAAGATTTGTACTTTATTCCAGAATTCTGGATCTTCAGGATCAATAACATTAGATGCTAAGTCCTTCTCAAGTTGTACTACAACTTTTCTAATTTCTTTTACTTTTGCTTTTCTTTCAGCATCAGGTAACATTTTAACATCAGGAGCAAATTCATTTAATCCTGTTACATATCTTTTTATGCCGTTTAATTCTAGGCATGCTAGATCTTCCATATGATATACTCCGTCATGCAAAGTCATCCCATATTTTTCAAGACCCATATTTTCTTTACCAGTATCAAAGAAAGGACGTATAGCAATCTTTTGATCCTTACCTTGTTGGTACTTCTCACTAATTGTGAAATCTTTTGTCATTGTACTCATAACATTTTGTTTTTTGGTTTATAATTTTTTTGGTTTAAAAAAGAAATAGGGGGGAGCACTAGACTCCCCCTTTTTTCATATTGTTAATTAAGACTAGAATGATCCTCCAGTTACTGGATTCTTCATTACAATCTTAAGTACTTTAGTTGGATCCTTAACCCAGATAGCTGGCATTGTTTGTGTCATCATTACACGGTATCCGTTAAAGTTACCTGATGAAGCAAAACCTTGACTTCTACCCATATAATCCATAGTTCCATTTTGATAGAACCATTTCAATGCATTATCCCAAGATAATTTCAATAAGAAGATGTTATCTTGAACATTATCAGTTACATCAAAGATGATGAAGCTGTAAGAAGATAAAGGTCTTCCATCTACTAAAGGATTCTCAATGTCATTAGTATGTAAGTTATCAAACGCAGGGTTTAATACAAACTGTACATTAGCTAAGAACGGAATGATATAAGAAGTAAATGCATATCCGAAACCTAAGTCCATTGGATTACCTTTAACAATTCCCATTTCATCAGCATTGTATACTGCTCCAGCACCTAATCCACCAGTACCAGTTAATCCAGCTGCTTCAGCTCTAATAGCTTCATTGATAAGTTTCATTCCACCAATTCCTGTTTGTACTACTAAAGTACGTCCTGGATCTGGTCCTTCTAATTCAACTTTTCCTTGATAGAAATTGTAAAGTTCATTCTTAAACATGTCAAGATCAAAAGAAGCTTTGTTGTAAACTCTTTTAAATGAGTTGTCTAACTGCTTCCAAAGACCAACAGATAATCTAATATCATCTGGACCGTCTTGTTTTACTCTACCACCATGACCCCACATTAAGTAAGTCTCAATGTCATTTGCTACCTTAGTAAGGTGAGCAGCTTCCATGGATGTTAAGAATGTTCTAGAAAGTGAACCATTATCAAATGCTCTCTTAATATAATCTTTACCCATTGCGCTAACCATACCTTCTAATGTAGAAATAGATGGATCAATGTTCTTATCAAAGTTTCTCCAAATCTCAGTTACAGGTACAGTACCATCTGCATTCATTCCTCCTTTAAGCATTAAGTCTGCTCTAGATGAAATTGAATAGTGAACGTGTGCTTCAGCTCCTCCTACGAAGTTGTAGAATTCACGGAAACCTGCTTCTGTTGAAATATCAGAGAATCTTTCTCCATATTCACCTCTAGCAGAACCTTTTCTGAAGAACTTAGTTCCTGCTACAAGATATTTAGTTGTATCTAGTCCTGTATTACTTGCATTATTTACAAGTTGTACAGTATAAATAAATCCATTACCTGCTGGAAGTATATCATCAGCTGTAATATATAATTCAAGTCCATTATACTTATCATAAGTAATAATGTCCCCATGACCAAATGTACGTTTAGAAAGTTTAATTCTAAACTTTTGACCATCTTTACCTACCACATCTGCTTCTGTTACATCATCAGTTACAAAAGGTAAGTCAATTGCAATAGGTGTTTGCCATTTGTATTCACCTCTTGCATTATCCACCATAATAGTATTCTTACCACCAAAGGAAGCCATTTGATACAAAGGCATTTCTACCTTTTGTGTCATTGCCCACAAATCCACTGGACCCATGTCCATTGGTTCTGAGTTACCAAGCATTCCTGCTAAGTGGTATGAATCTACGTGTGAACTCGCATTGTAGCTTGTATCCCTTAAGAACAAGCCATTGTTTAATACTGGAGTTGCCATAATTTAATTCTTTTTTTAGTTATTAATTATTGTTATTGTTGTTGTTTTTTTATTTTATATTTTTTATTATTAAAATCTTTTAAACATATTTTGCCCACCTCTATTTATTTTCCTTTTAGAAGGTTGGCTTGATGTTGTTTCTTTTCCAGATGTAGAAGCACTCTTATCTGATTGAGTAGTTTTAAGTTTTCTAACAGTTGCTTCAACTGCCTTTGTTTCTCCCTTCTTCATTATCTGTGATTTATATCCATTTGGATCAGCCAATAACCATAATGCTTCAGATACTAGATTATAGTTTGGTTCAACAAATTGATACTTCTCTAATAAATGCCCTAATAAGTTGGTATTCTCACCACTAATAGAAGGATATGCAGGATTAACAAGACCGTTATAAATAAGTGATTGTATCTTCTTATCAACTTTTAGATCACCAACCTTACCACCTTTTAGTGTATTGTATACATTTTGCATATAATTCTGTGATGCTTGTTCTTGTTGTTTCTTCTTCATTGTTTGCTCTTGAAGTTTAGCAGCTACAACTTTTTCTTGCATCTTATCTAATTTTGGTTTAAACTTTCCCGCTTGTGTTTCAAGTTTACCAAGATCTTTCCATATTTCTATTTCTTCATCAATTTCT
>TARA_R110000751_G_scaffold78736_1_pt1 | contig 10626 bp, 17 predicted proteins | sample TARA_R110000751 | Tara Oceans TARA_R110000751 (sample SAMEA4398001) | marine metagenome | biome: Polar Biome; feature: [MES] marine water layer (ENVO:01000295) within the mesopelagic zone...; material: water (ENVO:00002006), including particulate matter (ENVO:01000060) such as...... | reverse complement strand
CAGCTGCAGGCCATTGGCGGTGAGGTAGAACGGGGTTTCGAGCGCTGTGTCTTCGCGCTTGCTGCCGCGCTTGGTAGGCTCTGTGAACTCCAGCTTGTGTGCCACTTTGAGCTGGTGGGTTTCGCCGATCTGGCTCATCTCCAACGTGATGGTGACTTTGCCCTTTTTGCCGTGCTCTACCACGCCGCTGGCGACTGCTGACAGGGCGGTGCCGAGCTGCTGGTTGAATACGCCGGCGTTGAGGTTGGCGATGAATTCGCCAGGGTCGGTTGCTTTCATGGTTTGCTTCCTTGGGTTGTGCCGCTCAGGCGGCTTGGCTTTGCTCGAGCTGGGCATCCAGATAGCGGGCCAGCTCTTGCAGGGTGACTATTTGAGGTGCGCGCTGTGACTTGTGCAGCTGCGTGAGGGTGATGCTGACGGCACCTTCGTCTATAAGGCGCAGCAGGTGCCGGTCGGTTTGGATATGCGGGAAGCACTCGGCGCGCAGCTCTGCCAACGTGAGGTAGGGCAGGGTGTAGCGGCGGCGAAGCTGCGCGAGGGTGGCGTTGCTCATGCGGCGGGCACCTCTGCAATGGCTAAGGCGGTGTTGCGTACGCGCAGCAGCTCGACCAGCCCTTGCGGGGTGTGCGCCATTACCTGTTGCTCTACCAGGGTGCCGTTGAGAATGACGGCGACCAGTTCGGTGCCGTCTGCGCCCGCGGGCGCTACGCACACCGTGAGGTGCTTGGGTAGCTGGGCGCTGACGGCGGCGTAGGCTTCTGCGAGGCGTACGTGCTGCGGTTGAATCAGGCGCAGGCGGTCTATTGCTTCGTTGACCGTGTCGCTGGCGACCTCTTTGCTGATGGTGGTGGGGTGGTCAAAGTGAACCTGCATCAGCTTGAGCACGCCAATGGCTTGATCAATGATCGGCATGGGGTTGTAGGGTGTGAATTTTGGCTGGTTCATCACGCGGCGTGCTCCTGCGTTGAAGGCACTTGCACTACCTCTACGCCTAGCTCTTTGGCGAGCCAGAGCAGCCCTTTACTGGTGACGAAGGTTTTGGCGTAGATAACGCCGTTGCCGTTGTTCATCAGCTTGTTGCCGGTGTGCTCGCGTAGCTCAACGCGAAAGCGCCCAGCGTCGACATCGCTCTGACGTGGTAGGCGGTTGCAGTCCAGTATCTTGCGGCGCTTGAGTTCGGCTGTTAGTCGCGTGCGACCGGTACCGAGCATTTTGGCGGCGGTCGCCAGGTCGTGTTTATGCGGCATGACGAGCCTCCGTTTTCGGAGCCTGATAGCCTTGGTGCTGACGGGCGTTCCTGAGCAGGTCCATCAGCCGCTTGAACTCGTCGTAGTCGATCGCCTCAGCGTCCGCTGCCGTTGCGATCGTGCCCAAGGCTTGGCCATAGGTGATCGCGCCGTTGTAATTCGAGTCGCTTTGCCGCACCGCCTGCAGGGTTCGGGTGATGGTTTTGATCACTGCTACGCGCGTGTTCATGCCGCCACCTCCGCTGTATCCAGCGTGCCGTTGGCGCAGGCCTCAATCCATTCAGCCACCCGGTGTGCAAGCGTCTCAGCTTGCTGTTTGGGCAGGGTGAGTGTGTTGTGGGTGCCCTCGGCACGAAAGCTGAGGCGGATATGGTCCGGCAGCTGCGTGATGTGCAGGGTGGCGTGTATGGGCTGCGGGCGAAACGGCGCGCTGATGTTGATCAGCTTCAGTTTGAAGCAACCCGCTAGGCGCACTTGAGTGTGCAGCAGTTGCTGGGTGACGGCGGTGAGATGGATCATGCGGCGTCACCTCCGGTCCAGGGGCCGGTGGGCTCAGGGGTGGGGATAGCACGCATGGCTGCGCCGCTGCGGTTGCCACCGATGATGATGGCAAGGCCGGTGCGAGCGGTGATGGCTTTAATGTGGTCCGGGTTACTGGCTGCAGTTGGGTGCAGGTAGATCCGGCAGGTAGTACTTGGCTGTGTGCGCATTGTGTTGACCCTGTGTGGTAGGTGGGTTCAACACAAATCTACTTAAAGGTAATAATTAAATCAATACCTTTAAGTAAGTATTTTGATAATAAAAAAGCCCTGCGAAAACAGGGCTGTCGTTTACGGGGTAATGCTGAGTAAGCGCGCGACGCCAAATGCCATGGCAGAGGCTAAGCCGACTAGCGCAAAAGCAGTACCGACGTACCATTTGATCAAAGTGCTTTCTGTCGAGGCGAGGTCAGCCTTCGTGGCTCCATGTTTATCAATGGAATCTAATTTTGCCTCTGACCGCGTGAGCTTCTCCCGAATATCTGGAATCGCTGCTTCAAGCAACTGCATACGCCTTTCCATATCATCACCACTTGGTGGGTTTCCACCTCCAGTATGGCCTGAGTCGCCGCCATTGTCACGACTCACGCCGGGGCGCGGGGCAATAGGGAATACGTTGTCACTCATTGTTTGAGTCCTTTCCAATGGCGTTGATCACCGGGGCTGCGTCGATAAGCTTGGTGGTGCCGCAAATCGGACAAGACATAAAGAAAGCCCAGTGAGCTAGATCGTCCATTGCAGTTAAAATGGGGAGGTTGACTACCGTTGCACGATCTTTGTGTCTACTAAGAGAGAATTTGCCTCGCTCGCATGTCGTGCACTTTGTGTAGTGGCCTAGCCTGGAAATGATCTCTTCGGCTTCCTCAAAGGATAAATTTACTAGCTTGTTCGCTGCGTCCGTTAGCCGATCATCATCCATATAGGTGCTCCTAATACCTGATTTTACTGGGCGGCACGATTCCACCCACATAATGAATCTGCTCGATGTCGTCCCGAGGGATGTTTATGCGCCCGTAGCCATCATTCACGGCCATCAGGCTCACTTCCTCGGTGTTTTCATAAAGCAATTCTTTGACCATGCATTCCTGATTGGAACGCCGGCGCACCATTACATATTCACCTGGAATCAATGCGTGATTTGGTTCGCACCACACCACCCATCCGCTACGTATAGCAGGCGCCATTGATTCACCTTTGACGCGGAGCGAGTAAGCATCCGGGTCGTTAGTCGGTACATCCAGCCAGCCGTCAGCCTCGGCCAATGCTTCCCAATATCCGTCTGGGCCCAATTGTGCAGTCCCTACAATTTTTGTGCGTTGAAAAGGCTTGGTTATCTCCGGCCCAAGCTCAAATTCACTACTAGGCATGACCGCATCGTGAGGCGTGTCGAACCATCCGGAAGGTAACCGCAGCTTTTTCTCAAAATCTCGCGCTATGGCTTCGCCAAATGCTCTCTGGTTGTTCGCGTTGGGTAGCATGCTGCCCACATAGCCGCCCTGACGCCCGACTTCGCGGCCCAGAGCAGTTTTATTGCCGTTGTGCTTTTTTTCTAAAAGCAACGCCAGATTGGCGCGCCGCGTGTCAATTGTCGTCATTCAGAAATGGTCGCCGTTCGTTACACAAAAGTAAACATCCTAAAGGTATTGACGCGGCATTACCTATAAGTAAGTATTGGCGCATCGTTTAGAGCAATTACGGTGAAGCTCAATTATGGAACTTGTTAAATACATCCGACCAATGAGTGATTTAGAGCTAGAGACTTTCGCAAAGGCTTGCGACTCAACTCCCGGCCAGCTCAAGCAGGTTGCCTATGGGCGAAGGGCTAGCGCAGATCTTGCAATACGGATAGATATCGCCAGTTGGGGCGCTGTCACCTGTGAAGATATTCGCTCTGATATCAATTGGGCTTACCTGCGCGGCAACGAGGCGCAGAATCAAGCTGCATAAACAACAACCCGCCGCAGACACAGCCAAGGATCATGCCGGCGGGTGCCGGTAGCGAGAGCCTCACCAGCAGACCGCTACCGGTACAGGGCTTAGACCAGAACAACAAACCAGCCGCCTGGGCGACTGGTGAAAGAGGTGTCAGTGCCAAGGGACCACCTACCACGGAAGACCCTTGGCCCTGACGGGATGATGAGCAGCTACCACACCGCTCATCGCAACAGCCAGCCCCCGACACAGCCAGTGCAGAAGGGGCGGGATGCTGTAGACCAAGCATAAGCGGTATAACCGCGCCTTGGCTACGGCGTTACAGGGGAATTAACGCCAATGAGTAGACAACACCTTCTTCCGGACGCTGGGCCGGTGCTCGATATCCACCAGGCCGTTTATGTGGCTGCCCGAGAATGCAGGGGCGGTATGACGGCGTTGGCTGCCACGGTGGTTGTGCCTTACGACACTTTTCAGAAGAAAGTGAGCGTGGCCAATGCCACCCACCATTTGCTGCTGCATGAGTTTATGGCGGTGGCTGAGGCGGTAGACGACGACCGCATTGACGATGCCTTTGCCCGTGCGCGCGGCAAGTTACTGTTTAAACCCCAACCGGTACCGGCCACCCGTCAGGCGCTTGAGGCCTTGGGCAAGATGCTGGCCGCTGAGGGTGCGTTTGTGGGCAGCCTGCATGAAGGCGTGGCGGACAGTAAGTGGGAGCATCACGAGGTCGAGAAGCTTGAGCACTGTGCGCATAAGGTGATCAGCGAGATCCTCGGCATTGTGGCCGGTGCTCGGCAGGCGATGGAGGGTAACGACCATGGCTGATGCCTGCGACCTGGGCAACGATCGCGCCCAACAAATCATTGACGATGCTCTCACGGCCCGCCGACTCCAGGCCTCACGGCCTGTCTTGGATCATGCTTATTGCCTGGACTGTGAGGAGCCTATTCCTCTCAAGCGGCGGGAAATGTTGCCGGGCGTTGAGACCTGCATCGACTGTCAATCTATTCGAGAACGAAAGGGGGTGGGCCATGGTTAGTCAGCCCTATGTCATTTCAGCTGGATTTGCAAAAGTGCACCCCGTTTCGGTTGCGGCAGATTTTCCAGTTGTTAGCTTGATTGAGTGCTCGCCAAAGGAACCTGACATGCCAAGACTCTCGTTTAATACTATTGCACCATTGACCAAAACACAGGGGCAGGGCTATTCTGACCGTGCTCCGCAGCAAAATCTGCGGGGCGGGTTTCGCAGCCCAAATGATCATAGGCGCGACAGCGCCAACGCAATAACAGGCGCTTTTTTTGTGCCTGTTAGTGTGCGCCCGGTTTATCCGGAGCCTCTTCATGGCAGGTCGTGTGGGGAGGCTTCATGCCTGCCGGGTTCCTATGTCCCCGGTCTGCGAACCCTGCACGGTCTGCCACCCTTTTTCCGTTTCGCAGCGGTTGGTGGCAGCTCCTTAACTGACGTATGGAGCACTACCCTATGAATACCTCTACCCAAAATCCGTCTGCAACTCTGCCAGATGTATTCAGCTTCAACGGTACCGATCTGCGCGTAATTGACCAAGACGGTCAGCCGTGGTTTACGGCCGCCGATATTTCCCGTGCACTTGGTTACGTGCAGGACCAACAAGTATCCAGAATCTACCGCCGAAACGAACGCGAATTTAAACCTAGCATGACGCAGGTAATTACCCTGCAGCCCAATCAAACCACCCATAGCGCCGGTTTGGCGCTCCTGAGAAGGGGGGGCGGTAATCTGCCCTACACGGCACGTGTTTTCTCCCCTCGCGGAGCGCACTTAATCGCCATGTTTGCCCGCACAGAAAAAGCTGCCGATTTCCGACGCTGGGTGTTGGACGTGCTGGAGCAATACCAAGCTGTGCCGCCTGCGCCCGCACCGGACGAAATCCTTGCAGCAGCGCGCCTGAGTCGCGTGTTGCTGTCCATTGATGGTTATGGCCGCAGTACCGCCAAGGCGCTTGACCCAGACGCATGCGTACTGCGGGTGGCTGATCTGCCGCGCTGGGTGGGTGAGCCGGGCGTATTTACCCAAGGCCAGCTCCACGGCCTGGCGGTTGCTGCTCTGCGGGCTTTACGTCCGGGTGGCGGGCACGCGGCTATTCAAGCGGCTATGACAGAGGTTGATGATAACTTTCTGTTGGTGCTGGAAAGTGACTTGATCATGAGCCTCTATCATTCGCGCAGGCTGAGCCGGGGTGAGGCTAATGGCTGATTACCCTGAAATTACATTGGACGAGCTGCCCGGCCTGCTGGCCCATATCAACGCCGATACTGACCGCGATAGCTGGGTGAAGATCGGCATGGGCGTTAAGGCGCATTTTGGCGAGGACGGTTTTAACGATTGGAACAGCTGGAGCCAGAACAGCCCGGATTACAAGCCAGCTGATGCGCTGAGCGCGTGGAAGTCATTCAAGGGCGCGAAGGTGACCATCGGCACGGTGGTGCACTTGGCGAAAGAGGGTGGGTGGAAGCCTACCAAGCGTGAGCTGACCGTCAAAGAGAAGCGTGAGTGCAAGGCAGAGCAGGAAGCCCGGCGCAAACAGCGCCAGGCTGAGGTTGAAGCTGACGAAGCCCAACTGACCGCAATGCAGGCTGAGATTCAGCGGGTTACCGGGCGGCTGCTGGCGGAGTTCACGCAGGCGCGCGGTAAGAGCGAGTACTTGGAGCGTAAGCAGGTGCCGCCCTATGGTGTGCGGTTTATTTCGCGCACTGTGGTGTTGAGCATTGATGCACAGCTGGTGCGCTGTGATTTGTGGGCGGGTGATGATATCGCCCGTTTTTTTGCGAACCTGCCAACCCCCCGCCCAGATCATCACAGCTTCATGAAGCTGGACGCGGGCACCTTTCTAGTGCCGCTGCGCGATATCGATCAGGTGGTTTGGAGCTTTCAGGCGATATCGGCCAACGGCACGAAGCTGTTTCCGAAGTTTGCGCGTAAGCAGGGCTGCATGCATTGCATCGGTACGCTGGATGGTGCTGAGGTGATAGTGGCCGCTGAGGGTTATGCGACGGCGGCGAGTGTTGCTCAGGCCAGCGAGTGGCCTACGGTGATGACGGTGGATGTGGGCAATATGGCGGTGCTGGCTCGGCAGCTGCGCGCGAAGTATCCGGCAGCGCGGCTGATTTTGGCGGGCGATGACGACCCCAAGCCAGACGGTAAGAATCCGGGCCGCACTGCGGCTGAAGCTATTGCTGCGGAGTTGGGCCTTACGGTGGTGTTCCCGGTTGTGCCTGAGCAGGTGGCGGCATGACGGCGGTGCGCAAGGTGGATTGGAATGATCTGCATGTTGAGTTTGGCCTGGCGGTAGTGCGCGAGCAGCTGCTGGCTGCAGCCAATGAGCCGGTGCGCTCTGTCGCGCCCAGCGCGGATGATCTTCCCCCGGCCCCATCTGGTACTGAGCCGCCGCCGGCGGCTGAACTAACTGAGGGGTACGGGGAGGGCTGGCATCTGGAGAAGGTGCGGGCGCGATTTGCATTGATTGAGGGCGAAACCAAGGTATTTGATTTGCACCGCCGGGCCATCGTGCGTAAGGCAGGCTTTGAGGCGCTGGTGGGTAAGGCGCTGGCTAAGCAGTGGTTTGAGTTGCCAAAGAAAAAGGCAATCGACCCAGATAACGCGAAGCGGGTGGAGAATGACGCGAAGCTGGGCAAGCGGTCGAAGGCCACTAAGGATGGCGGTGATGTGTATTGGCGTTATGTGTACCTGGATGGCTCACAGGACATTTACGACCGACAGTTGCGGCAGCGCTTGCCAGCGGCGGCGGTAAAGCTGGCAATGGGTGATGGCTTTACGCTCTGGCAGAACAGCGAGCAGAGGCGTGTGATCCCGTCCGAGAATTTGCTGTTTGATCCTCAGATGATTGAGAGCCCGGCGGATACGATCAATACCTTTGAGGGTTTGCCGCTGACGCCGGTACCGAGCAGTTCTGCTTGCGAGGACATGGTCTGGTTGATCAGCTTTCTATGTAACGGTCAGAAGGATGCCATTCAGTGGCTGACGCGCTGGCTGGCTTACCCGCTGCAACGGGTGGGTGCGAAGCTGGACACGGCGGTGCTGATGCATTCGACCATGGAGGGCTCGGGTAAGAGTCTGTTGTTTGGCGACATCATGCGGCCTATCTATGGCCCTTACGGGGCTACGGTGGGGCAGGCGCAGCTGGAGAGTAATTGGACGCAGTGGCAGTCGAACAAACTGTACGGGTTGTTTGAAGAGGTGGTGAGCCGCGATCAGCGTTATAACCAGGTGGGTAAGATTAAGCACATGGTGACGGGCAAGACGGTGCGGATCGAGAGTAAGTTTGTGAACGGTTGGGAAGAGGCCAACTACATGAACGCGGTGTTTCTTTCGAACGAGATCCTGCCTTGGCCGATTGGCGAGAATGACCGGCGCATGCTGGTGTTGTGGCCTGAGAAGACGCTGCCCGAGCGAGCGCAAAAGCGCATCGGTTATGAGTTGAAGAACGGCGGCATTGAGGCGTTCTTTGATTACTTGTTGGAGTATGACCTGGGCGAGTTTGATGAGCGCACCCGGCCACCGGCTACGCCTGCACGGCAGCGCTTGGTTGAATTGAGCAGGGCCAGCTGGGATACGTTTTATCACCAGTGGAAGGCGGGCGAGCTGGGTGTGCCGTTTGACCTGTGCCGTACGCAGGATCTGCACGATCTGTTTCTGGAATGGTGCTCAAGGCTAAAAGAGCATTCGCTTAGCGAGACGAAGTTCAGCCTGTTTGTGTCGACCAAGCCGGACACGTTTAAGTCTGACTCACAGATATTCTGGACGGATGACAACGGTGACCGGCGGCGCTCTATCTTCTTTATGCCTTCCCCTGACCCCAACCTTGATATGAGCAATGCCAAGCAGGTGGGGCGGCAGGTGTATGCGTGGCGCTTGGAGGCGCTGAGGGCGGGCTGGCATCCCGATAAGTGGGAGAAGTGCATAGGCTTTGCCGCGCCGCTGGCAGGGAGTAGGGCTGATGGCTGACGTGTCGGGGGTGTCTAGGGTATGTCTACCCTTGCTTTGCCCAACCCTAGACAGCCGAAAGCCGCGTGGCTTATGGCTTTGCGGGGTGTTGTCCGGGGTGTCTAGGGTTTACACACGTGCGCGGGTGCGCGCATTTATCTAAGGCTGATAATCAGGTTTTTTTCTCATGCGTGAGCAAATAACCCTATCAACCCTAGACACTATAGACAGTTGATTCCAAGTAAATGAAATGTAAAGAGTTTAGGTGTCTATGGTGGTGTCTAGGGTTGGCCGATATCTGTCCGGGGTCTGATTTTAAGGGGAATGCCATGATTGAAGTAGTAGAACGGGCGTTGATTGCGTGGGGTCATGAGTACCGTACGCGGGGCACGGTGGCGGCCTTGCCGTGCACGCTGGGCGCGGCGATTGATAACAAGGGCGTGATGATCCGTAGCACGGGGAATGTCGGCAGCGGCGGCGGTGTGGGCCTGGAGGCGGGGGAGCTTGGCGTGGTGGGTAGCGCTGTTGAGGCCGCCCTGGTGCGGATACGCCAGCCGGAGGTTGCAGGTGGGCACGGCAAGGTGGGCATTGAGCTGTCGAAGCTGGCCCGTGTGCGGTACCTGTCTGACCCTATGCCCTTGGTTGAACATCAGATGAAGCGCATGACGTGGCGCTCGCCTGAGACCCACCGCAGTAAGCTGCATCAGTTGCATGTGCTGCTGGAGCCGCTGTTGCTCAAAGAACTGCCTTGGTTGAAGCGCGCTGCGTGAAATAGCTATGACCATTCGTCGGGCGTGTTTTGGCGCGAAACCATGCTCAACACACCTTGCACACACCGCCCACACAATACGCCGGAAATGGCGTTAATTGGCCCTTTACGCCATTGGGGGTTGAGGGTAAAAAGACAGCTACGTTGTATAGGTGCGTCAGCCAAGGCCACCTTTAAGCTGTGTTTCCCCTGCTGGACTGGCTGCCAGCAACCCCGAGCCCCACACATGAGAATGTTGTGGGGCTTTTCTATTTCTGCGAGTTGGAGCTCTCATGACAGATGTAAGCACCGGCGTTATTGCAGGTACTGCCGTCTTGGGTATGACCGCTGCCAGCTTTGTTCCGGGCGTTGACTCGCATGCTGTGATTGGCGCGTTTGCGGGCGCTTTGTTTTTTATGGTGTTTGCAAAGGACCTGACTGCATTGGCCCGGCTGGGCTACTTCTTCGCCTCGTGGATTGCGGGGTATTACTTTTCGGTTGAGACGGTTGGTCAAAGCTGGTTTGTTTCGTCCGGCCTACCTGCCTTTTTCGGTTCGCTGCTTGTGGTTGTTATCTGCATCAGCCTGCTGGAATGGGTGGAAGGCGGCAAGGTGCCGGGCTGGCTCGCATGGATAGTCAACGTCATTAGACCGAGCAACGGTAACGGGAATGGCAATGAATGATTACGCTGTGGCGGTCTACATCATGCCGGATATCTGGACGCTGATTGCGTCGGGTGTGTGCGGTGGCATCTGCGGGCGGGTGGCGAGTTATCAGCGCTGCGGTTCGCGCTACCGCTTTGGTGTGTCGCTGTGCGCGTGGTTGCTGGCAGTAGGTTCTGGCGGGTATTCGCTGTCTGTTCTGCTCGGCGTCTTGCTTGGGCTGACTATCTACGCGACCAGCCCATTCATATTGCTGCTGCTGTTCTCCCTGCTGGTGTTGGTGTGGCGTGCTCGTGGCAATGTGGCTGCGGTGTTGAGGGCAGAGTGATCTATGGAAGGCAGCATCAGCATCACTGATCTGGATGATGCGTTGGCGGATCTAGCGCGATTAGGCAAGCAGGCTGATCCGGCTTTGGCCTGGGTAGTCAATGAGGTTGGCGGCGAGGCGATCAAGATGCTGCAGGCGGAAGCCGGCTCAGTGTTTGACCGGCCAACCCGTTTTACTCTCAACGCA
>TARA_R110000751_G_scaffold31211_2_pt1 | contig 10628 bp, 9 predicted proteins | sample TARA_R110000751 | Tara Oceans TARA_R110000751 (sample SAMEA4398001) | marine metagenome | biome: Polar Biome; feature: [MES] marine water layer (ENVO:01000295) within the mesopelagic zone...; material: water (ENVO:00002006), including particulate matter (ENVO:01000060) such as...... | reverse complement strand
CGCGCCTCCATCGCCACGCTGATGGCGGTGCTGCGCAACCGGCCGCTGGCGATGACGGTGGCGGCCTGCGGGGTCTCGGTCGTGGGCATGTTCTCGACCTACGCGCTGATCGCGGTGTGGCTGGCCGAGGTCGGCCGGCTCGAGGCTTCGATGATCCCGCCGGCGCTGTTCATGTTCGGCTTCGGCGGCATCGCGGGCAACATCTTCGCCGCCCGCGCGGTGTCGGCGATGGGCGCCCGCGGGGCTGCCATCGCCAGCATGGTCACCACGTTGCTGGTGATGCTGTGCCTGCCCTTCGCGGCCGACTGGCCGGCCTGGACGGCGATCGCGCTGATGACCCTGTGGGCGGGCTCGGGCATGATGATCATGGTCCCGGTGCAGAGCCTGCTGGTCGCCCTCGACCCCGAGCGGGCGTCGCTGACGCTCGCGCTCAACAGCTCGGCGGTCTATCTCGGCATGGCGGTGGGGGCGACGGTGGCCGGCGCCGTCTACGAGGCCTTCGGGCCCGCCGTGCTGCCGTTCTGCTCGGCGGCGATGGTGCTGGCCGCGATCGGGCTGCTGGTCTTCTCGGGCGGGCGCGTCGTCGGGCGCGATTGACCCCGCATTCCGGGCCGGGCTTGGTTTCCCCCCGCCCGACGCCCTTCCCCCGGAGAGCCCATGCCCCCGAGCCCCGATGCGCGCGCGCCGCGCCTGGTCTGCGATCTTGACGGCACGCTGGCCGACAGCGCCCCCAGCCTCTGCGCGGCGGGCAACCGGCTGCTGGCGGCGCTGGGCCGGCCGCCGGTGACGGTCGAGACCTACAAGGGCTTTGTCGGCCGCGGCCAGCGGGTGCAGGTCGAGCGCCTGCTGACCCACACCGGCGGCGTGCCCGGCGGCGACGTCACCCCGTTCCTGACCGCCTTCCGCGACGGCTACGATCCGCTCGAGGCCTCGACCGCCTATCCCGGCGCAGTGGCGGCGCTGGCGGCGCTGGCCGCCGAAGGCTGGCGCCTGTCCGTCTGCACCCAGAAGACCGAGGCCAAGGCCCGCCGCCTGCTGACCGGCCTGGGCTTTGCGATCGACCACGTGGTCGGCGGCGACAGCCTGCGCGGCGACGACGGGCAGGAGGTGCTGAAGCCCGACCGCCGGGTGATCGCCGCGGCCCTGGCCCCGCTGGGCGAGGGCCCCGCCGCCTATCTCGGCGACAGCGAGACCGACGCCCAGACCGCGCGCGCCGCCGAGCTGCCGTTCCTGCTGCACCTCGAAGGCTACCGCCACGGCCCGGCGGAGGATCTGGCCCCCGTCGCCGCCTTCTCCGATTTCGCAGAGCTGCCGGCGCTGGCGCGGCGGGCGGTGGGGCTCGGCTGAGGACGCGCGCGAGCGTCTCTGCAGACAATTCAGGCGTATTGCGCGGGACGGGGCCCGATCCTAAGCTGCCCGGGCAATCACGAAAGGCCCCCCCTCATGAGCAAGAGCCTCGCCCTCGCCGGCCTCGCCGCCCCCGCCGAGATCCGGGTCGACCGCTGGGGCATCCCGCACATCAAGGCGCAGAGCCTGTCGGACCTGTTCTTCGCCCAGGGCGCCAACGCGGCGCGCGACCGCCTCTGGCAGATCGACCTGTGGCGCAAGCGGGGGCTGGGCCGGCTGGCCGCCAGCTTCGGCCCCGGGTTCCTCGAGCAGGACCGCGCCTCGCGCGCCTTCCTCTACCGCGGGGACATGGCGGCGGAATGGGCGGCCTACGGCGACGACGCCGAGATGATCTGCACCCGCTTCGCCGAAGGGGTGAACGCCTGGATCGACGCGATCGAGGCGGGCGAGGCCCCCCTTCCCCCCGAATTCGCCCTCACCGGCACGCGCCCCGAAAAATTCGCCCCCCAGGATCTGGTGCGCGTCCGCTCCCACGCGCTGACCCGCAACGCGCTCTCGGAGGTGATCCGCGCGCAGGTTCTGGCGAAGACCGGGCCGGAGACCGACCTGCTGCGCCGCAACCTCGAGCCTCCGGTCGACGCCGGAGAGCCCGCCGCCCCGTTCGACGAGATCCCGCTGGCGGCGCTGGACCTGTTCCGGCTCGCCACCGCCCCCGCGACCTTCCCCAAGGACCGCATGGACTGCCCGCTGGAGCAGGCCGGCAAGTGGCGCAAGGTCGACGAGCTGGAGGGGGTGGTCGCCGACGCCGCCTGGACGGGGTCGAACAACTGGGCGGTCTCGGCCGCGCGCACCGCCACCGGACGGCCGATCTGCGCGGGCGATCCGCATCGCGCGCACGGGCTGCCCTCGCTGCGCTATCTCGTGCACCTGACCGCGCCGGGGCTGGACGTGATCGGGGCGGGCGAGCCCTCGATGCCCGGCATCTCGATGGGTCACAACGGGCGGGGCGCCTTCACCCAGACCATCTTCGGGACCGACCAGGAGGACGTCTACGTCTACGAGCTGGACGGCGACCGCTACCGCGGGCCCGAGGGCTGGACGGACATCGAGCGGGTCGAGGAGGTCTTCGAGATCGCCGGCCACGCTCCCCAGACCCACGTCCTGGAGTTCACCGCCCACGGCCCGGTCCTGCTGCGGGAGGGGGGGCGGCTGTTCTCCCTGCGCTCGGTGTGGTTCGAGCCGGGCTCGGCGGCCTATTTCGGCGGGCTCTCGACCATGCGCGCGCAGTCGGCGTCCGAGTTCCGCGAGGCGCTGAAGCGCTTCGCCACCCCCTCGCTGAACCATGTCTGGGCCGACGAGGGCGGCGACATCTGCTGGCAGCCCGCCGGCATGGTCCCGGTGCGCCGGACCTGGACCGGCCTGCTGCCCGCGAAGGGCGACGGCGCGAACGAGTGGGAGGGGTTCCATCCGCTCGAGGCGCTGCCCCACGAGATCAACCCGGAGCGGGGCTTCGTCCATTCCGCCAACGAGTTCAACCTGCCGCAGGGCTACGACCAGTCGCAGACCCAGATCGGGTTCGAGTGGCTGGAGAACACCCGCGCCGCCCGGATCGAGGCGGTGCTGTCGGCTGACGCGGCGCATTCGGTGGCCGCCAGCCAGGCGCTGCAGACCGATGTGACCTCGCTGCCCGCGCAGCGGCTGGCGAAGCTGGTCGCGGCGCTGCCCGACGACACGCCCGGCCGGGCGCTGCTGGCGGACTGGGACGGCGCCTACCGGGCGGACTCGGCCGCCGCCCTGCTGATGGGCTGGTGGTGGACGCGGCGGCTGAAGGCGGGGCTGCTGGCGCTGGTCGCGCCGCAGCTCCCCGCGGTCCTGTTCGCGCCGGGCGACGTCGAGGGCATCGTCTCGGCGCTCGAGACCCCGGACGCCCGCTTCGGCGCCGCTCCCCTCGAGGCTCGCGACGCCCTGCTGGCGGAGACCCTGGCCCAGGCCCATGCGGATCTCGTCGAGCGCTACGGCGCCGACGAGACCGCCTGGGCCTGGGGCGAGCTGCACAAGGGGTTCTTCGAACACCCCCTGGCCCGCATGGACGAGGGGCTCAACATCGGCCCGCTCGCCAAGGGCGGCGATTACACCACGGTGATGATGGCCGCCTATCGCGGCACGGATTTCCGGGTGATCGCGGGGGCCTCGGTCCGCTTCGTGGTGGATGTGGGGAACTGGGACGCCTCGGTGTGCGTCAACGCGCCGGGGCAGTCGGGGGATCCGGCCTCGCCCCACTACCGGGATCTCGCGCCGCTGTGGGCGAAGGGGGAGTACGTGCCGTTCCTCTACACCGACGCGGCGGTCGAGGCGGCGGTGGACTTCCGGGTGGCGCTGACGCCGGCCTGACCCGGGCGCGACGGGCGGGGAGCACGCGCGCGCCCCGGGCCTGACCCGGGGCCTCCAGCGCAACGCCGGCGGCCGAGAGCGGCGGAGACCCCGGGTCAGGCCCGGGGCGCGCTGGTGATCGCGGCGCATTGAAATGCGCCCTACGTGGCGCCCTCCCGGCGGGCCAGCGCGACCTCCAGATCCGGCGTCGCGGCGAGGAGCTGGCGGGTGTAGGCGTGCCGGGGGGCGGAGAAGACCTGCTCGGTCTCGCCCGCCTCCACGATCTTGCCCTTCTGCATCACCATCACCCGGTCCGTGATCGCGCGGACCACGTGCAGGTCGTGGCTGATGAACAGGTAGGAGACGTCCAGCGTCTCCGACAGCTCCGCCAGCAGGTCCAGGATCCGGGCCCGAACCGAGACGTCCAGCGCCGAGACCGCTTCGTCGAGCACCACCAGCTTGGGCTCGGTGATCAGGGCGCGGGCGATGGCGATGCGCTGGCGCTGGCCGCCGGAAAACTCGTGGGGGAACTTGTCGGCGTCCGAGGCCTTCAGGCCCACGCGCTCGAGCAGCGCCTCGACCCGCCGGCGGCGTTCCGCGCGCGGGGGCCTGGGGTCGACGAGGTGGAAGGGCTCGGCGACCAGGTCGGCCACCTTCCAGCGGGGGTCGAAACTGCCGTAGGGGTCCTGGAACACCACCTGCACGTCGCGCCGACGGGCGGCGGGCGCCTCGGGGCCGAAGGGGCGGCCGACGAGGGCGATCTCGCCCGACTGCACCCCTTCCAGCCCCAGGATCGCGCGGGAGAGAGTGGATTTCCCGCAGCCGCTCTCGCCCACCAGGCCGACGTTCTCGCCGGCGTGGATGCTGAGATCCACGCCGTCCACGGCGCGGAACAGGCGGCGCGCCTCTAAGATCCGCTTGCGGGGCAGGCGATAGTCGCGGACCACGCCGCGCACGCCCAGCACCTCCTCGCCCGGCGCGCGGGCCCGGCGCGCGGGACGGTGGGTCGAGGCGGCGAACAGCGCGCGCGTGTAGGGATGCGACATGGCGCGGAACAGGGGGGCGGTGGGGCCGGCCTCGACCACCTCGCCGGTCTTCATGATGGCGATGCGGTCGGCCATGTCGGCCACCACCGCGAGGTCGTGGGTGATCATCAGCAGCCCGGCCCCGTCCTCGGTCGCCAGCTTCTTGAGCAGATCCAGGATCACCGCCTGGGTGGTGACGTCGAGCGCGGTCGTCGGCTCGTCGGCGATCAGCAGGCGGGGGCGCAGGGCGACGGCCATGGCGATAACGACGCGCTGGCGCTGGCCGCCCGAGAGGTCGTGGGGATAGCGGTCGAGAGGGAACTGCTCGGCCGGCAGGCCGGCGCGGGCCAGCGCCTCGATGGCGGCGCGGCGCGGTTCGCGGTCCTGGCCGTGGATGCGGATCACCTCGGCCACCTGCTCGCCGATGGTCTTGAGGGGGTTCAGCGCGGTCATCGGCTCCTGAAACACCATGCCGACGCGGGCGCCGCGCAGGGCGCACATCTCCCGCTCGCTCATCTCCGAGATCGGGTCGCCGTCGAGACGGATCGCGCCCGACATCTGCGACCCGCCCGGCAGCAGCCGCATGATCGAGAGCGCGGTCATCGACTTGCCCGAGCCGCTCTCGCCGACCAGCCCCAGGCACTCGCCCGGCGCGATCGAGAGGCTGACGTCGCGCAGGATCGGGACGCCGCCGATGGTCAGGTTCAGGCGGTCGATCTCCAGCAGGCTCATCGCGCGCGCCTCAGCTTGGGGTCGAGCCAGTCGCGCAGCCCGTCGCCCATCAGGTTCAGCCCCAGCACGGTCAGCACGATGGCGAGGCCGGGGAAGATCGCGAACCACGGCGCCACATAGATCATCGTCTGCGCCTCGGACAGCATCCGTCCCCAGGACGGGATCGGCGGCTGCGTGCCCAGACCCAGATAGCTCAGCCCCGCCTCGGCCAGGATCGCCAGCGAGAACTGGATCGTCGCCTGCACGATCAGCAGGTTGAGGATGTTGGGCAGGATGTGCTCGGCCGAGATCCGGGCCGAGCGCTTGCCCGCCGTGCGCGCCGCCAGGATATACTCCCGCGTCCACAGGCTGAGCGCGGCGCCGCGGGAGAGGCGGGCGAACACGGGGATGTTGAAGATGCCGATGGCCAGGATCGCGTTGATCGCGCCGGGACCCAGCGTGGCGGTGAACAGGATCGCCAGCAGCAGCGCGGGGAAGGCGAAGACCAGGTCGTTGAAGCGCATGATCAGCTCGTCGTACCAGGCCCCGCGGTTGGCGGCCGCGAGCAGGCCCAGCGGCACGCCGAAGACCGCGCCGATGCCCACCGCCACCAGCGCCACCGCGATCGAGGTCCGGGCGCCGACCATCACCATCGAGAAGATGTCCCGCCCGAAATGGTCGGTGCCGAACCAGAACTCCGCCCCCGGCGGCTTCAGGCGGGCGGCGACGGCCATCTTCTCGACGTCGAAGGGCGTCCACAGGTAGCTGATCAGCGCGGCGGCGACGAACAGCGACGAGAGCGCCACGCCGACGAGGAGCGAGGCCGAGACCCTCATCGCCGCCCCTCCCGCAGGCGCGGATCGACGAGGGCGTAGGCCATGTCCACCAGCAGGGTGACGATGACCACCGCGAAGACCATCAGCACGATGACCGATTTGACCACGATCAGGTCGCGCTGGGCGACGCCCTGGAACACCAGCCGGCCGAGGCCGGGCAGGAAGAACACGTTCTCGATGATGATCGCGCCGGTGATCAGGAAGCTGAACTGCATGCCGATGATGGTCAGCACCGGGATCAGGGCGTTGCGCAGGGCGTGGCGGCGCAGGGCCTGGGATCGGCTGAGGCCCTTGGCGCGCGCCGTGCGCACATAGTCCTCGCCCATCGCGTCGAGCAGCGAGGAGCGCATGATCCGGGTCAGGATCGCCGCCTGCGGCAGGGCCAGCGCGACGGCGGGCAGGGTCAGCGACTTCATCCCCGCGAAGAACCCCGCGTCCCAGCCCGGAAACCCGCCCGCCTGGAACATCTGCAGCACCGAGGCGAACAGGATCACCAGCAGCATCGCGAACCAGAAGTTGGGCACCGCGATGCCGATCTGGGTGATCCCCATGATCGTCAGATCCGCGGGAGAGTTCCGCCGCGCCGCCGCCGCGATCCCCGCGGGAATCGCGATCAGGGTCGAGAGGGTCAGCGCGTAGAGGGTCAGCGGCAGGGTCACCACCAGTCGCTCGAGCACCAGCTCGGTCACCGGGGTCTTGTAGGTGTAGGAGGTCCCGAAGTCGCCGGTGAGCATGTCGCCCATCCAGGAGACGTAGCGCTCGACCAGCGGCGCGTTGAGGCCCAGCTGCTCGCGCAGCGCCTCGACCGCGGCGGGGTCGGCGTTCATGCCCATCATGGTCAGGGCCGGGTCGCCGGGGACGACTTCCAGCAGCAGGAAGATGGCGACGGTGGCCGCCAGCAGGGTGAGCGCGAGGGTGAAGGCGCGCTGCAGGAGGAAGGCTGTCATTCGGCGAGGTCGTCGAAGGCGCGGGCGTAGGCGAGGTCCCCCTCGCCGCGCAGCGCGCCGGGGGTCAGTTCGAGGGCCATCAGGAACGGGCCGGCGAAGGGGGTGGCGTAGCCGCGCGCGGTCTCCGGCGCGAAGCCGAAGCGCGTGTAGTAGGGCGGATCGCCCAGCACGAAGACGCCCGAGGCGCCGGTCTTGCGGGCCTCCTCCAGCCCTTCGCGGATCAGGGCGCCGCCGATGCCCTTGCCGTGCAGGTCCGGGCGGACCGCGACCGGGGCGAGGCCCAGCGCGCCCTGCGGGCTGCGCATGGGGGAGAACATCACGTGGCCGGCGATCTCGCCGTCGATCTCGGCGACCAGGCTGATGGCGGCGGCGTCCTCGGCGTGCAGGCGGTCAACCAGGTGCGCCTCGTCCTCGCGGCCGAAGGCGGCCTCGATCACGCGGCGGACGGTGTCGCGGTCGGCCTCTGTCTCGTGGCGCAGGCGCATGGGGGCGGGTCTCCGCGGTGGCGGGCGGGGCGATGGGGCGAGAATGGCAGGGAAATCGGGGCGCGTCGATGGAGGGCCGGGGGCATGACGCCACGTCCGGAGGCCGTCCCCGCCGCGCCGGCGCTCCGCCCCGGCGTCGGCTCCCCACCCGCCCGCCCTCGCCGACACCGGGGCGGAGCGCCGGCGCGGCTCAGCGCGCGGAGACGTGGGTCGAGGTGAGATCGAGCAGGACCTTGCCGTCAGGCCCCGAGACAAGCGTGCGCACGGTCGAGACGCGGCGGCCCTTCTTCACCCAGGCCGACTCGCCGGTCAGCACCCCGTCGTTGCGGTTCGAGAGCAGCTGCGCGTTCAGCGTGACGGCCACGGGGAACGAGGCCATGCCCGCCTCGACCGCGCCGTCGCCGAAGACGTGGCGGGTGGCGAGCACGTCGGCAAACCAGATCAGCGCGCCGGCGTGGACCGTGCCGAACGGGTTGAGGATGCCCGGCTGCACCGGCATCTCGCCCAGCGTGCGGTCCGGCGAGATGAAGGTGACGGCGAAGTCGATCTCTCCGTGCAGGGCGTAGGTCTCGGTCATCGGCGCGCTCCTTCCTCGCCGGGCGGTCGCCTCGGCCATCGCGGGCGCGAGCCTCGGGCGCCGGGGGGCGGCTGTCCACCCGGATCGCGAGGGGGCGGAAACGCAAACGCCCGGCGGGCGCGGGGCCTGCCGGGCGTGGAGGGGCGGCAAGGGCCGCCGAGCGGGGCCTCAGGCGTGGATGGCGCCGTCGCCGCAGGCGAGCGCGGCCTCGCGCACCGCCTCGGAGAAGGTCGGGTGGGCGTGGCAGGTGCGGGCCAGATCCTCGGCCGCGGCGCCGAACTCCATCGCCACGCAGACCTCGTGGATCAGGTCGCCGGCGGCGGGGCCCATGATGTGGCAGCCCAGGATCCGGTCGGTCTCCTTGTCCGCGAGGATCTTCACGAAGCCGTCCGCCACCAGGTTGGCCTTGGCCCGGCCGTTGCCCATGAAGGGGAACTTGCCGACCTTGTAGGCGCGGCCCTCCTCCTTGAGCTGCTCCTCGGTCTTGCCGACGGCGGCGACCTCCGGGCTGGTGTAGATCACCGAGGGGATCACGTCGTAGTTCACGTGCCCCGCCTGGCCCGCAATGATCTCGGCCACCGCGCCGCCCTCGTCCTCGGCCTTGTGGGCGAGCATCGGGCCCGCGATCACGTCGCCGATGGCGTAGCAGCCGTCGAGCCGGGTCTTGAAGTGCTCATCCGTGACGATGCGCCCGCGGTTGTCGAGCTCGATGCCCATGTCCTCGAGGCCCAGCCCCTCGGTGTAGGGCTTGCGGCCGGTGGCGACGAGGACGACGTCGCACTCCATCTCCTTCTCGGAGTCGTCCTTGCGCATCTTGTACTTCACGGTCAGGCGGTCGCCCTTCTCGACCGACTGCACCGCGGCGCCGAGCGTGAAGTCGATGCCCTGCTTCTTCAGCGTGCGCTGGAAGGTCTTGCAGATCTCGCCGTCCATGCCGGGGGTGATCTGGTCGAGATACTCGATCACCGAGACCTCGGCGCCCAGCCGATGCCAGACCGAGCCGAGCTCGAGCCCGATCACGCCGGCGCCGATCACCACCATCTTCCTGGGGACTTCCTTCAGCTCCAGCGCGCCGGTGGAGCTCACGATCCGCTCCTCGTCCAGCTCGACGAAGGGCGGGACGGCGACGTCGGAGCCGGTGGCGATGACGATGTTCTTCGCCTTGTAGGTCCCCTCGGACTCGCCCGAGACCTGCACCTGGCCCTTGCCGGTGATCTTGCCGTAGCCCTTCAGCCAGGTGACCTTGTTCTTCTTGAACAGGAACTCGATCCCGCCGGTGTTGGAGTCGATGACGCCCTGCTTGTACTCCAGCATCTTGGCCACATCGACCGAGACGTCGCCGACCGAGATCCCCATCTTGGCGAAGTTGCCGCCGGTCTCATGCACCATCTCGGACGAATGCAGCAGCGCCTTCGAGGGGATGCAGCCCACGTTGAGGCAGGTGCCGCCCAGCGTGCCGCGTCCCTCGACGCAGGCGGTCTTCAGGCCCAGCTGGGCCGCGCGGATGGCGCAGTAGTAGCCGCCGGGGCCGCCGCCGATGACGACCAGGTCGAATTCCGTCTCGGACATGAAGGTCCTCCTTGCGGGTCTCCGCCCGCGGGTTCGGGCCGCGCGCTCTCAGCCGAGCAGCGCGACGAGGATCATAATGAGCGCGGCGCCATTGCCCACCGCGAAGATGAGGGATCGGCCGGGGGTCCAGCCGTAGGCGTAGGCGGGCACGTAGAGCACGCGGGCGGCCAGCCAGATCCAGGCGCAGGCCGCCGTGACCGGCGATGCCGCGCCCAGCAGGGTCACGCTGAGGGCCGCCACCGCGTAGAACAGCAGCGATTCATGCATGTTCGAAAGCGCCCGGTGCAACCGCCCGGCCTTGCCGTGCAGCTCCAGCGGCGTGTCCCGCGGGCCCATGGTGTTCTTCGGGCCGAGCTGCCGGTTCGCCGGCACCGCCATCAGAACGAACTGCACGAACAGCAGCACGCCGCCGAGCGCCAGCACCACGATCTCGGTCCCGCCCAGGGGGACGGTTTCAGGCATCTTCAGGCTCCCTTCGGTCCATGCCATTCGGCGGTCGCGGACGACGGCCCGGCCGGGGCCCGCTTCGCCCTGTCGCGGCGGAGCGTCGCGAGAGCGCCGGCGGCGAAAAACAGGCCGCCCAGCGACAGACCCGCGTCGCGCACCGGGATCGACCCCAGACGCGCCAACAGATCGAACAGGTTTCCCTCCCCCGCGCCGAGCGCCATCGGCAGACCCCAGAAGACCAGCGCGAGCCCACCAGAGAACAGCGCCAGGTTCCGCCAGTCCCTCAGGGGCCGCTTTTCGCGGCGCGCGTCGCC
>TARA_R110000751_G_scaffold20837_3_pt1 | contig 10628 bp, 17 predicted proteins | sample TARA_R110000751 | Tara Oceans TARA_R110000751 (sample SAMEA4398001) | marine metagenome | biome: Polar Biome; feature: [MES] marine water layer (ENVO:01000295) within the mesopelagic zone...; material: water (ENVO:00002006), including particulate matter (ENVO:01000060) such as...... | reverse complement strand
CGAAGATATGGAATTGGTAGCCAAAGAAAAAACAGCTATTGAAAAGCTGATGTTAATGGATAACGTAGTCGATATAGTCATAGATAAACAGGGTGGTTAAACAATGGAAGCAGTATGGATAGCATATGGAATAGGTTTTTTCACAGGGTTTAGCTGTGGAATTATATTAGGAATAGTGGTAATGAAAAGGGAAATATTATGAGCGCACCTAACCAGGAGGAATTTTTACATCAAGCTATGGAATGGTGCGAGGAACAGGGACACACAACACAGAAGGGAATAACACTTACTGAACAGACAGTAAAAGAAATAACAAATACTTTTGTTTCTGTAACTTTCGTGTTGGATATGTTGAGCAACATACAAGAAGCCAATGATCTCAGATACAAGCTCATAAACCTAAACCATAGGTTGCAAAGTGAGCTACTAAAACAGTAGCTTGCTTACAACTTATACACCATATATAATAAACCTATAGGAGGAACAATGGAACAACCAATAATAGTATTATCACTTGAAGACGCTCACCAATACATAACTAGGGATGCTTATAGTATAGGTGCGAACCACAGCTACTTTTTACAAAATGGATCTTTACCAAAAGGTCAAGACGGTAAAGAAAAGCAACTGGAACTTAGAACACTAGTAGAAATCACTGGTGTTACAAGAACCTTTGGACGTATACGTTTCCAAGTAACGGATGGTTTTATATCTGTCAATAGGGAACCACAAAACCTAATACTAATAGAGCAATCATAATGGACTTGCTCAATAGACATGATGAAGTGTCGAGGACGGTACAAGATCTAATCTTTCAGCGTGATCAATCTAAGGAATTTCTCTACGAAGAATTAGCAATGGCTAAGAAATTAGAGTACGACTGCCAGATGATCAAGGCTAAGATTAGCACTGTGGGGACGAACCAATCAGACAGAGATTCAGAATTGCTTCTAGCTTTAGATGACAATGCATCCTATCAAGAACTATTCCAAGAAGCATTAGAGCATCGCAGATCAGTGAATGATGCGAATCGTAATATTGAGTTACTGAGTGATGGTGTGAAGATAGGGTTATCAGAATTAACAATACTGGCAAATCTAGCACAAATAAAATAATACCAGGGAAGTCTGCGCTAATAAACGCAGCAATAATAGGAGGTTTTAAAATGACTGATGAAGCACAAGAAAAATTATGGGAGGTCAAGATACAGAGGATATTCCGTAATCATTTAATCGAGTGGCGACCCCTCGTAACAGACTTAGAAAAAATAATACCGCACATCGAGCAAATGGAAGGACTGTTCGGCACAGCACCGCCGATGGGTGGTAGCTCAGGGACTGCTAGACCAGCCCAAGCGTCAAGACCAACAGCTTCACCAGAACAACCAAGTACTGCAAACCAACAAGGCATGACGCTTTACTGTCCAGAACATGAAGGTATTCAGTTGCGGGAAAGCCTAGCTAAATATCAGGTATATGACGAAGTAGACGGACAACAAATAGCTGCTAAATACTACTGCCCTAAAGATGATAATGGCACAGACCAAAATCACAACGTCTGGCGATCACAAGCTATTGTAGGGTAATTATTCAGACGCCTCTTGGCTCTGTAACTGGGGAGAGCAGGGTCAAGGGGCTATAACAAAAGGAGGGGGCAATGAAACTTACACAAAGAGAGATTGTACTAACGATAGTAGAGGCAAGACACCCTGAACCAGTACCATCATGGGATCTACAAAAGACACAAACACCCTGGGGCTGGCTAGGAACAAGTGGTGACAGAAATGCTAGGAAGTTAGCAGAAGATGGTTACTTGGAAAGAACAATGAAAGGTAAGTACGTTTATTATTCTTTACCTAAAGTAGAGTTAGATGCAGTACAGCTTAACTTTTCAGATAAATTGGGAAGTGTAATGCGATGAGACATTACGCAAAGTATTTAAATATCCCTATACAATCTTGTTCAATATGTAAAGAGGAAATAACAATCGAGAGATTTCGCTCTGGTATAAAGAAATTTTATGCAGACACTGGAGAATTTCACGATTGTCAGCTAAGCTTACTGGCCCCTATGAATGACAGAGAATATTTCGAGCTAAAATATAGCTCACAACCAAGTAAAAGGACGGAAAAGAATGGCTCTAGATTGGTCGGTTGATTCACAAAGAGTAATTGCCACAAAAAAAATAGGAAAAACCCACTTCATTAGATTTATAGCAGACAATATTAGAGTAGATAGGGCACACCCATATGCCAAAGTCAGCGTTCTATTCAACAGTCAAGTGCTAGATGAAGATGACTTAGCATTAGACAAGAGAGAATCAAGAACAAGGCTGATCAATTCAGCACACAAGGCATACATGAAGTTGCCATTAGATATCCCCGACTACCATGAAGCAACAGCATCAAATGATATGCTAATGTTTTGTCGTGATGCCTATGACAAATGGTCAAGTTCCGTTGAAGTAACCATGACACACGGCACACCACCTACCCCTACACCGTGGCTTGTTGAGCCATTTATATTAGAAGATGCAGGTACAATTCTTTTCGCATCTCCTGGCACTGGAAAAAGTTGGTTCGCGCTTTTGTTAGCTGTCTGCCTAGACAGTGGCAAGCAAGGTATCATTACACCTACATATGGAAATGTAAACGTACTATACGTCAATCTAGAACGCTCTGAGAAGGCACTAGGTATGAGGTTGGGTATGTTGAATGAAGCATTAAGTCTGGAGAGGACACGCCCACTTCGAATGGTACATGCTAGGGGTAAAACATTGACAGGGCTATCAACAAGCATCAGAACCATTATAGACAAGGAGGAAATAGATCTTGTTATCCTCGATTCTTTATCGCGTAGTGGTGCATCACTTATCGACGATGTTCAGGTCAACAAAACTATGGATACCTTAAATAGTTTTCAATGTGCATGGTTTGCTATTGGACATACTGCAAGAAATGGAGGCGGATCGAACGTCTTCGGTTCAATAATGCAAGACGCAGCAGCAGATGCTATCTTCAGGCTCGAAGGCGCACATCAAGGTGATGTTATGTTTCAAAGGCTGACGCTGACAAAAGCAAATGACTTCAATTTAGAGGAACCTATTGCATATAGGTGGGTCATGCCAAAGAAACAAACTTCTGATGGAGATTGGTATACAGATATTCAAGGCATTTATCATATGGCTCCTGAAGATTTCCCTGAACCAGAAGAACCAGAAGAAAAAGGAGCTAAACAACCCGAACTATCAACAGAACAACTTGACTATATATGGAACGAAGGTTCAGTTACACCATCCCAATTTGCAGAATACTACGAGAAGAGTGTTTCATGGGCTAGTAGAATACTAGCTTCTTCTAACCACCTTACAAGTGAACAAGAAGGTAAGTACAAGAAGTACAGTGTCAGGAAAGAGTAATGATATTTAGAATACAAGCCCCTGTTACGCTTGCGTCAATTGCTAATGCTTGCCGCTTTGCTTTTTTAGCGTAACATGCTTGTCAAGTCCTACGTAAACACTAGGGTTTTAGGGTAGGGTGGAATCTATACCCATATTTGTGTACATTTGAGCAACGATTGAATCAAACGTTAGGAAGTAACCATGACAGAAGAGGCAAAGCAATGCCCTCCGCATCACCTGGTTTTAGAAACACATGAACAAGCGCATAAACGTTGGACTAAAAGCAATTACCACGTGCCATCTAGAAAGAGGTACAGAAAAATTCTAGGTAAATGTAAAAACTGCGGTTACACAAAGTCGCATCCCCTAGGCAGGCAATACGAAGAAAAATATAAAATGGAGGCTAAGATGTCCCTATCTGGACAATACAAGAACGGTGCTAGTAGGGAGTGGAGTTTAAAATGATAGGAAAGGAAGCAGTAAATGGCCTATATTGAAGTACGATACCATACACCGCATCCACCAATGGCGTGGAATGATGATGCAATTAGGCAACGTGATAACAGATTCTATACCTGGTGTGGGCTGGATACGCATAGATGGATTACAAAATTGTATACAAGCTGGGCAGCCGCGGAAGGCACTAAGTTAACTAAAAAGAATTCCGCTGCCTTTGCACAAGACGTTGTCGAACCAATACAGGACACGCATGGAAATATATTTCATACCGCAATGTATGGTGATCAAAACTACTATTCATTGAACGTCTGGCATGATGCTATTGCTGCACTTGCAGCTGCAGTTAGTACAACTGATTACACCACTGATTTCATTACTGCTGATGAACAATTTAAAAGCAATGTCACAGAACAAGTAACACCAAAGGGCATAGACTACCAAGCTAATAACATATTGGGCTGGTGTTACATATTGAAGTTAAGGGATCTGTGGCATGACATTACCTACGGTGATTGCGCAGGATGTTCTGTTACTAGAAAGCCAGATCATTTTAAAAGGGAAGTACCTAACTTAGGATTACCAACAGCAAGATTTAAAGATGGTAGGACTGTAAAGAATTGTGGCACGTATTGTGCTGCTAGGGTTTCTGATTACAGGCGTGCATTGAAGATAGTAGAAAGTGGAAAAGTCTAATGATAGGAATTGATCTCGGTGTTGGGTGCATGATGCACCAAGTAGACAGGCAAGAAGTAAAGGAGTCTTGGGTACGTTGGTCTTTGATACCTATTGTAAATTCCTGTCCGTGTTGCGGTTCAGCTATATTACCTCATTTCCTAGCGTGTCTCCCTTGTCTAGGGAGAAGGCGTAAGCATGGCGGTGAATGGTGGAGAAAACGCTTCGAATGAAACGTAGCAATAAACCTATGAAGCGATCCAGGTTGAACCCACGCTCTAAAAAGATGGCTAAGTTTTATAAAGAAGTACGTGTTCCGTATGTCAAACAAGCAGTAGGGAATGGAAGGAGGCCATGTGCTATACGATCACCTGATTGTACAAATTTCGTACAAGGTGTACATGAACGATTGACAAGGAGTAGGGGAGCTGGAATAATGGCAGTTCACAAGGAGGACAATCTCGTTCCATGCTGTCACATTTGCAATCGCTACGTTAGTGAGCATAGCATCTGGGCAGAGGAACAAGGTTGGTTGATAAAAGGAGAATGAATTGATTACAAACAAGGAGAATCTGCCTAAGTTTTTAGTACAAAGTATTGAATACTGGGGCAAGTCACATGACTCACAAGCAGACTACTCAGCAACAGAGCTACTAGACCCACCTAGAATAGCTGCACTACGTCGTAAGTTTAGAGATCAAATAGAAGAAGATGCTTCTGATAGAATATGGTCCCTACTTGGTAGTGCCACGCACAAGGTAGTTGAGTCTGCCATAGAAGAAGATGGTGGAGAAACGCTAGTAAGTGAACATAGAATGTTTGCGGAGCTAGATGGCGTTACTCTTTCAGGGCAAGCAGACGTATACGACAGAGAAACCAAGACCATATACGACCTTAAAACTGCATCAGTGTGGGAGATTATAAATGGTGTACGCATAGAAAGAGAACAACAATTAAATATATATGGCTGGTTAGGACGGCAAGAAGGCTGGGAAGTTGATCATGTTGCAGCTGTTTTTATTCTACGAGACTGGAGCAAGATGAAAGCAACCACCGAACAAAACTATCCAGCATCACAAGTAGTCGAATACAAGATACGCATGTGGACCGACGAGCAAGTAGAAGAATTTTTGCGAAGTCGTATTGGTATGCACGAGCAGGCCAAAGAACAGCTCCCATTCTGTACGACAGATGATAAGTGGACACGACCTACTAAATTTGCCGTCATGGGGAATGGCAGAAAGTCTGCATTTAGATTACTAGACTCTATGAAGGAAGCTCAGTCATGGATGAAGTCCAACAAGAAGGGTAATACTGTAGTTGAAAGACCAGGGGAAGATATACGTTGTGAGTCTTACTGTTCAGTGCAACCGTTTTGTTCCCAATATAAAGCATCAAAGGCTAGGTAATGGTTGACATGGAAAATATTATTACATACTCTAAAAAAAGAATACGTGGTTTTTTCTGTCCACCTCTATTCTACCTCTCGAAAAGACCTGTAAGGATTATTCCTTTATCCTTAACAGCGTCGCCTAATTGGGATACTGCGCTTCAGCCTCCTTCTAGGCGCAGTATCCCTCCTTTTTTACTCATAGCCATTGTCAGCCTCGTATGGGCGTTTTTTCCGCAAAGCAATGCAGAGGCACGTTCAAACATGCCAGAATACATGCAAGAACGGTACATTCACTTCCAAAAATCGTTTGAAAATAGTCCGTGGCCTAGTTACATGTATCACAAAGTAGAATCTGTGGCATTTTGCGAGTCAAGTTTGGCATGGTATAGCAGTGGAGACTTCAATGGTGAACGTTTCTTAGCAATTGGATACATGCAGATACGCCGTGACTACCATCCTCGTTTAGATAATACATTCAATTTATATAATGGCGCAGATAATTTAACTGCTGCTTACATTATTTACTTGGAGGCTGGGAGAAGTTGGAGGCCGTGGAGTTGTAAACCATGAACACATTACAGAATTAACAGAAAAACTAATTAACTAAGGAGTAAGACAATGAACGTAACCCCACAAATCGGAACACCGCTAGCAACTTTCCGTCAAGCCATGACCCTCTGGAATAATATGCCAAAAGATATGGTATACCGAGAAGGTTTCCATAATGCAAAAGAGGCTTGCGAAAGACAACTAGCTCTAACGTCATGGTATCCAGCTCAAATAAAACTGGGCAAAGATGGGGAGTTTTTGGGAAAAAATTCAATAAATAAACTTTGTATAATGGACAATGGTGATGGTATGTCTGCGGAGACTCTGAGTAGATTTGGACTAGAAAGGGGTGAATCTGCAAGCGGAGTTGACATGGAAGAAAATTATAACTTTGGGTTTGGGTTCAGAACAGCAGCACCACTGTATCAAAAGCTAGGCATTTTCATTAAATCTTGGCGTGACGGTCAAGGCCACATGATTTGGTATGTAGCTGATTATGAAGAAGAAAGAATTGGACTCTTACCATACTCTATGCACGATGACTGTAAACTGCCTTCGTTTGCTGAGAAGAATGAATCTTGTGAATGTGATTTTAAGGAAGTTCACCCAATACCTGATGAATACAAACCTGATTTCATTAAAGATCACGGAACAGTAGTGACCTTTTTAGGCGATGATTGGGAAGATGATACATCTGCCAAGCCAGAAGCACTTCAATACACAGAATCTTTCTATGCGTTGGCAGCATACTTAAACATGCGATACTTCGACCTCCCTACAAATATCGATGCTAAGGCTTACAATGGCCTGCCTAGAATTGCAGGTGAGAAACATGTTGTTTTTTACGGTGACGTTAAGAGTGACGCTGCTAAAGAACTTGGAATCAATAATAAAAGAGAAGATGGACAGAGATACCATCAGCCCACCTATGCTCTGCGAGGGCAAAAAAATGCAATATTGAAATCTGATCTTTTGCATCGTGTGGGTGGTGACTTTGTTATAGAAAGTACAGTACTCAACCCAGATACAGAATTAAATATGTTTTTCCGTCTTTACCTATTCAGATTCGACAGTAACTATTGGCCACCTGTGGGGGCAGCTCGTGATGATTATTTAGCTCAGAGAAAAATTAGAGAAAGAAAAACCAAAGCATCCCATCTTAATTTCGCTAACGGAGCTTCACTTGCTTCTTCAGGTTACATTTATAAAGGTGAAATATACAGCTCCAGTGCTTTGTCATCATATAGTGCACTCAATTCTCGGAAACAAAAGTATAAAGCAACTAGTATCCACGGTAATAGGCTGGGGCTGCTAGGAGGATTGACTTCAATAGCAGACAGAGTTTCCTTGTTCTTGGAGTTTGATGATAATCAAGTTGCCCCAGATGAGGAACGGCAAACGTTAAAGGCAAGGAACGCTGAAGGTAGTTTAGTAGAGATGTCTGATGATTTATTAAATGCAATAGGTGCAATAATAAAGAAAGAATTGCCCCAAGAAATCAAAGACGATCTACAGGAGTTCAATGAAGCTAATCGATATCGTAGTGAATTTGATTCTAAAGCTTTTTGGAAAAAGACCCTTGATAGCCTTGATCTTTCAAAGTATAAAGAACCACAACAAGTAGCAGATGATAAAGGCACGACTACTGGCGAAGGCCTAAAGGCTCTTGGTGAAGCAGTATTTGGTGAGACACTAGACAGAGCTGACAGGCACGGAAATGGTTCACATGGCCCTGTGCAAACTCCAGGAGGAACAGGAGCAACTTCAACCATTCCCAGACTTGGTGTGAAAAAAACAGAAGAACAAAAAACCAAAGAAAAAGAGCTTACGCCTGAAGAAGTACAAGTACTATTTGTAAACGAAGGTGCTATGGAAATAATGGATGGGGAGTCTGATCGTTTTGCATATTTTTCGGAACAAGAAAATACTGTTTATGTACGTCAGGACTATTACCTGATAGAAAACTGGAAAAGAAATTTCATAACTAATGAAAAAATTCCACTGAATGAACAAGATTTTGTAGATGAAAAACTAAAAGATTGTATAAGACAAGCTATGATGTCATATATAGCTCTTGTGAAATATGCGTATAAAAATAACTCTGCATGGTCATCTACACACTATAAAAGTGTGCTATCCCCAGAAAGCCTTACAGCAGCATGTTATAACAGCTACTTATACTATGAACTTAAAATAAAAAAAGAGATAGAACAACGTAAGTCTCAAAGGAAATGGAACACAGGAGAACTCCAAAGCAAAAGTGTTGTAACAGTATGATTATACTAGGGGTTGATCCTGGTGTGTATGGCGCAATGGCATTTGTGAACGACGATAGAACCACAACCCCTATAGTATTCCGTATGCCTATGGATGGCACAGGTAGACATGGCTATGACTTAGATTCAATAACAGACATCATCTTTGACCTGTTGCCAGATAAATTGATTATAGAAAAAGTAACCAGACCTGCATCTCTAGTGCGATGTATGGGTCTGTTCGAGGGTATAGGCGCAGGCTTAGAGATAGAGACACATACTGTCAGGCCACAAGAATGGAAGAAGTTTTACGGACTGTCTCGTAACAAGCAAGAATCTATTGATCTAGCTCTTGAACATTATCCATCTTTGGATAACGAGATTACTAAAATATCAGATGACGGTATAGCAGAGGCAGTTCTTATAGCCGAATATGGCTATGTCATTGACGGATAACTATTTCTTTCTGCGCTTTCCAGCAGCAGCCATCTTTTGAAACTTAGCCTTACCATACTTCTTGCGACCAATACTAGCAGCTAGAGCTTTAGGATCTCGCACGCCTTTACTCTTGAGTTGTCCTGCTAGTTTGGAGAAACGACCACCTCCTCCAACTTTCATTGACTTTTTAGTAGCCACGTTTCTTACTCGGCTTCCTTGATTTCTTACCTTGCATCATAACTCCTAAATTCTATTATACTTCAACGTTCATCTCGATAGTAGGCATACCACCTTTACGCTTAGGCCCTAGCAATCTCTTATATGTTGGACGTATCCATAGTTTGATTACACCAAGGGCAAGAGGATTCATCATAGCTGCTTCGGGATACAATCCACCTGCTCGACCGTCACGTTGAATACCTTCAACAAAACCTTTGAGAAATGAACCAGTACATGCAATAATCATTTCCTTGTTCTTCAGATACCCAACCTTATGATTAAATATTGCAGACATTCGAGCTATCTTTCCTGCTATTGCTTTGTGGTGGTGACCTATCAAGTAGATGTCAGCGTCAAAGCCTCTCACAACGTGCTCAAGCTGGTTGATAGGACTAGAGAGTAACTTACCCCCACTTCTACCATGATGGGCCCATATGAGAACCTTGGGCATGGCAGCCGAACTGTTATCGGGTTTGAATGTGAGGTTGATATAGGCACATGTACCTAAGAACGGAGCCTTTAAGAAATTGGCCATGTGTTGGTCAGTGGTTGTACCGTCTTGATGTATGTGAAAATGGTGGCCTTCGAGTAGACCAAGCCATCTGCCAATAGTAGGCTTTAGGATTTCTTGAAGTTCTTCTTCGAGCTCTTCGGCTTTCGCATCAATCGCATCAACAACACTATCGTAAAAGCCAGACTCCCTAAGCTTCCTACGATTCGAGGGTGATTCCATATCGATGAAGTCACCCATCCCAATAAACCACGCATTATTCTTTACTCCGTATTCTACAACTTCTTTCAGCCGATCAAGATCAACAACATCTCTTCGTTGCTGTATCTGTATATCACCAATAGGAATGATTAGAGTTTCTTTCCACGGCAGAGGCTTGTTGGTTAGATGCTCAACTGACGATAATTCCATAGGGGGTCCTCCATTAACTACAGCCTGTCGTTGCCCCACATTCCTGACAGGTACTACATGTACCAGACTTTACCATTCTTACACCAAAGCATTGATCACAAAATTCACCAGTGTACCCCTGCTGTACTGCTTGGTTCATTATGTCTAGTTTAGATTCTACCATAGGCTTTTGCTCTACAGCAGTCATAGTAGACAGTGTGCCTTGATTGAAATGAACTCGTACTGGTATCAATAATTCTCTGATAGCTTTCATTTCTGGGTAGGTATCGTTCGCTCCTCGTGACTCTGCATCGAACAATAGACGCTGAGCCTGTGCCAATCT
>TARA_R110000751_G_scaffold66362_5_pt1 | contig 10629 bp, 8 predicted proteins | sample TARA_R110000751 | Tara Oceans TARA_R110000751 (sample SAMEA4398001) | marine metagenome | biome: Polar Biome; feature: [MES] marine water layer (ENVO:01000295) within the mesopelagic zone...; material: water (ENVO:00002006), including particulate matter (ENVO:01000060) such as...... | reverse complement strand
GATGATGGTAGCGATGCCTATAGAGATTAAAAAAGAAAAAAAAGACAGTTAATGGTAAACGAAGGAAATACGTCAATAGTTTTTATGACCGGAGAAGCTGGTACCGCACCAGCAATCATGTTAAGAGATAACGGAGATATCCTAATAAAGGGTAAATTAGTAGAGAACGACAAAGCACTCGTCGAAGCAATGAGAGGGTTTCTAAAAGATACCGGACACTTAAAATAAAAAAAATTAAAATAAAGTGGTACTATTTCCCGGAATACGGAAGCTTTAATCTATTTATATGAAATAGACAAGCATGGCAAAAATAAAAGTATCCGCTCTGCCGCAAATAACATCAAGTCTTCAGATAACCTCCGAAGACTTATTTATTGTTAATGACGGCACTACAACCAAGAACATAACCGCAGAACTACTATCAACCAAGATAGGAAGTGGGTATACAAATACTGGAGCATTCAAAGGCAAACCTCTCGACAATAGTTATGTATGGGAAGCCGGAGAAGGTATAAGATATACAACCTCAGATAGCGAGAACGGTGTATGGAAAGTCTTCTCTTTAGACGAAGCCGTTCACAACGCAGTAGATCAACCATATTGGTCAACACCAGATGTATCCGGACTCCCAAACGTAGGGCTATTTAACGGATACGCTCTTCCACTCGGAGTAGATACGATGTTCGATTATAGCTCTTCTTTCGACACCAAATATCCAACACTAAATGACTTTGCATCAAATCCCGCTTCTGCAGGATCTCAAACAAGTTTCGGATATTTTCAAGGGTCTGACGGAAGAATAAACTTAAGTGGATTACAGTACGGAGATCAAATAAGAGTAAGATTTGCATTCAATGCTATACCACAAGTTGCAAATACTACATTAGAGCCAGCACTATGGTACTCAAATAGAAATGCAGACGACAAAGAAACATTTTCATTTCCACTAACAACATCACCAGTCTTCTTTGGACAAGGAACACCAGGTCAAACTATCCTAAATAGAGTAGAATTATCAGCATGGGTAATATCAGACGAAGATGTTAACGCCTTAACTTTACCGGCAATAAAATCAAACAACCCAATAACAATCCAACCTTTGGATATATTAATAACAGTAATAAGATAAGAATATGGCAATTACAGTAAAAAGAGACGACAGAGCAAACGCAGTAATATTTCAAGGATCTTCACTACCTTCGTACTGGAACGGACTATTAACAGCATCCCTTTCAAGCGGCTCAACAGATAGAATAGATATTATTAATACGGCAGGTACTTCTGGTTCATGGAATGATCCAACCGTTACAAAAGCGTACGAGTACTATGAAGTAGAGTATACCATGTTTAGAGATGCAAGCGGAAATGCATTTGCTAATGCAGTAGATACGGTTAACCATATTAATACAACAGCGAATCAACATTCACCCTTATCAGGATTTGAAACAATAATAACCGGAAATAGAACATCTACAGAAACATATAATGTAACAGCCTCAGCAGGGGAATCAGTTTTAGTAGAATTTACAGGAAGTAGCAATAACTACAATACATTTGTAACAGAAGACATCTTAAAGATCTATGACACCGGATCTCATACGTTTAACTTCAACCAATTAGTATCTCAAGATGCTATAGAAGTATCAGTAGAGTATGTTGTAAATACAGACGTAACAGATGCAGGACATGAAATACAGTTGAGATTTATAAACAACATAGGGCTTTCATATACCTCATCAACAACACAAACTCAAGTACAATCTGCAGACGAAGACGTAGAATATATTACAACACTTCCATTCTACATCGGAGACGATTTAGTACTAAACGGAACCAATTCAGGCTCTGCTCAACTATTCTTTAACCCAGACGAAGACGCAACGATAAAAGTAAAAAATATAACAACCTTCTTAACAAGATAAAAATAAACAATGGCAAACATTAAAATATACAGAGACAATGCTGCAGGATTAGTTTTCTTTGAAAACTCAACAGCAGACCCGCTACCCGTTAACATCGGTGTTGCGACGGAAGTAGCAGGAGAAGCAACCAGAATTAAAATCGTTAGAACTGATAAGTTCATAAAAGGCACTAACAACTTTAGAGTGTTATTTAAGAGGTTAAAATTCAACCGAATCGAAGACAAGGATGGGAATACCTTTGCGACAAGAGCAGACGCACTCAACTACCTAACTACTACCTTTGCGCAAGCTGCACCAGTCGATGTAAATTCTGCATACCTCGGCGTATGGAACGCTACCGCTAACAACCCCGACATCGTAGCACTTACACCTGCAAACGGAGATTGGTTATACGTTACACAGACAGGGAGCATTGACCCTAACGGAAACGGCTCTGCAACAGGTTCTATAAACTACAAAGTAGACGACATAGTAAAATACGTAAGCGGTTCTAGCTTTACCGGATGGCAGTACGTTCCAAACGAAACCGTAAGAGTCAGTGAATTAGATAGCACCGTAGATAGCATAATACAAAACTCTTCACTTACTCAATTTGATATTCATGTCGTAGCTCACTATACAGGTTCTGAGAACCTCGGTACAGCAATCAAGCCCTACGTAGATATACAACAAGCAATAAGCGCTTCTTCTACCGGAGATGCAATCCTACTAGACGGCAACTTCACAGTAACAGCTTCTGTTGAATTGCCACTAGACAAATCATTACACTTCTACGGAGCAGGGGAAACAACAGTAAAATATAGTACGTTCAGTCCAGTAAACGGTAATCTCTTTCAAAGAGCTTCAGGAGACGCAACGAATGGATTCCGATTCAAAGACCTTACTTTCAAAAACGCCGGAGGGTACGGACTCGACATATCCCAAGCAGATCATATCTACATTACAGACTGTACGTTTAATACTAATGGATGGAACGGTACAGGACTATCAACAGTAGCATCTGGATCTGGAGGAGTAGTAGGATATAATTCTTCTCAAGCAGACCTCCTAACATTCGGATCCGGATCAAATGTATCTAACGGTGGAGCAATGGAAATTTCAAACACTAGAAACGTACAAGTTATAGGAAATATAGTACAGGCAAACTTCAGAGGCATTAAATTAGAAGACTGCGGTATAGGAGGTAATATAATTGTAACTCGAAACGTAGCAAGCGGTAACATCGAATCTGGTATCTACCTAGGAGCAGGAGCCCTACACGGAACTCAAAACTGTACAGTAGCAATGAACTTCGTAGGCTACAACTCTAACAACGGACTACTAGTTGTAGGAGGGATAAACAATAAGTTTTCGCAGAATGAAGTACTAGGTAACTGGAACGGAGGGTTTGTAAGTTGGGGAGCAGCAAATACAACAATAAGAGATTCTGGATTCTACGATAACAATAGAAGCGCTTACAATGGAATAGGAGCAAATGGAGATGCAGATGCTTCCATATTAATAAACGATTCCTTTTCATTCTTACAAACACACTTCCACATGAACTCCTCAGCAAGGTTTATTACCGAAATATTAGGATGTCAAATACAGAATACAGGTTTAGGGAGCAACACTGAAAAAGTAGGTGTAGCCTTAACAGCTGGAATGGGAAGTATCCCTGATAGTGACATGAACATTATTAGAATTGACGACTGTGGATTTATAGCTCAAGATTATGCAATAGACTTTAGTGCATGCGACATTACTAACTTAAGAATCTCTCTAGGAGATAATACATACGAAGGAACAGGTCAATTCGCAGTTAAATCACCGGCACAAGGTAACTATGCAGAACTTCCTTTTTCAAGTCACGTAACAGATGTAAGCGCTGTAGACATACTAACAGACATACTCCGACAGAGTGTAACACTTACTGAAGGAATCGGCGGAAACGTAATAAATGTATATAAGGTTAACGAATTACAGTCCTACATCAACGGAGGTAATAAAATAACAATACTCCAGAGAAATAGCGATAGAATACAATTAAGAAGTTTAGCTCTATCTGAAGCTACAATAAACGGAGCTTCTGCAGGAGCAACTCAAACAGCAGTAAACAACAACCTAAACGCAGCATTTCAACTTACATTAGAACAGTACCAAGGAATAGTAGTTACTCCACTGCTTGATGCATTAACTCCAATAAGCGGATACAACACACCGCTAGTAGGCTCCCTAGTAGGAGACGATTTGTCAAATGGAGGAGTTGTACAGACAACAGACACAACAGCAGCAGGAGAGAGGATATTTATACCTAGCGGATCAATAACAGTAGGAACCACATTCGGATTCCTTACCGGGAATACAATATCTACAACACCGACATTAAGCGATTGGGAATTTGTACTAATCCTAGACGAGACAGGATCTCTAACTTTTAGAAACACTGACGGAACTACAAATAGCACGCTTTTTCAAGCAGGAACTACAGCAGGAGAGCCTTGGACAAGAAATATAATAGTAGACTTAAAAGCAAACGGAACAACAATTGACTTTGCAACAAGTAACCTACTAACAACCGCTTCAATACTACCAGCAGACGCTACCACATACTCTACCGAAATAACAGCCGGAACCTATAACTTAACATTCTTTAACCAGTCTGGCTCAGGAACTCTAGAAATTCCCGCTGACACTGAAGTACTAGAAGGAGCCGCACCAGTAGGATTATCGTACCACTACATAGAAAGTCCAAACGGAGTATTCCATTACCCATTATTTTCAGAACTACCCCAAGCCCAGTATGAAGATAGTAGAGTAGGAGGTCCAGGATCAGGATCTGCTTATACATTTGTAGATGATTTAAGCGGTCAAGGAACATGGTACGCACCAGACACTTCCTACAGCGGAAGCGTTAATGTATCTCCTGTAAACGGAACACCTACAGGAGTTACCTGGAATGAAATCGCAAACGGAGCTGATGAAAACTATGCTCCATCAGCAATATCACCCTTTACATCTTCACTAAACGAAGCTACTGCATTGAACCTCGAAGTAACACCTGCAGGAGCTACCTTTACAACTACAATATCTAACCACCCGGCATGGATATCCCTCTCCGGTCAGAGCTTGATAGGTACAGCTCCAGAAGTAGGAGGGGATCTTAACAACTACCCAGTAGATAACTACAATGTAGATATTACGAGAACGAACTCTTACGGAAGTACAACAACAACAGGATTATTTGAAGTTAATAATCTAACCCCATTACTATCTCTTCCCGGTACAATACATACCGGTTCTGTTATAGCTGGAAGTGGAACTAATAACGCCGGTGTTGTATACCCAGGCCCAACAGGATCCACAACAGTTGGTCAATTCGTATACGATATAGATACACTTGAAGATGGAGATACAATTCAATGGTATCACCAAGAGCAGTATTTAGGTTTCGGCATCGTTTCAAGCGGTATCGATAAGACTACAAATATATTAGCTAAAGATAGTGCACCCGGTACACGATGGGATTTACTAGCACCATTTACAGGTGTTCCTTCTAACACTCAAGGTCAAAACTTCGGTAACGTATACGGTATGGTAGGATTAGTTCCGGTAGGATGGGATAACAACACCAACCCACAGGCTATTCCAACACGCCCAGTATATGCAGCATCCGATATATGGAAACTATATAACAACGCCGGTACAATCGAACTATCTCTCAATGACGTATTATTTAGAAGCAGTTCTGCTACCTATACAGACCCTACTATCACATTCGCTACTCCGGCATTCCTAGAAGATACAACATTACCAATGCCAACATTCAGTAAGCTATCAAACGGAGCTGCTGCACCAGCAGGATTTACATTAACATCAGGAAGTATGGATACAAGTCTCATACTAAATAGCGGATCTGTTACAACATTAGATAGCTTAACACTATCTCCTGGTCAGAGAATGATAGCATCAGAAGCATGGGTAGAGTCTAACCTCCTTCCGAACATTCCCTTATCACCATCAGGCGTTCCATACTTTAATAGAACATATGTAGGTATAGTATCTCAATCAGCTGACTGGAGTACAATTACTGCCGCTGACTTCAACGCAGCACATAGCTGGAGAGCAACTACAATACCTAACCAGATAATAAACCAACAAGCAATAACAGGGTCTACCTTTGATAGCACAACAATCAACAGTAGTGCTGATGCCTACTTTAGCTACGCTATAGACTTCGGTAGAGAAGGTAATTTAACAGTCTTAAGACAGACAGCAGCTAATCCCTCCCTAACAACCGAACCAGTAGGAGGAACATTTACAGCAGCTCGGACATTTAATGCAGCAACAGCAAGCATAGGAACAGCAGCACAAAGTATAGCAATAGCAACCGAAGGTAAAGCCAAAGCCCGTCTTAACTTAAGCGGACTCTCCGTAATCGATTCACCAATACCAGCAAATCAGTTCGATATAACAGAAGACGGTTCCTCCTTACCTCTATTTAACGGAGCAGCTGGAACAACCTTAACCTTAAATGCAGGTACAACCTATAAGTTTTGGATGGATAGCAGTACAATAGAAGCAGCAGATACCTTATCTTTCGCACTAATAAGTGATAACAGCGCTTATACTACAGGAGTAACAACAATAGGAACACCAGGGACATTCGGAGCATATGTAGAATTTGCAATACCATCAGCTGTACCGCCTATAAGGTTCAAATGGGTAAGCACCGGCTCAGGAACAACTTATATACTTCCAACAATTGCAGGATCAACATATACAGTACCAGTAACAGCCATAACCAACGAAGGACCTGCTACACCAACCGGAACACGTGTTTCTGCAGACAACTGGTATTCAATAGATGAGACTTTAGCTGCAGGCGAAAGAATAATATTTAACGGTACCTTCTTCCAAGACCTGTGGAACGCTATGCCCGGCACCTATAACAATACAGCATTGTTTGGAATCAAAGCCAGTACCTGGAGTAATAGCGATAACGGTAATGATACTTCCGGAACTATTAGCAGTCAAGGATTTGAAAACGATCTAGTTGTCAGGTTGCAGAAGAACAACTCCACCAGTGGTGAGTTGAGAGTTTTATCAAACTACTATACTCAAGGAGCTAGCTTAAGCTTTAATCAAAACGGACTTGGAGCCTTATCAGCCTTTATTGAAATTACCCCCAACGGCAACAATATCCGTATGGGTATTACTAACAACATAGCAACAGACAACTTAACTGGTACAATCTATTCGGATTGGTCTGCGAATAAAGGTCAAACAGGCGACCAAGGATATGGAATCACTGCAAGAGATGTCATGATGTTTTGGGCCAAAGGACAGTCAAGTAGTGGATTTGACTACGATGACATTGACTGGACAGAGTTAAGTGAGGTAGCAGTACCTACAACAAGCGGCCGAACCACCGACTGGGATAAAGCAATTGACTTTAGCGGAGGTAATGAGTACCTAAAACAACAAGCTGCTACACAAGCCTCCCCTTTTGTTTTAACCGGGACTCTTGTAACAACTGCTGCCTCAGGCAGGACTACAGCCGATAACTCAGGTAGACCTTGGGCCACCTCTGTAGTATTTAATCTAGACGGCAATTCTAGCAACCAGTATATTTGGAATTATGGAGAAGGTAATAGTACCGGAGATGATAATATATACTTAAGAGTAGATAGCAGTAGAGTTATATACTTCGGATGGGGAAGACAAGGTAACGGATATAACGAGTGTAGACTAGGAACTTTCGCTGCAAACAAGTGGTACGGCTTATACATCTCACACGATGGATCTAGAGTAGCAGGAAGTTCTGCTGCAGCAAATATATTAGCCGGTATGTTTAGTATCAGGCATATGAGTGAGACTTTAAGTTTCGGCACTTTATATGCGGAGAAAAGTACTACAGCCAATTGGACTGCCGGTAGTACAGGTAAACGTCTAGATAGAGCCACCTCTGGAGACTTTACCATTGGCGGCAGAAGCGGAAACGATAACTTCTACGGAAAAGTAGCTAGTATGGTAACTACTACCTTACTAATCAATCAAGTTCTACCAACTGATGCTGAAATAGTAGATATGATTACAGACCCAGCAAAGTGGTTAACTGACTATAAGGTAGGCAACACCTACAGGTACCCCTGGAGCAGTACTACTCAATCTAGCTGGTCTATGAACCATACTTACTCTGCATGGTCAACTCAGGTATGGTTAATGGGTGATGGTACGATTGATTCTTTCACAAACAACATAAGGAATTTAAGCACAACCGCTGACCTAACCACACGGATGCAGTTTAACAATATGGTATCTAACGATATAGAAACAGTAACCATAACAGGGCTAACGTAAAATTAAAAGTAAAGAAGGACACGTAACAGTGTCCTTTATACTATTAAAAACAGTATAACTTGATTACTTGAAAAAAAGCACTTATATTAAAGTTTAGATATTTATATAAAAGGAATATGGTAGTAGCAAAGAATCCCGGAACATGGCAGCAGTATGTTGCAAAGGAAGAGAATAGAGACATTCCGTTAATGAAGTTAAAGCAAAACTACATGTACGCAAAACAGCAGTACGTGGATTACGAAAACTATCGAAGATATTTAACACGTCAAGCACAACAAGGAGGAGGTCCTGGAGGAGATAGAACATTAGGTGCACCTACAATACTACTTCGAAACGAAGCCTCAATAGGAATAGTAACTGAAGACGGAAACTGGATAATACCAGACTAAAAACATAAACTAAAATAATTGAAAGAGCTCTTGCATTGCAGGGGCTTTTTTCGTATATTAAGATTATGAAACTATCAATACACGCTTTAGAATTAGACAAAGAAGTACTCCCACTATACTTACACAAGAAACTCTACGACTTTAGAATAGATTTTGAAACCAAGAAACTCACAGCAACACTAGAAGGGACTAGTACAAGAGTTGATGTACAGGACTTAAGCGACTTCCTAACATCTTCAAAGCAACCAGAGATACAGGTAAATACAGCAGAAATAATACTAACCTATTAAGTTGTAGATTTATATAAAAGTTCGTATATTTATAGTAATAAAAAAATAAAAGTAAAAATGTCATTAAAAAGAGTAGAGGATTATGATAAGGTACTACCTATCCTCGAACTGTATACAGCAGTACAGTCAGAAGGTTCAAGACAAGGTCACCCAACAGTAGTTATAAGAACTACCGGATGTACGCATAGGTGTTATTTCGGAGAAGGCGGATGGTGTGATTCTTGGCAAACAAGTATACATCCAGAGAAAGGACAGTATTCAATTAATAGTATTATAGAGATGTATGATAAGCATCCTTATATTACTGAGATGATGCTAACAGGAGGTTCACCTACAATGCACCCTTCCATAGTAAACGAACTAACACACTTCTGTAAGGAGAGAGGAATCGTTATGACTATAGAGACTGAAGGATCACATTATCTAGAAACAGATCATAAGATAGATCTACTATCTATAAGTCCAAAGTTTAGTAATAGTATACCTGTAATAGGAACCTTAACTCCTCAAGGAAAAGAAGTAGATGAGAGAATGATTAAGATTCACAATAGATTAAGAATGAATGTTGATGCAATCTCTCAATCAATAGTATACCATACAGACTTCCATCTTAAACCAGTTATAGATAAAGACTTATCAATGCTTCCAGAAGTAGAGTTATTTATCGAAAACCTAACCGACGCTTTACTTGAACTAAAGTTTGAAGGGTATGAGACAAGGGCAGAGGTATTCAAACACGTAAAAGATAGAGTATGGTGTATGCCAGCAGGCGATGACAGAGCACCGTTATTTGAATCTTATCCGGTAGTAATGGATATGTGTAGAGATAAAGGATATAAGTTTACAGGTAGAGCACACATCATAGCATTCTCAAAACAAAGATACGTTTAAGACATGGTAGAGTTAATAGGTAGTAAGAAGATTAATATTCAAACAAAGATTCTTGCAAAGCAAATAACCGACAGACATAGAGGAGATAAGACTCCGGTAGTAGTTGTAGGGTTATTAAACGGAGCATTTATGTTTTACTCCGACCTTGTAAAGAGTATTGATTTAGACATTGAATGTGACTTCATGAGAGTTAAATCTTATGCAGGAAAACATAAACAAGGAGATATCCAGATAACCAAAGATCTTGAAACAGCAATTAAGAGAAAGCATGTATACCTAGTAGATGACATTTACGATAGTGGAAATACAATGAAAGCAGTTACTGAGTACCTTGAAGTAAAGAAACCAGCCTCTGTAAACATAGTAACGCTTATTAAGAGAAAGGAATCAAAATGGGATCCTCTAGATCCTAAAAGCGAAACAACCGTAGAGAGTTTCCAATACGCATTTGAAATAGATGACGAATGGATAGTTGGATACGGAATGGATAACGACAAAGGACATTGTAGAAATTATCCAAGTATTTATTCCCTGTAAGTTGTATATTAAAGAAAAAAAGATTATATTAAAGCCATGTTATTATCAGCAAAACAAATATTAGACAAAGGAATAATAGTTCCTTCAGAACATTCAAAAGCAGCACAAGTAGGAATTGATTTAAGTTTAGCAAACGTAGAATACATACTCGGAGGATCTGTAGTATATAAAGATACTACTCATATCAATCCAGACTTTTACGAAAGTATACCTACATCTAAAGTAGACGGTAAAGATTGCTGGATACTAGAACCAGGA
>TARA_R110000751_G_scaffold37956_2_pt1 | contig 10629 bp, 11 predicted proteins | sample TARA_R110000751 | Tara Oceans TARA_R110000751 (sample SAMEA4398001) | marine metagenome | biome: Polar Biome; feature: [MES] marine water layer (ENVO:01000295) within the mesopelagic zone...; material: water (ENVO:00002006), including particulate matter (ENVO:01000060) such as...... | reverse complement strand
AAACTAATCCCAGAAGACTGGATGAAGGAGAGTAACAATGAGTAAGACAGCAATCGTATGGTCATGCGGCCATGCATCACCAGATACTGGTAACGAACGCTTTGACTGGTTAGGTGGTCTAATCCATGACATCAAGCCTGACTACTGCGTAGACCTAGGTGACGGCGCGGACATGAAGTCACTTAACACCTACGACACTAAGAACCCTAAAGCTTTAGTTGCACAGAGTTACGAGCGTGACATTGCATCGTACCTAGAGTCCCAAGAACTACTTCGCTACCGCTTCAAGAAGAGTAAGAGTAAGCGACCACGCTGGTACGGCTTCGAAGGAAACCACGAGACACGTATCAAGACAGCAATCAAGTTTGACCCAAGGTTGGAGGGCAGTAAGTATGGCATTAGTTTCAAACATCTCCAAACGAACAAGTGGTTCGACGAGTACCACGAATACGAACACGGCGCGCCCTCAATCCATAATTACGACGGTGTTGATTACGCTCACTTTGTGGGGGCTGGCAACTTTGGCCGTGCCATTAGTGGTGTTCATCATGCTTATGGGCTACTACAAAAGCGCTATCGCTCTGTCAGTGTTGGTCACAGCCATAAACGTGGTGTATATTTTAAGGATGACGTTGGAAGCAACGGTATTATTGGGACCGTCGTCGGCTGTTACAAGGGCGCTCCTGAGAGTTGGGCTGGTCAAGCGAACAAAGAGTGGTGGAAGGGTGTCCTCATCAAGAGAGATATCCAAGACGGAATGTATGAGCCACAATGGATCAGTCTTGAGACACTTCGAAGGACATACGGATCATGACACCGATGCTGCACTACGAGGTGACAGCAACAAAGACAGGGGGTACAGGGGTGCACACTTAGTACGCTACCACCCCGACTACCATAAGATTGACAAGTAGTCTTATTGTGACGGGTTCCTATAGGGGGAATATAGCACTTTGTCCCTTTAAGGAAACCTCTTCTTTCTTGACAACGCAAACCCAGTATGGTATAACTGTACTCTTGGTTAAAGGAGATTACGATGGAGTTTGAAGTAAGTATTCGTATTAAGGTAGACGATACCGCCTTCTATTGGGACGCAAGTGTCCTTGACCGCAATGAAACTGTAACAGAGCTTCTACGGACAGCGATGTACGACTTAGACGAAGTAACAATTAAAGCACTAGAAGTGGAGCAGATCGATTGAATACACATAAGTACAGTATATGGGTTGAAGGTAAGATCATGACAGAAGGTCAGGACCGCCTAGTGGAGAACGCCCTCGGCCTCGTAGGAGAGGCTGGGGAAGTCGCAGAGAAGATCAAGAAGCTAATACGAGACGATACACGGTTTTCAAATGCTGAAATCATTAAGGAGCTAGGTGATGTGGTGTTCTATGTCACAGCACTAGCTAACTACTACGGTAGTACTCTGGATGATGTACTAGAAACGAATGTTGAGAAGTTAAACAGCCGAGAGAAACGCGGTACACTAGGTGGGAGTGGCGACAATCGTTAACCCTGAGAACAACACCTACCTGCTGATAATGATGATGATATTTGACAAGGAACTAACTACATGAACAACTACCAAGAGTTTTCCACCCGCGCTAATGTAGTAACACGGCGTACATATAACCGCCCTAAAGAGGACGGTACTTTTGAGACATGGGAAGAGACAGTAGACCGTGTAATCGATCACCAGCAATGGCTCTGGGAACGTGCCAAAGGTAACACCCTTGACATGTCAGAGATCGTTGAGCTTGGTAAGCTTCGCACACTGATGCTGGAACGCAAAGCTACAGTGTCAGGCCGTACACTCTGGTTAGGTGGTACAAATGTAGCAAAGACACGAGAAGCATCCCAGTTTAACTGCTCGTTTGGCCGTGTTGAGACTGTGCATGACATTGTAGACGCCATGTGGTTGTTGCTTCAAGGTTGTGGCGTAGGCTTCGAGCCTGTTGTAGGTACACTTAATGGTTTTGCTAAGAAACTAGAGGTCAAGACTGTACGCTCTACTAAGGCTTTGGGTGATGCTAAGGGTTGTCCTAGTAATCAGTCATGGCGCTCAATAGATGATGCAGGTAAGAAGACTTACCACCTCAAGATTGGGGATAGCGCTGAGGCTTGGGCTAAGTCAGCAGGTAAACTGTTTGCTATGAAGGATGCCGTAGATGTGCTGGTCTTAGACTTCACAGAAGTACGTGCAGCCGGTGAACGACTTAAAGGTTACGGCTGGATTAGCTCTGGAGACGAGACTATCTCAGCTGCCTTTAATCGTATCTGTGACTTGATGAATGATCGTGCGGGTCAGCTTCTTACACGTATTGATATTCTTGATGTATTAAACCATCTTGGTACTACACTGTCTTCACGTCGTTCTGCTGAGATTGCCTTGATGCCAGTGTCCGACCCAGAGGTTGACAACTTCATCTCAGCTAAGAAAGACTTCTGGTTGCACGGTAACGAGCATCGTCAGCAGTCTAACAACAGCATCGTCTTCCACAAGAAGCCAACACAATGGGAACTTTCTTATATCTTTGATAAGATGGTCGAGGCTGGTGGGTCTGAGCCAGGGTTCATCAATGCTGAGAGTGCAAAGAAACGTGCGCCACACTTCAAGGGAGTTAACCCGTGCGCGGAGATTTTGTTAGGAAACAAGAGCTTCTGCAACCTTGTAGAGGTTGATTGGGGTAAGTTCTTGCAGGACTTTGGTGGACTACAAGAATCTATTGAGATAGTAGCTCGCGCTAACTACCGCCAGACTTGCGTGAACCTAGACGATGGTGTGCTACAACGTTCATGGCATGAGCTTAACGAGTTTCTACGTCTCTGTGGTGTAGGTGCTACAGGTATCGTTAAGTTCTTGGATCACCACAATGGTCAGAGTAACGTCGTGACTATGCTACAGGCTCTTCGTGCTTCAGCTAAGAAGGGTGCGAACTCTATGGCTGATGAGCTAGGCTTGCCACGCGCTAAGCTGGTAACTACAGTCAAGCCATCGGGAACGTTGAGCAAGATCATGGACACAACTGAGGGGGTTCACAAGCCTCTTGGCAAGTACATCTTCAACAACGTGACGTTCTCTAAGCATGACGAGATTATCCCGACACTTGTTGCTTCTGGTTACAAGGTTATCGACAAGCCATTCGAGTCAGACAGTGTGTTGGTTACCTTCCCTGTTGCTTACGAAGACGTCAAGTTCGATGTGGTTGACGGTAAGCATGTGAACCTAGAGACGGCCATCAGTCAACTAGATCGCTACAAGCTGATGATGGATCACTATGTAGATCATAACTGCTCTGTCACCATTAGCTATGACCCATCCGAGGTACCTGTTATTATTGAATGGATTTTAGAGAACTGGGAGACTTATGTAGGTGTGTCCTTCATCTACCGCAACGACCCAACCAAGACTGCAGCAGACCTAGGTTATGCCTACCTTCCGCAAGAGGTAGTATCTGAGGAAGCCTATCGCGCCTATGCCAACACGTTGATGCCTGTAGACTTAACCAACTTAGCCTCAACAGATGATCTGACTGACGAAGAGTGTCTGACAGGTGCTTGCCCAATCCGTTAAACTTAGCCACCTAAGCATGTGTTTAAACTGCTCACACCTGTAGGGGGTAGATAAATGACATACATCATCATTACACAAGAAAACTGCACATACTGTGACAAGGCTAAGCGCCTAATGAAAGACAACAAGATAAGTTCCGTATCATATAACATACATAATTCTAAGTGGGTTAAGGACCTATTAGGTAAAGCATCTCTTACAACTGTACCACAGATATGGAACTCACAAGGGAACTACATTGGTGGTTATGAAGAACTTGACAAGTACATTAAAAACCTTTAGCACACACACCCCCTAAGAGGGGGCCAGACGTCAGTGCAGGTTTGCCGGTAACACAGCTACACTAGGCGTCAGTAGCACCGTTATCGAGGGGTTCAATTCCCCTGACTGGCATCAACAAGCTTGACAAGCTAGTACAAAGTATGATACACTTAGGGGAGGCACCGAGAGGCGCTTCCCTTTATTACATTTAATAGGAGCCACAGTATGCAACAGAAAGCAAAGCCCAAAGCAAGATCACGTAAGGCAGCAGAGACTACCTACAAGGGCGCTGCTAAGAAGACAACCTCTGGTATCGTTCCTAAGACTGACAACCAAGGTAAGTTGATTAAAGCTATTACTGAGTCATCCCAAGTCATTGTATTCGGCCCAGCTGGTACCGGTAAGACTTATGTCACAGCTACGCTAGCCTCTGACATGTACCTGACTAAGGAGATTGAGAAGATTGTTATTACACGTCCTATGGTTTCTGTTGGCAAGGACATCGGTATACTCCCTGGGGAACTCCTCGACAAGGTAGCACCTTGGGCCTTACCTGTTCTCGATATCCTGATTAAGCACCTAGGTAAAGCTACTGTAGAGATTGCACTCAAGTCAGGTAATATTGAGATTGCACCCTTAGCTTTGATGCGAGGACGTTCCTTTGACGATGCCTTCATCATCTGTGACGAAGCTCAGAACATAACAACAGCAGAGCTTAAGATGCTACTCACACGGGTAGGGGAAGGCACTACAATCGTTCTCAACGGGGACGTACAGCAGACAGACCTGAAGGGTGACTCAGGTTTAGTTACCATCACCAATGTCGCTAAGAAACACAAGCTACCAGTTCCTGTCGTTGAGTTCAACTTAGACGATATCGTTCGATCAGACATCTGTGCCATGTGGGTACGAGCCTTCTACGCTGAGGGTATATAATAACTTAATGTAATGTGAAAGAGAGACTTCTATGCTTAGAATACATAATGCTCCACGTAAACAAGGAGAAGATACAATGACTTACTGTGATGAGTGTGACTACCTACTGGACGATGACGGTATCTGCAGCGAGTGCAGTGTCCCAGATCAGTACAATAACATCGATAAGCCTTTTCACTACAACCATGCAGACGGTATTGAATGTATCGACTACATCAAACAAGTACTTGGTAAAGAAGGCTTCATCTCATACTGCCGTGGTAACGTAATGAAGTACAACCACCGTGCCTTCTACAAAGGCAACCCTACAGAGGACATGGCGAAAGCTGAACAGTACCTACAGTGGGCTAACGAAACACTGAAGGAGATTCACAAATGATTAAGACACTAGCGTTAGCGGCGGGGTTAGCCCTAAGTACGGGGGCAGCTCAAGCTAAAGTAACCTTCGACCCAGTCACGAGCAGCGTGGTCATCAGTGGTGCAACAACCAGCTGGCAAGTTAATAGTGTCTATGAAGTCTTTAAAGATAATGAAGTACTCACCGTCGTGCTATCAGGTAACGGCGGTGAGTTCTACTCAGGCCTAAGTCTGGGTCGCCTCATTGCGGAAGAAGGTTCAGCAGTCGTAATCCCCGAAGGAACAACATGTGTATCTTCTTGCGCCTTTGCTGCGTTAGCTGGTGAACGTGTTATTGTAAAAGGTGAGCTTTGGTTTCACCCTCCCTACTTACAAGCTATACCAACCAATGTGACGACAATCGAAGTTGCTCAGATGTTTGGGAGGGCCTACGTTGATATGGCTCGATACCTTATTGAGATGGGTATCCCTGTTACATTCGGACATGATCTACTGGTTCGCTCGGACCCTTGGAACTTTGTAGTGATTGACGACGGGTTGCAGATCGACCGACTTAAGTCTACTGAGGTACCCTGGGGTCCTGCTATCTACGAGTATCGCTACAACAAATTAGGAGAATAACTAATGCTTAACTTCTTTAAAACAAGAGAGTGGGTCCTATGGGCCTACGGAGGGTCAGTCCTTATCTTGTCGTCCCTCTGGTATCAAGTTCAATTAGATGTAAAGATTAACGAGTGGTTCGGTTCCTTCTACGACATGATTGGGGAAGCCCTCTCAGGAGACCGTGTAGTGACCCTAGGAGAGTACTACGGCCAGCTAGCGACCTTTGGTAAGGTAGCAGCTATCTACATCGCTGTAGCCCTCTCTGTGAGCTTCTTTACACAGCACTGGCTGTTCCGCTGGCGTACCTCTATGGTAGACACCTACCACGACCTCTTCCACAAAGCACGAGGTATCGAAGGAGCTTCACAACGTGTCCAAGAAGACACAGTTAAGTTCTCACGTATCATGGAGGGTTTAGGTGTATCCCTTGTCGAGAGCGTAATGGTTCTTGTAGCCTTCTTCCCAATCCTTATGGGTCTCTCAGCTGGTATCACAGTCACCTTCTTCGGTGAGTGGCAGTATGGTCTAGTAGCGTCAGCTATCATCTGGTCAACTGGTATCACAGTCGTGCTGCTAGTAGTAGGTTACGTACTACGCCTAGTCAACATCGAGTACGATATCCAAGCCCGTGAAGCAGCTTACCGTAAGGTTCTAGTCATTGCTGAAGATGATGGAAGCGTACGACCTAAGACACTCAACGAAGTGTTTGACACTGTGCGTAAGATACACTATACTAACTATGCAAGGTACGCAGTGTTTAACGTAGCCCGTCTTGCATGTCTTCAAGCTAATGTACTAGTAGGTTATGTAATCCTTGCACCAGCTATCGTAAGTGGTGCTATTACACTAGGGGTTATGCAACAAATCCTACGTGCCTTTGGTCGAGTAGAAGGTTCCATGATGTACATCTTTAAGTCATGGTCTACTGTCATTGAGCTACTCTCAGTGTATAAGCGTCTGAAAGAGTTCGAGACCCAAATCAATTCCAAAGTGTAAGGATACTAAATGTTTAACTCTATTATCAATGGCAGCAAGAAGTCTAAGAGCAGCAAGAAGAACAAGGACAAGGCGGATGTTACAGCACCACCTCAGATACAGGCTCCAGGGACTTATGTTCGTGAAGCTGGTATCTTGTTCCTCACTGAGAAGTTCGATCAAGAGAAGATAATGCCACTGGTAGCCCAAATCTATGAGTACAATATCATGCCAGAGGAGTTACGCCCAGAGAACATTACACTAGTTATCAATAGCCCAGGAGGTTCAGTACACTCAGCCTTCCACCTTATTGATGCTATGATGATGTCAGAGGTACCAGTCAACACCATCGGCCACGGCCTAGTTGCTTCATGCGGTGTCCTTACTATCATGGCAGGTAAGCGACGTATGGTGACACACAATACCTCAGTGATGTCACACCAGTACAGCTGGGGATCACAAGGTAAGGAGCACGAGCTTCATGCTAAGTTCAAAGAGTTCGATATGGCTGGCATCCGAATGGAAAACCACTACCGGAAGTTCACTAAGAAGTCCGTTAAGTACATCCGTAAGCACCTCCTCCACGCTACAGATGAATGGTTGACACCAGACGAATGCTTGAAACACGGCCTTGTTGATGAAGTCATTAACACCTACGCTTAAATAGGACTTGACAAGAGGGGTATGCTTATGGTATACTCCTCTAAGTAACGTAACATACAGGAGTAATGACTATGAACTTTGACTTTAAAGGTAATATTACATACATCGTAATCGGTGCTACTATCCTTGTCGTAGGTGTTAGCGTCTTCGGCCTTGTCTAAGGTACCCCTTAAACGGAAGAAGCCTCCCACTCCATCACTGGAACAAGAGGCTAAGGACTTCATTAAAGAGAAGCCTAAAGAGATACTACCTGATATCGTTCCCCAACAAGAGAGTCTCCCCGCTCCACGGGAACTACTAGCAGCCTCAGTCCTATCTGGGTTACTAGTTTCAGGTAGAGGACAGCGAGCAGAAGAACTCGTAGAAGAAGCATATAAGTACGTTGAACTACTGCTTCGATATAATAAGTGACTAGACTGACTACAACTCGCCCCCTTCTTGGTTAACTCCAGGGAGGGGGCTTTTCTTCGTTTATACTACCGTCGAGCACCCTCGAGGTAATCCATTGTATCCTTACCTTGGATCAACGCTTGAATACCAGCCAACTGGACAGCTGTTGCTTCTCCGATATCCTGGAGACCCATCTGCTCTACGGCCCAGTTCACGTCAGCCTCAGAGTTCTTCTTATGGATGCTGAAGATCATATTCATATTGTTGTTAGGGTCACGGGAACCTTCTACGTACAACATAGTTTCAGCGTACTTCTTAGCATTAGCTACAATCCTCTTCTGTACTAGACTCTTGTATGCCTCAGGCTTCCTAGCAAAGTCATTCTGCTCCCACTGGTACTTAGACTCTTCTTCAATATAGTTAAAGAAGATTTCATGGTACCGATTGGCTTGCTCAGGAGCCTTGTTAGCTAAGGACACCGCTTCGTTGATAGTGTAGGACTCGATACCTACGTTATTCAGTAGGCGCTCAGTGAATGTTAAGTTAAGTGTACGAGCACCAAGCAGAGCAGTAGGTTGAACATCTACAGCCCCTTGAGCTGCTGAGAACTTCTGCACAGGCTTATTACCGGTAAGTAGCAAAGCTATTTGATCGAAGTTACGGAGAGCGGTATTGGCTATATGGCCAAGCCCTTGTCTACGGTCAGGGGTGATGTATGTGTCACGGTTCATTACACCTACTACAGTATTGACAGCACCGATAGGGCGAGTAGCAGCAGCTACAACCTGTGCTCCAACCTTACCCATAACACCTTTAGTCTCCTGCCAAGCAGCAGCTGTGTCACCCCCTATAAGAGCCTCTACTACAGCAACGATCTCATTCTGAGTTGTTGTAAGGTTCTTTGTTAGACCACCAAGTCCAAACAACTTCTCAGCCTGAGCAGTGATCTCTTTAGGGACAGGTACACCTTCCATGTGGTACGAAGCAATACGAGCAGCGTACTTGAAGTAGGAAGCTGGGTAGTCAAACTTAACATCAATAACTTCGCCTGTGTTATCGATGTCTTGTCCGATACCTAGTCCAAGCTCACGGAGGTACGACTCACGGTCGGCCATAGTGTAGATCAAGGTCGTACCCACAAGGGCCTTAGAGAAGACTTCCTTGAAGCTACGGTCTTCGTACTTACCCAGAGCCTTCATTACAAGACCAAGAGGTGTAGCAGATGTAGAGAAGGAGACAGTGTTATTGAAGAATCGACCAAAGGGTACCATCAGTCCGATACCTGGAATCTTACGTGCATCCTCGATCACAGCAGCAACCTCACCAAGAGCGTCCTTACCCTTGAAGGACTTAGAGAAGATACCCTCCATAGTCCTGTTGACTGCACCAGCTTCCATCTCCATGTACTGCTTAGTACGCATGATCTGAGAGATAGCAGGGTTCTTCGTGGAATCAAAGAACTCGTTGTAACCCCCTTTGAAGCGGAGGGTAGTCCCGTCTTCCATCTTAACACCAGTAGTACGAAGAGCCTTATCGATCTGGTACATAAACTCCTGAGACTTAGTTAGAGCGTCCTGCCCTTGTACGAAGGTAGCCCGCTGTAGACCATCTACAACTGAGTCAACCCGTGAACCTATCATGAGTTCAGTAGGTGACAGCTTACCATCAAACAAGTTCTTAGTAGTCTGTTCTACACCACCAGATGTAACACTATTGAGGTCACCAAGAAACTGGCTACGTACGTTAAGGTAATCTTCGAAGGCCTCACCAGTGGCTCTGTTGTCGAGGAGTAGACGAGCTCGGTTACCGACTGACCGAAGCATACCGAAGCCAACGTCAATGTCAGCCTTAGCTCCAGCTGAACCAACAACAGATTTCATCGTACCGTGCCCAACGTGGAGCAAGGCCTGTGACAAATCAGACACAGTGTTAAAGGCTGCACCACCTGCCCAACCAGAGACGTTGAGAACAGAGGTAGATGGGTGAGCTACAAGGAGACGCACTACTCGTCCTTGGTAGTCAGATACGAGCTTACCAGTCTTGCCTGCAAACTTACCTGAAGACCAGCCAGCGTCGAGAGCTTTGTCTACAAAGGAACCCACGTCCAACTTAGAGATGTCTACCTGCATAAGTTTAGCAGCGTTACCGAGAGCACCTAATGTCTCACCAGCCTCACTTGATCTACGAGCGAATAGGTTACCAAGGTCCTCAGGGGAGATACCCTCAAATTCCTTGAAGTTCATACCGAACCTATTCTTAAGTACAGATACGAAATCGTCTACCTCTTTAGGTGAAGCATCCTTAATGATGTTAGCCATCCAGTCTGAGATGGTGTCGTCTGCATTCTGCTTTACGTGCACAAGACCACGCTCACTGATTACTCGAGCAAGACCCTTGAAGTAGACCTCGCCTGTTTCTGCGTTATGTCGTCCTGCAATTAGCTGTTGGAAGAAGTCCGCATCAGGTGACCGTACGTCCCTGCCTTCAGACACCTTCTGAGCCCAAGTACCAGATTTAGGTACAGACTCATCAGAGTAAGCCTTGAGGGAATCAGTGAGCTCAGTCATCAAGTTCTTAGTAGTTGGTATCTCGACTTCTAGAGATGGCATCTTGATACCAGACGAACCCTTCATCAAGATACGGGTAGCCTGTACTCCACCGAGAACAGCCCCGCCTACGAAAGCTAGTCCAATACCTAGTTCGTCTATGTCTTTACGTACACCTAACTCAATAAGGTTACCTTGGTACAGAGCTTCCATACCAGCATTAACTACACCATCAATAGCTACTGTTCCTGCAATATCCTTTAGTGCTCCAGTCTGAGCTAGACGTGCAATACCATTCTTAGAAGCAAGTGCTCTGGCTGCTTGG
>TARA_R110000751_G_scaffold474_3_pt1 | contig 10631 bp, 11 predicted proteins | sample TARA_R110000751 | Tara Oceans TARA_R110000751 (sample SAMEA4398001) | marine metagenome | biome: Polar Biome; feature: [MES] marine water layer (ENVO:01000295) within the mesopelagic zone...; material: water (ENVO:00002006), including particulate matter (ENVO:01000060) such as...... | reverse complement strand
AATTCCACCGCCTGCTGTAGCTGTTGTTCCCGCAGGGACGATGTCGTCATTAACCTGAAAGTCAAGGAAATCCTGACCTGCCACAGTTACTGCTGCACCTACTTGTACATATTTAGTATGAAGTCTTCCTTGCTCAGTCCACTTAATGAGGTCAGAGTTAGAAGGCATTTCCGCACCTACCATACGTAGGAACGAAGAAATTGTGCGATTACCATAACGCTCGAATTCCTTCTCATAAGTATCAGGAAGATACTGATTCAAGAAATCGAAGTTATTGATATAGTTTGAGGCTACTGGAATTTGCTGTGCACTAGGTTGCAAATCCATACCTGCTGCCGTTAAAGCCATAATGGTATTATTTATTTATTTTTAGGACTCCGAATTTTAAGGCCACGACCTGAGTCGGGGTTCATAGCCTTTACTTGCATTCCTCCTTTATTAGTAACCTCAGGTGTACTACGCATAGACATTTCAGTGTTCTTCATCTTACGCATAGAGTCATCGGCTTGTACTGATTTGCCTTGCTCATAAAAGAACTTAGCAAACTTTTCAGGATTCATAGCGACAGCTAACGCTTTATGATAGCCCATTGCATCATTAACTAAGCCGTTTTCGTCCACAAACTTTCCTAAGAAATTACTTGCGTTCGATTGCGCCTTCTTTAATTCAACTGAATCGGCAGGAGAAAAAGTGACCTTCTTGTCTCCCTCAACATTGAACTCAAAACCTTTGAACTCATCTCCGAAGACATCATTAGTCTTTTCAAGAAACCATTCCTGCTTTCTCTTCAACTCCTCCTCATAAGTAGTTGACTGTTGTACATATTGATTATAAGCATTAAGCTTCTCTTTGTCATCCTCAGAAATAGAACTCCCACTTGACTCAAGAGGAATCTTATATTTTTCTTTCTCAGACTCAAAGAAGTCTCTTGCCTTAGCAATAGCTTTTTTCTTAGACAACTTAGCTTTCTTAATAACAGACTCATCGTCAAGATCCTCATCATAATCATACCCCTCCATTAGAGTATCAATATCATCTGAATCTAAACCTTTCTCTGTTGAAACTAAGTATTCTCTAAGTATATTGTCAGGAGACATCTCATCAAAATCCTTATTGATCTTCATGAAATCATTAATCCCTCGACCTGTTTCTTTCTTGTATTTAAGATATGCAGCTACATCTTCAGGTAATTCCTCTGCATTTTCACGCTGAGTAAATAACTCATCAACAGAATCAATCTGCTTATCATAACGATTCTTAATATATGAAAGGACATCTTCTTCACTTAACTTCCGATCATCCTCCTTCTCTTCAGTGACCTCAGGACTTTCATCCACCGCCTCTGTATTAGACTCACTTACTTCACTAAATTTCTCATCGTGCTTTTCAAGAAGATCTCTTTCAATTTCTTGTTTGGATTTTTGCTCTGCACCCGTTACTTCCCGTACTTTAATTTCCATGAATTAGATTTTTACAAAAGTATTAAATATTAATTAGACTTATCTTGGAGAGAATTCAGCTAGATCAAAACCATCTAGGCTGTCCTCATTAGATTCAAAGTTTAGTGGCGGAAGATTATTCTTTCTCTGATTGATTAACTTACTCTGCTCAGTATTCTGTTGGCTAATGCGACTTGCTTTAGCTCCTTCTCTTTCGGTCTCTCTTGATTGAAGAGCATTCTCTGATAACCCATTTAGCTCTAGATTATATTGGAACTCACGCTCCATTAATCTTTCCTTAAGAGTTGCCTCCATTTCGCTTCTTTGGATAGAGAACGCAGTCTCGGCTTCTTTAATCTGAATCTTGGACTGAGTCTCCATCTGTATGGTTTGCGCTGCTATCTGCGCTGCCATCTGCTGAGACTGCTGTTGCATCTGAGCCTGAGCTTGCTGCTGCTGCTGTTGCATCTTCTCCTCTCTCTCTTGCTTTGCTTTACGCTTCAGCTTAAGAAGTTGATTAGCAAGCTTGATGTTCTTAAGCTCTCGTATGTCGATGGCATCTTCAAGATTAATGTCACCTTTAGAAAGAGCCATCTGAATATTCTGTTCAAGTTGAGCCTTCTGCTCTTCATCAGGAGCTACTTCAATAAATATTCCAAAGTCATATATGTATAGATCCTTAATATCATCAAGGATAGATACGTTATACTTTCCAATCTGATTGATAAACTGATCAGTAAAGTCTGAGTACTCTAGGATGTCTGCTACCCTATATGATAAGCCCTCAGCAATAGTCCTATACATATATAGACTAGCATCTAGAATGTGTCGTGTTGCCGTGTTAGAACTCATCGCAGCTAACTTCTGAACGCCTACTAATGAGTTAGGGTCAGGTGTGCTTCCATCTCTTGCCTCATTAAGGCCCGTCACATCTCTAATCATTCCGAGATAGTGATTGTAATTAGCAATAAGCATCTGCGTTTTAGACGCTCCTGAATTAGATGTTAACTCTTGAATAGGAACCCTTGCATTGTTATACTCTCCATCCTGAGTATAGCTTCTGCCAATGACTGATCCTGTTTGAAAATACATTCTTAGCGCATCCTCAGGATTATATGCGTTCCCTGTCCCTAAGTCAACTTCATTCAAGCCATCTGCATCTATGAATACTCCATCAGGAACAACACGAGCTATTACTTGCTGAAGCTTTAAATGCGTGATCTGAATTAAATCTGCAAATGGTATCATTCTACCCGTAAGGGATTCAATAACCCCCTTATACATTCGAGGAGCACAAGCAACATAGTTAGGTATAGCGTGTTGGCTTGCCGACTTTGGTCGAACCATGTTCTTAGCCATCTCCCACTTAAGTACATAGTTAGTACCCATGACCATTACACCATCATACCAAACATCAATAGTCTTACTTATTTTTTCAAAATTACCTTCTTCCATCATCTCTGATGGAGGATTAAAGCCGTCATCCTTTTGGATCATCTTTATATCCCCGTTCTCCTTTATCTTTTTCTTATATACAATGTCATTAGTAGACTTGTAATTAAAGTAAAGTAAAGTAACGGTGTCTCTATAGAATATGTCGTTTTGTTGGAACTGAGCGACATTGAAGTAGTCATACCAACTCTGCCCCCTTAAAGAAATTTCTTGAAGATCTTCATTAGTCAGGCTAGGATCAATCTTCCTAAGTTCATTTATGTTTACAGTCTTTACCTCTCCCCAATAAAAGCAATCTTTAAAGTAGGGGTCTTCAGTGTAACTGTATATAACATTAGCAGGATCAACATAAGCTACCTCAACCCCACTCCCCATTAAGAACTCGTGCTTTCCAACAGATATGCCACATACCGTTTGGTCATAATCAAATCTCTTACGAAGGTCTATATAGTGATTATCCTCTAGAAGAGTATTGATTGCCTGCTCTTCTGCTATCTCAATAGCAGGTTTGTAATTAAGCTGCATATACAAAGCTAACTCCTCATCACTTTCAGGAAGAGAATCAGCATCCATAATAAAAGGATTCGCCCCTGTAGCTTCTTGTATCTTAGACAATACAGGCTTGGCTACCATCTGTCCCTCTACAAGGTCTTGATATTTACTTCTCTTGGATTGTGATAAAGCGTCTTGGGCAAATGCTTTGACTGAAAAAATCCTATCAGACATCCCATTCACAACAATGTCCACAAACTTAGGTAGTATAGGAACGGGAGTCCAATCTAGATTTAGATAGGATAAGTCTCCATCAATGGCTAGTTCTTGTTTGTATTTCGCAATAGACTGCTCCCCTCGCGCATACAGGCGTAGCCTATGAAAATGTCTCCATTGATTATAAAATCTACACTGACTTCCGTCTTTCTTGAACCACTCATACTGAATAGCCTGACCTACTTGCAAACCAAACTCTGTAGTATTCTTTTCAGAGTCGGATACAAGTTGGCTTGGAAATCCCGCAGATGATATGTTTACCTTAACATCTTTCATCTAATAATTTCGCTTGTACTTCCTGTATTTTTATACCTAGCAAAGGTAATACTTATTTTACTACTCTTTTTTTCAGGCTGATAGAGATGCTTCTGACAAGCCATTATCGCTAATCCTGAGCTAATCGTTGCATCAAACTTAGTTCTGTTGTTAATATCAAACTTAGCCCAATCCTCTAAAGTCCTTGTAAACATCATTGACCCCATCTCATCGGAGTCCCTAAAAGAACCATCCATGTCTATTCCTACGTGCTTTTCTATATAGGATTCAATAGCTGAAGCGTGAGCCTGCTTAATGTCTTCCGAAGAGTTAGGAATTCCACCAAGCTCTCTCTCTGTCTTGGATAGTTTGTTGTATGTTTTATCAGGTCGGTTCGTGCAAAATCCTCTGTACCCTCTATTCTTAAAGTGATACAAGAGTCTAGGCTTATTGTTCTCTATAAGGATAGGCATCCCATAAAATACACAAGCCATGAGAACCTCTTCAAAAAATATCTCTGCCGTCTGAGGTCTAGCTATATACTCTAGAAAAAACTCATTACTTGGAGCGTCATCCATATGGAACTTAGTTAACCCATGCAATGACCCATTAGACCCACCCCCACCTACCACTCCTGAGATGTCATATGAGTCACAGCCAAACGATCCTATATGATCATTGGCAGGAAACTTAGTCCCATTCTTTTTGATTACCCTATTCTGTAGTGCGCCTGAGGGAGTCCACCCCACAAGGAATCTACCTCCTTTATCAGGAGAGAATATAACTCTAGTATCCTTAATTCCGTCTTTCCACCTGAAGCTTCCTCTAGTGAGATGGTGATCAGTAATAAGAGTGTCATTGTAATCTATCTGCTGATAAATACGAGTCAGGCTAAATAGAGATTGCTTGCTCTCATCTCTAAATGCGTGTGATGTCGTTCGAGGGAACTGACGGTAGAACTCATTAAGCGCATCTGCATCACTCTTTAATGACTCAACCTCCGCTTCCCAATAATCAATAGCTCCTCCGTGTATTAATTCATTATCAATACCTAGTAGCGGGGATGAGGGAGAACGTAGAACAGGCATCCCATACCTGTCAATAAACCCCTCCATGTTCCACTCCATGCAGATGAATAAAGAGTATAGCCCGCTCTTAGTCTGTCCGTTTCGGTTTCTTTTAGTTACATCAGAGTCTTCGTATAAACTTTTAAAGTTACTACCTCCCTTACTGAGCGCATTAGATGTAGATCCCATCATGCACTTACCTACAATCTTACTACCCAATCTTAAGCAGGTCTTAGTTACTCGCCAATTGTTTAATATGTTGTTGGGCTTAATCCACTTACCGCTCTCATCATGGACTAGCAGTAAAAGCTTCTCACCATCATAAGAGTTGTCATCTGTATTCTTCCAATCAATAGTGGTGTCAAGACCTTCAATCTCATTGTCCTCCACATTGAACATATTCTTCTTAGTAATCTTAGACGCAGGGATTCTATAGGCCAACTCTGTCTTCGGCTTGTCCATGCCGTCCATTATAGGCTTTAAGAAAAACGGTAGCCTACTGTTGATTGGAACTATCTTGTCAGTGAACATTTTCTTAGCATCCGTACCTGTCTTAGATAGAACTCCAATACGAGAGTCACGAGCAAGGGTAGCCACATTTACGCATTCTGATGAGGACATAAATGAAAATCCTGATCGACGTATCTTAACATATGACATTCCAAAGGATCTCTCATCAGCCTTGCACCCTTCCCAAAAAAGATAGAGAACTCTATTGGCCTCTCTAAAATCAGGATACCCTACATCAATATTCGTCCACTGTAGATACATATATTGAGATCCTGTTATATAGGTTGGTACACCATTGTTTAAGTACCAATACCCATATTCACGGCGGTCGAACTCCTTCTCAATGTAATCTACATATCTACTCTTAAACTCTGTAGGCTTTTCATTCCACTGAAATATGGACTGAATCTTCTTAAGGTCATTGGGAAGCTCTGTTCTCTCCCAATACTGTTCTGATTTTTTTGCGTGTCGTTGAGCGCACTCCTTTGGCTTCTTAGGCAGTGCTATCCTGAGGTTCTGTATCTCATACACCTCTCCTACTGTGCCATCCTTTGAGATGACAATTACATCATATTTAGAATTATACCCATACTTCCAAGTCTTTGCTCTATTCTTAGCAGCAAGAACCTGATTAGGTATATACCCTTCAATCACCCGATAAAGAACATTATTTTTTTGATCGTCGCTCTGCAAATCCTTGCTTTGTGTCTACACTTTCATTAGGGGCTTTATCAGAAGCCTCAATTTCTTCCTTCTCCATTTCAATTCTTTTCAGAATCTCAAACGCATCAAAGATGGCTAACTTTTTTGTGGCAGCAGCATTCTTCAATCTATCAGCAGAGATGTCATCTTCAGGGTCATGCTTAATTATCTCCTCCTTCGCCACCTTTATCAGTTGCTGCACCGCTATCTCCCCTGCTTCGATTATTTTTAGCTTTATTGCTTTTGAATTCATTCTTTATTCTTTGCTTTTTTCTTATAGGATAGTCTTCGTTCCACTCATCCTCAAAAAATATAAAATCTTTACTCATGGCCTGATGTATTCAAAAAACTCTATACTGTCCTGACGAACAACATCTATCGTGAAGCTGTATAGACTGTACCCTACATAGTTACCCCCATTAATCTCATCGTAAGGCGTTCGATGTATCCACCCAAAGGAAATGTCGGGGTCATCACAGGTATAGTCTAGCCATGTATTGCCCTCTCCAAAGTTGGAGAATATATCGTAGCAGCTAAAGTCAGGGCTTACATCTATCTCAGTATCATAAGCTGACAACAGTTGTATGAGGTCGCTAGTATTAACATCTTGGTCACCATTCGCATCCCAATAGTTAGGGCCGACTGAACCATACACTGAAAGGAAATTTAAAAATAATGAAGTGTTCTCAATGTAGTAGGTCTTATCTCCTTGGTCTACCTTCCTAGATATACAGAAGTAATCTCCCTGAGTAGACAACGAGTCCTCAAGAGAACGCCACTGTATCTCCTCATAATCAGACAAGTCAAGTATGTCAAGCATCTCTAGCTCCCGTATGCCACAGGTGTCTAATACTCTAAATGCTTCAGCAATTGTATTCTCATACTCAATCTCTTTCTCAAATGACTTCTTGCTACAGCTAAAGATAGATATAGAACAAACAACAACTATTGTCAGCCAACAAAAAAAACATCGAGACATCATAATCTGTGCGTATTATAAAACATTACAAAAACTTTCCTTCCTTGTTTCCATGCTACATTAGGATACTTACTATGGAAGTAACTAGACGGATAACACACAAGCCTGTTCTCCCCATACCCTATGACAGTATTTAAACGCCACTTGTCAATGTCTTCAGCGTCACCTATTATCATTCTATCGTATTCCTCATCCGTTGTATCAGGAGGAAGCTCACGACCATAAGTCTCGTGCTCCCATAGAGCTGTTCCATGAAGCTCTTCACTTTCTCTAGGAGATAAATATAACACTATAGCTCTATCAGGCTTCTGACCATTGATGTTTAAGTCTGAGTGTATTCTCCATGTATTATCTATAGAGTCAGTAGCGATCCTGAAAAAACTCAAGATAGGTTCAATCTTTTTTCCCTCAATACGCGATAGCTTCAATGATATATAGTCTTCCAACTCTTTACTAGAATCCTGAACATGAAAATCTTTATCCCCTACCGTAACTTTCTCAAACTCATTATTGTTTAGATGTTCTTGTAGTGGGATTAATAATGACTCAGGAAGGAAATCATCAAGAACATATATCATTTCGTGATCTTTATAACCTTAGCTATATTGTATCCCCACCCTATAGGAACAATGAGCGCACATGACGCTCCTACAAAGAACCCCAATACAGATAGAGCAGCCTTTGAACCTCTAAGAACTTTATGTGGCTGTGAGTAGTATGCTTGATAGCAATGACCTGCTCCGTCGAATGGATGGAAGGAATAGTCTACGACTCTTCGTAGAACTTTAAAGTACTTCCCTCCCCACTTATCAATGTTCTCAGGCTCACTAAGCCAATGAAGTCTTGCGCTTATAGTAGTGTCAGGATCTCCATCACATAAGGCATTGCCTAGTTGGTCAATGGATATAAGAATTCTCTTTAGGTAGTTAGGCTTTTTCATAGTTTTAAAGTTATTTGGTGATCATACATCCTGTACATCTTCTCATTATCTACATCAAACTCATACTCACTATCAGGACAAAAGGATACTCTTGTCCCATCCTCAACTCCTTGATCTAGAAGATACTTATTAGGATACCTCATCACTCCTGTTAATGGCTCTTCACTAAGCGGCTTGTAAATAAAAGAATCCTCCGCCCCTACAGGAGAAACAAAACAATATCTATCATGGGAATTCCATGATTTACCATCATGCCACATAAAGAACTGATCGTTATCTATAAAGAATAGGTCATCCTTGAAGAAACTCTTGCCGCTTTTCCTTCGGCCCTTGATGTCATTATAAAACTTAAAGACATTATGGTGAACAAGTAGAGTGTCCCCAATTTTTATAGGGCCATCATAGTTTAATGGTAGCTCTACTACCTTAGCTTTTCTATTAGAAGATTTATAATCTTCCTCAGATGTGCTTGTGATAACATCAACTCCATCCCAATCAATAGTGTTGTTGTAACGCCTTCCGCCCTCAGGCTTGGCTATAAAGAAAAATGGTGATTTCATTATGATCCGCAGCCAATGCAATCAATATGTGAGTCGGTTGGCTTAACTCCGTTTAATTTCATTTCAATATTGTGAATCTCACTTGCAATACTAATCTTTTCTGAAAAATCTATTGCACTATCTTTTCTCTTATTGAGTTGTTCAACAAGGTCTCGCATCTCTTCGTTGCTCATACTAAAAGTTTATGTTGTACTCAATAGATATTGGCATTGTTGAGGTGAAGGACTTCCATAGGATTACCTCTGCGTCACGCTCAATCCAAATCTTAACCTCCCCATCCTCTAAGCGAATGAGATGTATGTGGTAGTCGCCGTTCAGAACAGCCTGACCCACAAGGTAGTGCATTGCTCCTGACTTGTAGTCAGGCCCGATAGAGACTTTACGAATATCCATCTACTGTATTCCCCCTCCTACTAAAGCCCATCCCACCTGAACACTGACCCACTCAAATATAACACAGAAGCTATCTTTAGTAAGCACAAGGTCGGACGCTTGAGAGTTCCACCTAGTTCCTTGAGTGTTAAAGTCTATGGTTATATTGTAGGTGTTCCCTAAGTTTGACATATCCTGAACACCAAACCTCATGCCCAATGCAGGAGAGGTTGGTGGAGAAATAGTGTATCCTGTACTTACGAGTCTTGTTCCAACCATGTCCCCATCAACAGCCGTGTACGCAGCCGTTTTTTGAACCCAAGTTAGGCCGCCGCCGCCGCCGCCTGCCGCTACCCATTCAACGCCTGTTACTGTACTTGCTAATACTTGGCCTGCTGTTCCTGTACTACCGTCTGCTGTGATTGTACCGCCGTCTATTATTAGATTGTCAGTCTGAACAGTGGTTAAGTTAACCGAGCTAACCCAAGTAATTCCACCTCCTGTACTTTGCATTAGCTGACCTAATACTCCTACCGCGCCACTCGCTACTATATTATCAGTAGAAATGCTATTTAGAAATGTAATATCATTTCCGCCTGCATTATCGCCTGCATTAAGCACTTGAGTGATAGTTGGGATTGGTGTACTGTCGTTAAGCCACTGAGGAGAAACTCCCGCTCCTTGACTTGTGAGTACTTGGCCCGCTACGCCTACTACACCACCTGCGGTTATGGTAGAACCAAAAGTAACATTACTTAAAAAGGTAGACCCGCCAAGTCCTATTGATAATCCCCAAGCTGTAAGCTCTCCTGAGCCACTTAAAATTAAGTCAGTATTAAAAGCACTATTGCCTACGTCTAATACTTCTTGTAGGTCAGGATTTAAAGTGTCATGGTCTATCCACTGAGCAGGACTTGCGCCCTGACTTGATAGAATTTGACCTGCTAGACCTGTGCCTCCATTTGCGGATAGTGTTCCCGTAATAGTCGCATTCAAAGCCGTAAGAGAACCTGTTCCTGTAAGAACTATGCTAAGGTCATTAGCCGTATTATTTGCGGTAAGAACCTGCGTTAGTGTTACTAAGCCTTCTGTCCCCGCTAACGCTGCAATAGATTCAACGGTAAAGTTTTTAGTTGCATCAGCAGGCGTACCATTTACATCTGTTCCAATAACTTTGTCGCCTAATAAAGGAGGGGCGGTGATACCGTATGTACTTATTCTAGCCATAGCTATTCTTGTTGTTCTTCTTTTCTAGTTATTGCTCCCGTTTGAACATTTAAGATTGCGTCCTTGCCATACTTCTCCATAAGCTCTAGCTCATACTTGTTGTACTCTCCCTTTAGAGAGTCAACCTGAATAACAAGGGCTGACTTAGCAAGCTCGGCATCGCCAATCTGCATCTTCAAAGTGTTGAACTCAGTAACAAAAGCTTGCACCTTCGCTAGTTCTTCATCGGTAATTTTGTCCATTATAGTAAGATTTGAATTTGTATCAAAGATACGATTTTTGTTTTAGTCTTTTTTGAAAGACCCGCCAAAGAAAAAGTCTACAACAGTATTGACCTTCGCGCTCATAGCTCCAAAGATG
>TARA_R110000751_G_scaffold1245_2_pt1 | contig 10656 bp, 15 predicted proteins | sample TARA_R110000751 | Tara Oceans TARA_R110000751 (sample SAMEA4398001) | marine metagenome | biome: Polar Biome; feature: [MES] marine water layer (ENVO:01000295) within the mesopelagic zone...; material: water (ENVO:00002006), including particulate matter (ENVO:01000060) such as...... | reverse complement strand
ATACCACGAACTGCTACTTTAAGACCTCGCTCATCAACAAATCCCGCAATGTCAATCAAAGCCTGCTCAAGACTGGTCTCGTTGAGATCAGCCGCTGTTGCAAGCTCGTTGCGGAAAGTATTACCCGTCACAAGAGGATGGTCAGTGGCACAAAGCTCTATCCCATCGCCGCCTGTGTAGGTGCTGTCAAAGGCATTGTTAAGAACCGCGGCGGCCTTAACCTGTTTCGTTTGACTCATGCTACGAGCAAGAGCCTTCGTGTACCGGCTAGCTAGACGGTCATAAAGGTTATCCTCGACAGCTTCTTCCGTGATTGAGAAAGCAAGGGCAATTGTTTCCATCGTATAACGAGCAGTATAAGCTTCCTGCGCGTCATCGAAGGACACTGCGCTGCCTTCGCCTTTCGTCGGTGCTGCTCCGAAACCACTGAGCATCACTTCTTCTTCAAAAGCACGATCGGAACTTTCCATAGAAAAGATACCTTCGTGCTCACGATCATATTGATCGTATTCCATTCCGAACAATGCGTTCAGGCCGGGTTCCAACTCTTTTACGAGCTGTGCTCTACTGATAGCCATTTTTCAAACCCTCCTATACGCCAGTAGTTGAAACGGTACCAGCAGCAATGGAACCCGTGGGTGCATTAAAGCTGTTGTTCAACCTAACAATTGCGCCGATCCCGGCAGCCGTAAAATCCTCGTTAAGAGAATCTTCCACCCAGCCCATGACCCTAAGAGTCAAGCTGTTGGTGGTCGCCAAGGTACTAATAGCCAGACGGCCCAGAGAGACACCCGTAGTGTCGGTCCCAGTGACACCCGTAGACGTACTAGCATTCAAGAACACACTTGCGCGTGCCGTTGCTTTGCTCGTCCACGTAGCGTCGGTCGCAACTACATACAACTGACTTGGGTCATCGTTGACAAAGGCTTTGACCGGATGGTTACTATCCGCTCCGGATCCTGGCCAGTAATTGCTCCAGGTTGGTTTTCCAGTGACACTGGAGACATACTCGCAACCTTGAAATACGCCCAAGGCACTAACAGTTCCACCAGCGGCATTACTTGTGTGGTCGATGTAACCCGAAGCTAGGGGTACAACGATCTGCCCGTGGTAGATTTTGCCAGTGTTGTCTGAGGCAATCTCATACGAAGTATACCCCGTAAGGCCGGTGGAATTGGCTCCCCCACCCAGCTTACTGAGCGGACGGAGGCCAAAGCTCCCGTTAGTATTCGCCATTTCTCTTGCTCCTTAAAGCAATGGGGTTAAAACAATGGCCCCCTGAGTCCTTAGACCTTGGGGCCTCCGAAGGTAACACGCGATTGGCGTTCAGGTTTCTGAATCGCCATCGAATGGTGCTGGGTCTCTTTCATAAGATCATTGTCCACGGCCTGCATCGCATCTTCACTCATTCGATTGAAGTACGCTTTGCGCTCGTCAACAATTTCCAACGGAATACGAGCCAGCAACAAACCTCCCACGCCAAATACTCCTTCGTACTTGCCACTCTCCAAGGTAGGTGCCTCGAAGTCTGGGTACTCCTCCTTCCGCACTAACTCCCACCCTTCTCTTATGCGGGCAGAGATATTCTTGCGGTCGTCAAAGCCTCGAACTTCGGAACGAATCCACCTGTGAACGTAGCCTTCTGGCGGGTCGGGCGCATCCAATAAGGATGGGGGTCTCCAAGGTTGCCTGCGGGGTTTAGCCGCGTGGGTCTTAGAGGCGCGGGGAGCCCGATCAATCATCTCTTCAGACATCACCTTCTCCTAGCGTTTGTGTTTCGCGTACTGATCCAGAGGAACTCCGAGTTTTTTTGCAATAGCAACTTCGCTTGGAGATAACCGAACTGTTTTGCGCCCGGAAGAACCGGAGCGAGTGGCAGAGGCTACAGACTGTTGTGGCCTGCGGCTAGCTGTGGTCGAGGACCCTCCATTAAACTTGTGTGGAAAGGCCTCTCTTATTCGTGCGTCCACCTCATCGTAGTACTCAGAGGTATCCGTGTCAAAGCCTTCTTCCTCCACAAGTCTCTTGTGAATACCGAAGGCAGCAAAGGTCATAGCCTCGTCTTCGCCAAACCACGCGTTGCGGTTGGCCCATGAGACTGCCTCGGGGTCCGGTCTTACGGGGGGGGCAACTCTTCTGTCCCCATTGACCTGCTGCTGTTGCGCTTGCGGTTGCTGCGCTTGTTGTTGCTGCGCTTGTTGTTGCTGCGCTTGTTGTTGCTGCGCTTGTTGTTGTTTGGCGTTTCTAACACGCTCTTCCTCAATAGCCAACCGCGCCATCTTCTTGTTCAGTTCCACCTGGGCCGCAGTGTCGTTCGTGGCTATCGCGGTCTCCATATCCCGGGACAGAGAGTCCGACTGGGAAGCTATACGGTCCCCGTACTCGGAGACATATCCCTGATCCAGGCTCTGGACACGGCTCTGTAGTTCGTTGTTCTGTGCTTGAATATCCCTCGCATAGTTTATGGCGACTTCTTGCTGCCTTTCGGCCTCCCGAGCCTTCTTAGTAAGCTTATCTATCCGTCTCCGGACGTTCTTACTGTAGTCCTCGTGCTCCGCAGAGTCCTCCTTCTCCGCAGAGTCCTCCTTCTCCTCCTCTGGGGGCGCTTCCAGTACTATGTCAACAGTATCCCCAGAGTCGGGGAGGTCCACTACCAAGTCGCCTTCGTTAGTCTCTGGCATGGTTCTTCTCCATGTTAAAAGTGCAGGATATCATCCGGATCCTGTATAACGGCTATGACCTCATCGTCATTCAATATACGGACCTCTCCGCCCTCTATCTTGAACCGGGCTCCCGCGTATCTACCAAACATGACCCAGTCCCCCTCCCGGCACCACGCTCCTCCGGGGAACTTTGTCTCATCCTCGTAGGCCAAGGGGCCTGTCTTCAGGACGTAACCGCATACGGTTGCCACGGACTCTCTGTCAATGACAGAATCTGGAAGTAATACCCCACCCTCTGTGCGACCCTTCCCAGCGTAGGGGAGGATCAGCAGACGCCATCCTGTCGGACTTGGCATCCTTTCCAACGTCTCCTTGGGTAGCTTAGTGGGGTCTAGTATCCGGTCCTTGGGCTCAACATAGGCGTCCTTTATCGATATAAGATTACCAGTTTCAGACATTTTGGCCATCAATCCGCCTTTTCTAAGATTTCTCTTAACTCCTGTCCTATATAGTCTAAAGATTCAACATTGCCAACAAGTTGTTTGTATTCTTCGAAATCTTTTGCCGAACCCGCAGACATAAGGTCACATATACGTGACCTACGTTCTTCTATGGCTTTAAGAAGGTGTTCTGCTAGAAGTATGCCGTCCATAAGATACCTTTAATCTGAGGCGCTACTTGCTCTCTTCCTGCGCGTCGGGTGTGGGGGACACCGCCTTCTCGTAATACACTATGACCTGCTTCTGCTGTTCTATGAACCTCTTTAGCTCTGCCATGTTAAGGGCGAGCGTCTCGTAATCTCGGACGCTGATGGCATAAAAGAGTAGGTCGCCATTTTCTTCCTCAAAACGTTTCTTGAACGAAACGTAAGTATCTTCCGTTACAACGTAAAAGTGCATGTTGTTCAAGGATACGGGTCGGGGCCTGCTTTGGATCGGGACCTTGCGCTCAACCTCAACAGTCCGGATCTCTACTGGCAGCACCTTCTTAAACTCGGAGCAGCTACCCAGCAGGGGCAGGAGGGGGAGAGCCAGAAATAATCTCCAAGGACTCAAACAGCTTTGTTGTTCCATTGTTAATCTTCTTTTCTACCAGCATAGGTTTCTTGAGGCTTAATCTTGCCAGATCGTGTTTACGGAGCTTACCTATTAAGACGTCTTTGTAGTTATTAGCCGCATGGAGCTTGTGTTGGAGATTCTTGTTAAGCTCCTCAAACTTTTCCCTGTCGGCCATCATCGCATCAATAGCAGCATCCTGGAGCTGCTTTGCCGTTTCTAACTTAGCCGTGTTCTCTGTTAGAATGCGGATACGCTCCTGACTATCCTTATAGTAGTAGTAACCGCCGTAGACGGTTCCTCCCACCAGACCCAGTACCACGAGCAACACATAAATCTTCAGCATCACTTGCCCTTCGCCATGTAGGCCGTCATCCCCATATAAGCTCCCACAACCCCCGCCTGACCAATATAGAACAAGCCAAACAAGTCCGATAGTGCCTTAATACGGGCATCAGGGAAGATAGGCAGGAATACCGCCAACGTGAAGATTATCATGGATCCCATGGCAACCCATGCCATTCTTCTCTGGGCGTCCGACTTTTCATGTTGGGATAATGCTGCCGCGGCGGCTAACTCCGAATCACTGACGATTCCGTCACCATCCAGGTCTAATTCGTTATAGCTACTGTCGCTCTCTAGCTTCTTTTGAGCCATCACTAACTCCTCAATAAGGGATTATCTAAGGCCCTTTGCAGTTTCTTGTCCTGCCTTTTCTCGAAGGCGTCCAGCTTTGAGTCAATACCGTTGATCTTGGAATCAAAACGGGAGGCCGCAGATTCAACGATATCCCGCATGTTCTTCTCCGATTGCCGGGTGGAAGCCGATACACCATTGATTTTGGCATCAAAACGCTCGTTTGCACTAGATGCGATGCCTCGTATGGTCTTCTCGCCTTGACGGAGAGCCGACCTCGTCTCAGAATCAAGGATTCTGGAGCGTTTATCTACGGCGGAGATAGCGTTTTCTAGGGAGGCCGCATCCGACCGAGTATCCTGACGGGTGTCCCGGACAATTTCTTGGACCTCCATAACCCTAATACGCACGGACTTCATTTCCTTGGACACAGTTCCCATGGTTTTATCCATAAGGGCCAGTTTCTTGTCAAATCCACTCAGATCAGGGGCCGAGTAGGACAGAATCCTCTCTTTCATGTCCATATAGTCCTTATAGACTTCGAAAGCTCCGTATAACCCGCCGATAAGGGTAGATAACGCCAGGAGAGCAGCAAACATCCTCCCACCCCTGAACTTCATACCCCCAAACTCAACTTCAGCCATCACAACACCCCTGTCCGCAGCAATCTCTGACCAAAACCCTGTTATCTAGATGAGCTTGCTTGATCTCCTCTTTAGACTGGCCCGAGTAGGCTACGGCATTATGCGTGTCGAGTAACAGCTGGTTAATAGTGCTCTCTCGACATACAAATTCGCCCAGAATACGACCAAACTTGCCCCTAGAACCATCCTTTTTTGTACGTAAGACCTGCTCAGACCCCACAGGCAACCGGTCTGAAACAAAAGTCTTGGCGAGCAGTCCGAAACTCTTTTCTATCGTATCCCGTGTCCTACTCTCCGGCGTGTCTACACCATATAGTCGTATTCGTTGCTTCTTTAGCCAGACAGAAAACCCGAGATCTATGTCTACGTCTACCGTATCGCCGTCGATAACCCTAACTATTGTGCAATGGTACTCGTACATATCACGGTCTCCAGTCAAAATCTACAAAGGCCTCATGCGCCCCATTCGAGCTGCCGAACAGGGTGTAGTTCTGCATCCTGTCTACCATGGAAGGACCGTCCGGAACCTTAGTTCCTGTGAAGAATCCCGGCGTGTCTACTAGGTAGGTTTTAGTTACAATCTTAGGGGAGATCATGCCCATTGCCACCATGGTCGTGGTCTGGGAGGCCGCCGAGTATCTCTGTGACGGGGCTATCCTTGCCACAGCTTTCTCCGCAGCCGCCTTTATCTTCTCCTGCCTACTTTTTGGTTTCGAAGGGGCCAGGGGCTCCCTGACCGCCTCTGAGGGCTCAGTCTCCGGTTCTGGTTCTGGTTCTGGTTCCGGCTCAGTCCCAGTCTCCGGTTCTGGTTCTGACTCGGGTTCCGAAGACGGGCTTGGTTCCGGACTCGGCTCGGTCTCCGGTTCTGACTCAGTCTCTAGGGGGGACTCTATCTCAGATTCTATCTGCGCTTCGATGGCGGCCTCCGCCTGGGCCTCTTGCTGTTGTTCAACGGGGGGAGGAGGAAGGTCAATCTGGATAGGCGCAATCTCAGGCGGGGGAAGAGGCTCCGAGGGGGCCTGTGGCGCGACAGCGACAACCAAGGTGCTTGAGGTCTGAGGAGGGAGCATGTTGGTCATTGCAGGTGCCATTTCCATAATTTGTGCAGGGGGCTGGGCAGCCACAGCATCATTCTGGGCTATCTGGTCTAGAATCTGCTGCTCAACAAGTTGGTCGTAGGTGAATGTCAGGGTAGGATCGGAGAACTTTGGGCCGAAGAACCCCTGGTGATACCCGGCGTCTATTCCGAACAGGGAAAAACTTCCCGTCAGTATCCCGAAGCTATTGGACGATACAGAATCCGAGAACCAGAAATCTCGCTCTCCAGAGAAGTCCAATTCTATCTCGTGGCTAAACTGTCCGGCCACAGTGACACCATCTAGGAGGGTAACCCCAAGGATAACGAGATCTCGACAGTCTCCCGTCTGGTCGAGGCTGGTACAGGTGGATACTGTAGCGTTGCTCGGATGGGAGTCCACGGTCACGGTGCTTTCCAGCGTGAACCCTCTTTGTATCTCGTCCTCCGTCAATGGTACCACAAACGTGCTGGTATAGGTACCTCCCCCCACGGCGGCGTTGCCCGTACAGAACTCACCCTCGCTGCAACCAGAGGATATATTGGATGTAGTTGACCCGCTAGTGGTGAAAGAAGATAGGTTCGGAAGGATATTTGTCGTAGTTACCCCCTCCGCTAACGCACAAGGGGACGCTAGAAGGAATACAACGAGGACATACTTCTCTAGTTTCTGGCGCAATGTATCGTACCACACACTCTGGATAACCCGGCACAAACAGTGTGCAATTATCGCATAGGCCTCATGCAAAATGAACCTCTATCCGTGCCCTTATTTTGGCGGCATACTATTCCCAAGAATTAGGACAAAACAGAGGTGTACCGTGGAATTAATGTTACGAAGGACCGGCTCATACATCCGGCGATATAATAGATACCGTGGGCTAGAGTCGCAGCTTAGAGGGTTGAGCGACCGCATGCTTGATGACATTGGTGTCCCAAGGCAGGATCTTGGATCCAGGGTCTGGAGTGATTCACTACGTTTCTAGTCCAGGGCAGTTGGAGCCTCCTGTTCCGGTGGTTCCCCGGGATTAACCCTTGGGGGCCCCTTGCTCCAATCCTTTCGGGCCCGCTTTTTCGCTTTGGGGCGGATGATTGACCCCACGGGGGACATCTCGACGTTATCTAACCACTCTTCCTTAGCGGCCTCTCCTATCTTCCCCATAAAGGGGCACGGAGACCCCGCCATCCACAAGCCGTCAAAGACACGAACCTCCTGACAAAGGATGCTTATACCAGCAACCTTCAGGCCCATTCCAAAGACAGACCGGGCTAGCTTAATCCTCTCACAATTAAGGTCCCGGATCGTCGTGCCACCAGACACACCAAACACACCCGTCTGGAGCGCTGCGGTGAGTCCGGTCTGGCAGACATCGTTGTTGTTAACAACAATACCCGGGCTGGAAGCCGTGGGCGGAGTCTTGTCCACGACCGTCGAGCTACTTACCGTGGCCGACGTAACAGTGTCCGCCGAGTAAGCTGTCACGGTAGCCAGAACTAACGAAACAGTGGCCAGTCCGATCCACCGAAACATGACTATAGGACACCTTTCTCCTTCAAAAGAAAACCGGCCACCCCGCCCACAACGCCGAGGAGGGTGACAACAGGCTGACCTATCAGGACTCCTAAGCCAACCACCGCAGCGCCGAGGGCGGCGTAGCTGGACGGCTCCTTCATTCGACTAAAAAACCAGTGCATCTGAAAGTCTCCTATAAAATTAACATATCTTGAACGTACCGCCACGAGAAGCTTCACCCATGCCACGGTTCTTACCGGAAACCACGGAGGCTTCCGAGACGTCAGGGGTTTTTTCCTTTTTAGCATTGCTGTAAGGAACGTAACCTTGATCCTTAACCACGATGCCCTTTTTAACAGATCCGGATGTTGTTTTTGCCATAGTAATCTCCTATTGGCGCTGTTGTTTCATGATTTCCCGTTCCCTTGCGGCCTGTATTCTTGCGGCCACTATGTCTTGCTGGGATTGTATTCTCTCCGCTCCCAGGCGGTCGCTACTCTGAGCCTTCTGCTGGTCCAGGGACAGACGAGACTGGTCAATCTGGTTCTCTGCTGCATCACGTTTGGCCCTAATCTCCAGGTCTTGTTGTTTCAGGGCAATCAGGGGATCCGGTTCCCCGCCACCATTTATCTGGACGCTTAAGGCTTTAACCTCCTGCATCCCCTTTGCGGTTAGACCCGCGACCATAGATTCGATCTCGCCAACCTGCTCCTCAGTGGGGGCCTGGCCCTGTAGCTGCTGCCGCATCTGCGCGGCCACCTGCTCCTTGGCCCTCACCGAGACGTGCTCCAGTACATGCTTTTGCAAGGCTATCGCAATTGCAGGCATCTGAGACACTGTAGGGGACGAGCCAAAAACGAGGTGCGCCATTATATGGGCCTCGTGGTTCTGTCCTTGGAACACCGCAATAGGGAGGTTGTCCAAGGATTCAGCATTCTCTATCGCAGGATCTTGTGGCGCGGGTTCCCCTTGATCTACGGGTTTCAAGATAGCGTCCACGTCCTTGACACCCACCGCCCGATACATGCGTCGGTACGCTTCGTACAAGTTATGGAGTTCTGGAGCAGACTGCGCCAACTCCAACTCGGTTTGCGCCAGCGCAACTCTTTGCGCCATGGAGAATATGTTTGGGTCCGAGGAAGGTACAACATCAACCCTAGCATCAAAATCCGCTGCCTTTATAGTCCGCTCCGCGCCTACAACGTTGTAGGGGTATTCAGGGGGGAGGGATTCCCCAAATACCTTCGCAAGAAGTGCAAACTCTTCCTTCTGGGCGTAGTGCAGCCGCTTATGAATAGCGGACATTACCTTTGCGCCCTGTTCCAGCATCGCAATAGTGGTACCCACCGCAGCCTGTTGGTTGCCTTCGCCTACCTGAAGATTAGATGTAGACGCGAATCTCTGCCCAGCCTCCACGCAGAAACCCATCAACTGGAACAGAGTCTGATCTGCACCCTTGTATGGGAGCAGCATCAAGGAATCTCGGATCGCACCGCCCGGCGAATCTACGTCCCGGAACTCCCCCGGCGACAGAGGCTCGTCGTCATTGCGTATACGAAGACCTCGGGTCTTGAACCCCGCAGGAAGATTGGAGAGCGTACCTGCGTCAATAAGCTGTCGTAGGGAGGCAGTGGCCGTCCGGCTCAAACCCCCGATCATATGAATCAGGCCGAGGCCATAAAACCCAAAACCTGGGAGGAACTTGAAATGTACAAAATACTGGTTCTTCTTATGTCCTGGGTCGTCAGGGCTGTAGTTCCTGCGTATGCTTAGAAGCTTTCCGTTGTTCTCGGAAATAGTGACGACGTAAGGAAGTTTTATTCCGGTGGGTTCACCATCGTCGCCTATATCCTCGTAACCTTCAAGATCCAAGTCTACGTGGCATTCCAGGAGCGTTATCTCTTGGTCCAGGTGGTTAGGAGATACCCCTGATATCTCATCCATCTCTTCTCGGATTTCGGATGGATCCGACTGGGACGCGGACACCTCTATGTCCAAGTAGAAACCGGCGACCTGCTTCTTGCGGAGTTCGTTCTCGCTTATCTGGATGACATGGGTAACGTTCTCAGCAGTCTCAAGATCCGTTGCAGTGTACGGAACAATCAACTGCTCGGCAGGAACAAATTTGCTTACAGCGCGTTCCAAAAACTCATCGTAATAGACCTTCTTGAAGGTGGACCCCGACAAAGGTAGGTAGAAAAGCATCTGGTCAAATTCCGGCGTGTACTCTTTCATCACGCACGTAATTTGATAGTTCATAAAATGGCGAACACGGTCAGCCTGGTTCTCTGCCTCCGGGGTGGACTTACCCAGCACCTCTGTCCGCACTGGTCCACCAGCGGGAAGAAGCTCCCCAAAAGCTTGCGCCTGAAACTGCGTCACAGCCTCTGCTAGAAGAGGGTGAGTCACGCCAGTAGCACCCCGAAAAGGCTCCGAACGTTCCTCATACTTGAAGCCAAGAAGTTCCAGACCGGTTCGATAGGCCGAGGCCCAATCTTTGCGACCCTCTTTGTTAGCTTCGTACTGCTCCAGTAAATCGGAGGTGACCATGGAGGAGGAACTGTCGTGTATACCCTCGGCAAGGTTGTCGTAGAAGTCGCCACCTTCTGGCGCAGCCTTTCCCGGAGCAAAGTCCACTACAACACCACCATCATCCTCCAGTTCGATGTTAAGCCCAGGGGCCTCGATGACGGTAGAATCTTCGACAGCAACCTCCGCAGAATCCTCTACCCCTAGATCCACAGGGGGTATTTCGTTGCGGCGCTCTACAAGAGAGGCCGTGCCGAAGTTGCTGCGGGGGAGGGGGTTCCTTGCCATCGTTATCTAGGACCCAAGGACATAAGGCCGCCTCGCCCCGTTATCCGCCCGAGATTCCTCATCGGCGGCTCCATTGGCGGCGATGGCTCCATTTGCCCCATTATCCGCCCGAGATTCCTCTTTGCATCTACACCATCCGAGAAACTCATCGTCGGCCCCATTGGCGTCGATGGCTCCATTTGCCCCATTATCCGCCCGAGATTCCTCATCGGCGGCCCCATTGGCGTCGATGGCTCCATTTGCCTCATCGGCG
>TARA_R110000751_G_C13792154_1_pt1 | contig 10660 bp, 6 predicted proteins | sample TARA_R110000751 | Tara Oceans TARA_R110000751 (sample SAMEA4398001) | marine metagenome | biome: Polar Biome; feature: [MES] marine water layer (ENVO:01000295) within the mesopelagic zone...; material: water (ENVO:00002006), including particulate matter (ENVO:01000060) such as...... | reverse complement strand
GCCGCGGGCATTTGGCTGACCGCTGCGATTGGCGTCACCATCGGGTTGGGGCATGAGTCGACTGCGCTGCTGGCAGCCGGTATGGCGTTTGTCATTCTGCACGTGGTGCCCTTGCTGTTAAAGCGCACCCCTCGAAGGGGTAAGGATTAGCTTGCACTGATATGCAGGCGCCTGGGTGAATGTTGCACACTGTGCGCCAGTCGGTCTTTCTGGCGCTTTTGTTAGCCTGCCAGCTGTTGTAAGGTCTTTGTGCGCATGGATGCGGTGCTTGCTTGGAATCTAATTCCTTCCCCCTGATTTACTCCCTTCCTTGGTTACCAGTGCCTTCCTCGTTTTTTTGAGCCAACAAGCTTAAAAGAGGCACATCTGAAAATATCACATGTAATTATTTGAAATATCACATGTGATGATCTAATCTACTGCTTATGGAAAAGAAATCCTCAGCTTATTACCAGCGAGTTTATCGCCAGCGTCTGCGCGAGCAGGGCCTGGTGAAGAAGGAAGTCTGGATATTGCCCGAGCACGCTTCAGCGCTCATGGCGGTAGAAAAAAGATTGCGCCAGCCTCAGGTGATGCTGGTTTCAATGGAAAAGGAGAAAGGCATGAGCATGCAGCAGGTATGGACTGCGGGAGCTTTATATAAGGCTTTTGCTTCGGCTGAATTGTTCCAGGGTGATCAGGCAAGCGTCGAGTTGATCGACGGGAGCGATGCTAGCTTGCATCTGACAATGCACGAGTATGGCGACCTGCCGTTGTTTGTTGCCGTGTTTGGAGAGCAGATTATTGTCGAGGCATTGTTGTGGCCAGCGTCTGAAGTGGTCGACAGTGTCGCTTTTAATGAAGAGGTGCTGCGCACTCACAAACTCTTCCCGTTATCGAGTATTGGCTTGGAAACCATGGCTGACGGCGTCGCCTGTTACACCATGTTCGGCGCGCTGAGTTCCGCATCCAGCCTGTCTGATGTTGTGTTTGAGGTCGAGTTGCTGGCGGACAACGTCATCAAGGCTACCGAAGCATATGAAAGCTTTCTTGGTGTTGATGCCTGAGCGTCTTTGAGGAGAAAAACTGATGAACGTGTGGAGCAAATTGTTGACCGCCATGCGCGGCACTGCGTACGAAGCCGGCGAAGCAGTAGTGGATAGCCAGGCCCTGCGAATTCTCGATCAAGAAATCCGTGATGCGGATGCTGAGCTGCATAAGTCCCGTGAAGCGCTGGCCAATATCATGGCCAAGCAAAAGCTGGCTGCTGAAAAGACCAGCAAGGTAGCGGCCAAAATTACCGAGTACGAACGGTATGCGATTAAGGCGCTAGGTAGCGGCAATGAGCCGTTGGCGCTGGAGGTCGCAGAAAAAATCGCCAATTTGGAAGTCGAACAGCGCGCTGAAGCTGAACAAGCGCAAGCCTACGCAAGCAGTGTTGCCACCCTGCGTCGTGCGGTAAGCCAAGCGGAAGGAAACATCAAACGACTGAAACAGCAGGTCGATATGGTGAAGGCGACCGACAGTGTACAAAGGGCACAACTTGCAGTTTCACAGCGTTATGGCGGCTCTCAGGTAAAGATGCATACGGCGCTTGAGTCTTTGGAGCGCATCAAGCAGAAGCAGGCTGAACGCGGTGCCAGAATGGAAGCGGCAGAAGAGTTGGCGAGCGAGGGCTCACCCGAGCAGGCGTTAGAAGAAAAGCTGCGCGCTGCTGGCATCACACCTGGTGCTGCTGGCGCCGACAGTGTGCTGGCTCGCTTGAAAAGTAAGGTCGACGCCTAATCGCTTTTCGCAGGGCCATGCCCTAGGGTTGCCAAGGAGGTTCACGTTAGATGGAATTGTTTCTACGGACGTCGTTCGCGTTTCCGGTGGTCGTGTTCAGCTTTTTGCTGTGCATCTCGGTGCTTTATTGGATCACGGTCGCGCTGGGCGTGTTGGAAGTAGACTCACTGGACTTCGAAGTTGACGCCGGCACAGAGACTTCTTACGCGGAGGGTATTGGTGGCTTGCTATTGAAGCTGGGCCTCAAGGATGTGCCGGTAACGCTTTGGCTGACTCTGTTGGTGTTTTTCAGTTGGTTATTTTGTTATTTCGCCGAGTTGTTGATGCTGCGATTTCTGCCTTTGGGCTTGCTGCGCTATCCGCTCGGGGTTGGGGTTGTCGTCATCAGCCTCTTAATGGCAGTGCCCTGTACACGCGTGCTGACCCTGCCGCTGCGGCCGCTATTTTGCAAGGCCAAAGGCGTTTCCAGCAAGTCTTTGCTGGGTCAGGTTGTGGTGGTGCGCAGTGCGCGAGTAACCAGCACGCAAGGAGAGGCGACCATGGACGATGGCGGTGCAGGGCTAATTTTGCGTGTTCGCGCCGATGAAGCGAATAGCTATCAGCGTGGTGATCGGCTGGTTTTGCTTGAGTATACCGAGGCGGATCATGCCTACCGCGTTATCACCGAAAATGATTTCAATGGAATCGAGTAACTCGCTGCGTTAAGTCAAACGCTGCGCTGTATTTAAAAGGAGATTATCTGTAATGAACCTCGCTATGTTGATGCCATTCCTGGTAGGTGTGGGCATCGTCTTTTTGCTGATTGTCGGCTTTTTTGTTCTTTTCAACGCCTTCTATATCAAGGTGCCTCAGGGTACCGCGTTGATTGTCAACGATATGTCCGCAATGCCAAAAGTGCACTTTACCGGTGCTCTGGTATATCCGGTCATCTACAAAAAAGAGTTCATGAAGATATCTTTGCTGACGCTGGAAGTTGATCGGCGCGGCAAGGATGGTCTGGTCTGTCAGGACAACCTGCGTGCGGACATTACCGTGGCTTTTTACTTACGGGTGAACGAGACGCAGCAAGACGTACTCAAGGTGGCCAAGGCCATTGGTGTAGATCGGGCCTCGGACCGCGCTGCGGTAAACGAGTTGTTTAACGCCAAGTTCTCCGAAGCGCTGAAAACAGTCGGTAAGAAGTTCGACTTCGTCAGCCTGTTTGAAGAGCGTCAGAACTTCCGCGATCGCATCATTGAAGTCATTGGTAATGACCTCAATGGCTACGTGTTGGAAGACGTCGCGATTGACTATCTGGAACAGACGCCGCGTAACTCATTGGATCCAAGCAATATTATGGATTCCCAGGGTATCCGCAAAATTACTGAGCTGACAGCGGCGCAGAACGTAATCACCAACGAACTCGAGCGGAACGAAGAGTTGGCGATAATGAAAAAGAATGTAGAGACGCGTGAGGCGACCTTGTCGCTTGAGCGTCAGCAAGCCGATGCTGAGTCACGACAGAAGCGCGAAATTGAGACGATTCGTGCGCGTGAGCAGGCTGAAACGCTCAAAGTGCAGGAAGAAGAGCGCTTGAAGTCAGAGCAGGCGCGCATTCACACCCAGCAGGAGCTGGATATTCGAGCTGAAAATCATCAACGCGAAGTTGAAGTGGCGCAACAGAATCGCCAGCGCGCGGTGGTGATTGAGGTCGAGAAGGTTACCCGAGCACGTGACTTGGAAATAGTGGCACGTGAACGCGAAGTTGAGTTGCAGCGCATTGAGAAAGAGAAGGCGCTGGAAGTAGAACGCAAGAATATTGCTGGTGTGATTCGCGAGCGCGTTGCGGTAGAGAAGACGGTAGCGCAGGAAGAAGAGCGTATCAAAGAAGTGCGCGAGGTATCTGAAGCTGATCGGCAGAAGCAGGTGATGGTACTCAATGCTCAGGCTGAGGCAGAGCAAGAGTTGGTGCGCCAAGTCAAGCAGGCCGAGGCGGATGAAACCAAGTCGCGCCACAAGGCAATCGAAATTAATAACCTGGCTCAGGCTGAGCTGGAAGCTGCCGCGAAAGAATCTGAAGCGATGAAGAAACGCGCTGAAGGTACGCAAGCCGAACAGGCCGCCAGTGGTTTGGCTGCTGCCAAGGTACGTGAAATTACCGCCGCTGCGAAAGAGAAGGAAGGCTTGGCTGAGGCACGCGTCAAATCAGAGCAAATGATTGCTCAGGCCAAAGGCGAGCAGGAGCAAGGTTTTGCGCAGGCGCGCATTACCGAGGCTAAGGCTGCTGCCAAAGAGAAAGATGGTTTGGCTGAAGCCAAGGTGCTGGAAGAGAAACTGACAGCGCAGGCACGCGGCGAGGAGCAGATAGGTGTTGCCACGGCGCGGGCAGCTAAAGATCTCGGTTTGGTTGAGGCAGAGGTGCTACTGGAGCGTCTCAATGCCGAAGCAGAAGGCCTGGGTAGGAAATTCAGCGCGTTGGATTCACTCAGCGATGGCGCTCGTCAGCATGAAGAGTTCCGCATGCAGCTGGAAAAAAGCTTCGAAGAAGCCATGTCTGCGATTGCTGCCAACAAGGATATTGCCAAGGACCAAGCGCAAGTGCTGTCGACCGCGCTGGCGAAGGCGAACATCGAGATCGTTGGCGGGGAGGGCGACTTCTTCAACTCATTCGCCAAGTCGCTGTCGGTCGGCAAGGCTATCGAAGGCGTTGTGGGCAAAAGCCCTGTCGTGCAAGACGTGCTACAGCGTCTGCTCGCGGGACGAGGGGAGGTGCCGCCAGTCGCTAATAAAGGCGATACGGAAGCCTGAGCGTCTTTTAATGCTTAAGCCCCGGTATGGCCGGGGCTTTTTTGCTAAGTCACAGCGGATTCAGGAATGACGGAGATGTCAGACTTACCGGATGAAAATCCAGCGAAAGGCGTGGTTGATCGGGCAGTAGCAGAAGGTGGCGCATATGAGGTACTGCATAAGCGCCTGCTGGAGCAGGGTCGGCAATTGTCGCAGTTGGCCGATGGCCTAAATCAGCAGCGCCAGGCAGAATTTGGCAGTCAGCCGATGGCGGTGATAGGACGCACACGAGTGCGTACCGAGAACAACTGTAGCGCCCGCGATATCGCTCAGGTAGGTAACTATCTAGTGTTCGGCTACAACGTATTCATCGGCCTCAAACAAGAGACGCGGGTTGAAGACGTCTTCTCGCTTTATCGTCTGACCGATCAGAATGGTGAATACGACGCTGAAGCGCAGCCACTGGCTGCTAGCTTTCTCGCTCAAGCCAGCTTCGTTAGTGATTTTGATGAACTCTATCGCTACTACAAAAACACTCGCTTACTTGAGCTGACGGTGCGCGACAGCAAGCTGCTAGCCTGCTTCCAGATTGGCGAGCAGATTACCGACGTCCGGGTGTTTCGCTGGTCAATATCGTCTGACGGTAAGCAGGTGCGCTACATCGATAATCGGGGTGAGCGGGATATCCAGCTGCCACGCCCGTTTGATTTTGAATGGCAGACGGCTACGCGGGAAATGGTGGTGCAGGGGCGCCATTCCCACGTCAACATTCTCGATACTCTTTTCGTTGAGACCTTGGGTGGCGACCTTACCATCAAGGTGGAAAATAACACTGAAGATGGTCTCGGTATCTACCGGGAAGACGTGCTGGACAAAACCCAGTCGCTCAATGATGCGCAAATCGAATTTGCCAAGCTGGGTTCACTGATACTGCTTAAGGTGCTGCCATACCGCGAGGAGCAGTGGCGCTATCTAGTGTTCAATGGCCTGACTCGTAAAGTGAAGCGGATCGATGCCATAGGTCTTGCCTGTGTTCAGTTGCCGGAAGACCACGGCATCATCTTCCCCGGCGGTTGTTACCTGCAAAGTGGCGAATACCGCACCTTTGAACAATCGATGCAGGGGATGCGTTTCAAGCGTTCTGTGCGCTCACCCAATGGCGAGGACGTGCAATACATTTTCTATCACCCGGAACAAGGCCGCTCCGCACTTTTCACCTATAACCTGATCAGCCGCGAGTTGCAGAACCCTTTGTATGGGCATGGGCATGCACGGTTGGATGACGGTCGCATGGTGATCTTTTCCGCAGAAGGTGACGAGCCAACCAGGGTTCATGCCATGCAAATATGGCAGACCCCTTTCTTTACTGACGAATTTGCTGCGAACCAGCCACAGCGTGGTGGTTTTTTTGGTCGAGTGGGCAACGCCGAACTGGTACGAGGGGTATCAGACTTGCTCAGTCTGGGGCGTGAAATAGAGAGCGACGAGGTATCGCTGCCGCGCTACTCCTTGCTGTGCCAGGATACTCAGCGACTGTTCGACAATTATTATTGGCTGGACGATCCGGTTTGTGAAGGTGTCGCGCCGCTGCTGCGGCAGGTAGCGGGCACTGCTGAGCTGGTGTTGGATGAGTTCGAAAAAGTGGAAAGTATTCGCCAGCAGTCAGCCAGAGCGATGAGCGAAGCGCTGACTCGTCAGCGTGAACTGATGGCACAAGTCGTCACGCGTGATTACGTCGATGTGCAGACATTTGTCGATACGCTGAACCAGCTCACCGCCCAGCGAGGTCAGCTACTCACCATTCGCGACTACCGTTACATCGACGTAGCGCAGATTGATGAGATGGAAGCTCAGCTACTTGCAGAGCATGCGCGTGTTGCCGACGAAACATCGGCTTTCCTCGCCAGCGAGCAGGCACTGCAGCCCTATCACCAGCTATTGAACCAGCTGGACCAACAAGCACAGCAGGCGGAAACAGTTACTCAGCTGGCTGAGCCGCTTCAGCAGCTGGCTGACATGGCGGCTAGCCTGGATATGCTGTCTGAGCTGATGGCATCGCTGCGCATTGACGATGCGACCCAGCGCACCTATGTAGTCGAATCGATTTCCGAAGTGTATGCGCGGCTGAACCAGGCTAAGGCCAAGGCAGAGCTGCGTCGCAAAAGCCTGGGTTCTGCCGAGCAAGTGGCGCAGTTTGGTGCGCAGTTCAAGCTGTTCAGCCAGGCGATCACCAATGCACTGGCGTTGGCGCGAGACCCTGAGAGCTGTGATGAGCAATTGTCCCGGTTGCTGGTGCAGCTGGAAGAGCTGGAAAGTCAGTTTGGCGATCACGAGCAGTTTCTCGGCGATATTCTGTCCAAACGTGAAGAGTTACTGGAAACCTTCGAAACGCATCGGCAGGCGCTGCTGGATGAACGACAGCGGCGAGTACAAGGTTTACAGGATGCTGCTGTACGTATAATTGAGAGCCTGACCCGGCGTACCGCCCGCTTATCCGAGCCGGAGCAACTGAATGCGTTCTTTGCGGCAGACCCTCTGATCATAAAGCTGCGCGAGCTGGTTGAGCGACTGCGTGGCTTGCACGATAACGTTAAGGCGGACGATGTTGAAGCGCGTCTTAAGAACGCAAAGGACCAGGCGGTACGTGGGCTGCGTGACAAGCGAGAGTTGTTTGAGGAAGGCGGTAATGTTATCCGCCTTGGGCCACGTCATCGCTTCAGCGTCAACTCGCAGGAGCTGGACCTGACGCTACTGCCACGCGGCGATCAACTGAACCTTCACCTGACTGGCACCGAGTTTATGGAGCCGTTGCAGCACCCCGAACTGGCACAACTCCGACCTTACTGGGATGCTGCACTGACCTCAGAGTCGGCGGCTTTGTACCGGGCTGAATACCTTGCCGGAGAGATGATTGCGGCGGCGCAGGCCGGGCTCGGAGGCCTGGATATGGCCAGTTTGCAAGCTCAGCTACTTAACCCAGAAAGTCTGGTTAAAAGCCTGCGGGAGCTGGCGGCTCCGCGTTATCGCGAAGGTTATGAGAAAGGCATTCATGATCATGACGCTGCGCTCATTTTAGAGCAGTTGCTGCCGTTGCTAGATAGTGCGGGGTTATTGACGTTTTCACCCAAGGCGCGTGCGCTGGCGGTGCTGTTCTGGTCGCGCAGTCCGGCAGCCGGCGGGGTCTCTAACTGGGCCGAAAGAGCAAGAGCAGGTCAACAGATACAACGGCTATTCGGTCGCGCAGAGGCGCTGTTACAACTGCAAAGCGAACTGGTGGCAGGCCTGATTGAGTTTTTTGGCGTCATTCAGCTAGAGGTCGACTCCGCATTGCTGGACGAATCGGCCGAGTATCTGGTTCAGGTTCTGGCCATCGGTGGTGATGAATGGGTGTTCAGCAAGTATGCCGGCGAGCTAATGGCGTGTTTGCAGCAGAGCCTTGAGCAGGCTGACGTCTGGCAAGGTTACCAGCAGATGATTGAGCGTTTGCAAGACGCTCCGGCGGACCAGTGGCGCTTGCTTGAAAACTGGTTTTTGGGGCTTTGCGCTGATGCAAAATTTGCGCACTTGCGTCGCTACGCACCAGAAGCCGTGGCACTGGCGATGCTGCCGGAGCGGTTTAACGCACGGTTGGCTGAAGTTGATTTGCGCTTTCGTGTTGAAGGCCTGCTGGGACAGCATGCGCGTATCAGCGAAGGCAGTCTACAGTTGGCAGTAGACGACTTTTTTGCGCGACTGCGAGAGCACCGGGAGGGCTACCAGCCGGGTCTGCTGCGCTATCAGCGAGTACGTCAAGAGGTGGTTGACGAGCAGCGTCAGACACTGCGCCTAGCCGAGTTCAAGCCGCGACCGCTGAGCTCCTTTGTGCGTAACAAGCTGATCAACGATGTTTACCTTGGCGTGATTGGCGACAACTTGGCTAAGCAGATGGGTACCGCCGGGGAAGGGCGGCGCTCTGATCTTAGTGGGTTGTTGATGCTGATTTCACCGCCAGGCTACGGTAAAACGACGTTGATGGAGTATGTGGCGCACCGTTTGGGTCTGGTCTTCATGAAGATCAACGGCCCGGCGCTCGGTCACGAGGTACGCTCGCTTGATCCCGCACAGGCGCCGGATGCGACCGCAGCGCAGGAGTTGAATAAGCTCAACCTGGCGTTGGAAATGGGCAACAATGTAATGCTTTATCTGGATGATATTCAGCACACTCATCCCGAGTTTCTGCAGAAGTTTATCTCGCTGTGTGATGGCACTCGGCGTATCGAAGGCGTATGGAAAGGCAACACGCGCACCTACGATATGCGCGGTCGCAAATTTGCCGTGGTGATGGCGGGTAACCCCTACACAGAGTCAGGTGATGTTTTCCGCATTCCGGACATGCTGGCTAACCGGGCTGACATCTACAACCTGGGCGACACTCTTGCAGGAATGCAGGATGTATTCGCGTTGAGCTATATCGAGAACAGCCTGACCTCCAATGCGGTGCTTGCCCCACTGGCAACCCGAGATATGCAAGATCTTTATCGTTTGGTGGATAAGGCGCAAGGCAAGGCTTTCTCGGCGAACGAGCTGAGTTACGACTACAGCGCAGCGGAAATAAACGACATCGTGGCGACTCTGCAGCACCTGATGCAAGCTCGTGATGTAGTGCTTAAAGTCAATCAGCAGTACATCGCCAGCGCCGCACAGGATGACCGCTACCGTACTGAACCCGCGTTTCGGTTGCAGGGCAGTTACCGCAACATGAACAAGCTGGCGGAAAAGATTTCAGCGGTAATGAATGAGCAGGAATTGCAGCAATTGCTTGACGATCACTATCAGGGTGAATCACAGCTTTTGACCACCGGGGCAGAAGAAAACCTGCTCAAATTGGCCGAGTTGCGCGGTAAGTTAAGTGCAGAGCAGAAGGCTCGCTGGACTCAAATTAAAGCCGATTTCATGCGTAATCGCGCTATGGGCGGTGACGACGCCGATGTGGGTAATCGGATCGTAGGTCAGCTCAATGATCTGGTGCAGGGCGTTAAAGGATTGGGTGGGCGAGCGGCACGTGAAGCAGAGATACCGTGGCCGGAGTTACTGGCTGGGCTGGAAAGCCTGCACAAACTCAGCCCCAAGGTACGCGTAGTGATGCCGCCAAAGGCTTTGATACAGCAGATGCTTGATGGTTTGTCAGAGAGTATGCAAGCGAGTGTGATGCCCTTGGTCCAGGTGATGGACAGAAATATTGATGCTGGGCAGGATGCGCAGGTGCGGCTGGTGGAAATAGCTCGCCAGCTGGAGGCGCTGGGGCAGCATATAGTTAGCAGTGACCAGAGCAAGGAGAGCTAGATGATGGATTTTGATCTGCTGGATAGAACCCTGCGCGACAGCGTTGCGGATTTGCGGTTAAGCAACGAAGAGCGCACCGAGCTGCGGCAACTGGGCGAGGGGCTGGACGACGAGAAGATCCGCTATATGCGCAATCGAGCTTTTGCTCTGGTCCGTGAGTTGGTTGTTCAGCCGGAGAATCTGCTACCGGCACTCAAATGGCTGGAGCAGGTGATTAAAACGCTGGATTCCTCGCAGCCGTCGCAATCAAACTTAGCCAGCGCGCATTTCAGTCCCGGCGAGGGCTGCCGCCGTAAGATACTGGATCTCTGTCAACAGGCACGGCATAGCGTTCATATATGTGTATTTACTATTTCGGATGATCGTTTGAGCCGGGCAGTGCTGGAGTGTCATCAGCGTGGCCTTGATGTCAGGGTGATCACCGACAATGAAAAGCAGCATGACTTAGGGAGCGATATCGAGTGGCTGCGCGAGCAGGGTGTGCCTCTGCGGATCGATAAGGGGCCGTACCACATGCATCACAAATTCGCCTTGTTTGACGGTCAAATTTTGCTTAACGGCAGTTTTAACTGGACCCGCAGTGCCAGTGACTATAACGAGGAAAACCTGTTGGTGACAGATCAGGTTCAATTGGTTGCTGACTACCGACGGGAATTCGAAAAACTCTGGCAGCGCTACGCCGTTTGATTTCAGTGGCAAGCGTCGGCGTTCACTTGCGCGATAAGTTACACTGCTGCCCTATTTGATTCAGGATTCCCCCTAAATGGCGCAGCAAGCGACTCCCTACAAGGTTCAACTGAATATCACC
>TARA_R110000751_G_scaffold148381_1_pt1 | contig 10664 bp, 5 predicted proteins | sample TARA_R110000751 | Tara Oceans TARA_R110000751 (sample SAMEA4398001) | marine metagenome | biome: Polar Biome; feature: [MES] marine water layer (ENVO:01000295) within the mesopelagic zone...; material: water (ENVO:00002006), including particulate matter (ENVO:01000060) such as...... | reverse complement strand
AAGCTGAGAAAATATACGACTTTCTAAGTTCCGAACAAATTTTGCGAGCGTAGTGTTTTCCTCATCCCGTAATAACTGACTCGCCTTTGATTCAATTTCCTCAAGAATCGCCGCTTTGCGGGTTCGCTCCTGTTCATCAATCGTCAGATAGTGGGCTGACTGCCCTATGCCATTAAAGCTAGGACTGTTGAACTGAAACACCAGATCAGTAGCCAAGGCAGGGAAGGCAAATAAACTAATCGTTATCAACAATACTTTCATTCTTTTGCTCTCTGAGTTCAATTACCGTATCCAGCTTTTGCTGAAGCCTGATGATGTCATTGTCAAGCATACGAATCCTGTCAATCAAAGCAATCAGCGTAGTATTAGCCTTGGACAATTTCCCCTTTATCTGATGGGTAATGAAGTTCCAGATAAAATAAATCATATACAGCAAGCCCATTGTTGCAACGATTGGAAAGCCGTATTCGCTGACAACATTTGCGATGTTCATCAGTCACGCCGTGCGTCTTCCTTGCCATTGGCTCTGGCGATCCTTCCCAAATCTGGCCTGATGCCAAGTACAGCACACATGGTTGCATCCAGACGAATAATGTCATGGTTCATGGTTTTCACGCGGTTATCTAAGGCTTGCACTATTGAATGTATACCAGATACTTGACCAATAACGCTCTCAAGGATGTACTTAATAGTCAGAAAAATAAAAAACCCTGCAATCAGGGCGATTGCTATTGGAAACCCTACATCCGCTATTAATGTGAACGCTTCGTTCACTAATCTTCACCCTTGAATTTCTTAGATTGACCGCTCGTCCCGGCATATATTCCAAATACGGCCCCCATAGCCCCAACTATTATGCTCACCAAACCGGCCTGCTCAAGATTAGGTTCTTCGATAGTCATAAACCATAGAACAACCTCATATACCAGATAAATATACACGCCTACAAATACCCGTGGAAATATGCGCCATGCATCAATGGTCTTCGCTAAGTGTATCCATTTCTGATACGGGTTAACTTTCTCTGCTTTCTCTGGCCCTTGCAATTCACGGATCTTATCCTTGAGATCAGAGTTGTCCTTCATAATTTCCAGAAATTTACTGAGGTCCATCTCGACCTCATTTCTGGATAAGTCACCGCTGAATTGATCACTCATCTTTTCTACTTCCTTTCATAGTTAATGAATAGTTTCAGACTCACGTAAATGATCTAATTCAAAAAGAGGAAAAAAATTATAGCCCATATCAATCAATTTTCTTTGAAAATTCAAAGCATCATTTAGCTGAAAAATATGGCTAGTAATTTCTGATCCTGTGTATGCAGTTGAATCAGAAACTGGTCCATCATCAGATGAGACAGCCTCATCCACCCATACGAAATCATCAGAGCCAAGCCTGAACTCTATAAAATGCCCCTCGCTCATGAACAAGCCTTCGTGCAGTTCTATTTCCATTAATTATCCTGCATACAAAAAACAGTTAACGTAATGGTGAGCCAAATGCTGGCAGTTTTGCCCGCCTCATTAACTCAGGTATATTATGCAAAACTTCGTTGATCTCCGAATCTACCTTCCGTTTGACTTCAGCCTTATATTCAGCATCAAAACGATCAGAACCTAAAATAGAATTTTTGTATTTACGTAAAACAGAAATACGTTTATCCAAAGAATCCACATCATCCATTACATTAAACATATAGGATCGACTTTTAATAAATGCTTGGTATTCAGGAATACGATCTTTCTTAGCAAGGTCTCGTAATGTGGATGTAAATTGATTAGTTTCCTTCTTCAACTCATAGTATTGTTCTTGTAACCCGCGACCTTCCTTGCTAGAAAAAAAGCGTTTCACTACTGGATATTCATAAATTTCTTTTTTCGGCAAAACAGGCTGATCAAGTGAATACCTGAGTGTTGAATCAATCATAGATAACGCATAAGTACCAAGTGTTCCAGTGTATCCTGAAACCATATGTTCAATCTTTAACGGGCTAATATTTAATGTTTCTCCAATCGAACGGGCTAACGCATTGGTTTGAGAAGTAGATTGAAATCCCGGTGCAATGTCGCCTTGCATCCATATCGGCACAATGGCCTGACCCGTATATGCGTTTTTATTAGTATAAGCCTGTAAAAACGGACCCCACAAAGCGGTGTTGTACACAGGGTCCATCGCAAGGGTGCTCTTCACGGCTCTCCCCATCGACTGCCTTAATTGCCTTGGAGTAGTGTTGCCATGTAAATAATCCAATATTCTTTCAGGGATAACTTTAAATATGATGCCTACTTCAAATGGAATTGGCACTCTAAAAGGAGGAGAATCCTTACCAAAGAGCTTCGGGAATAACCAATAATTATCACGTTCATGCTGACTGGCTTTTTTATATTCATCGTCATCACTGATCATTGTCCAGTACAAAGCTGTTAATCCCGTTAAATAAACACCTCTTGTCATCGCTGTTAAAATTATCTTTTTCTTGGAAACTTCTTGTTTAGCACTATAACTTCCTTTTATAAAAGATCGATATAAAACATCGAGTCCCTGAATTCTTGCATTAAGAAATGGGGTTGCAGCAAAAACATGCCTAAGAAAAACATTGTTACCCCTTCTTGAAAAATTAATAATTTCCAGTGCCTGAAAAGCAGCTTCAGCTTCATTACCTGTACGTGCCAAGACATCGTTATAAACCGCATTACGAGTAGCCACATCCGATCTCGTCGAAGCCTGACCGCTCAGATGCCAAGCCTGCTTGAATAATTTTAATCCGGGCAATTCAAACAATTCTTCAGCTTTACCCAGCTTGCCGGATTTAATGCCTCGTCTGCCTGATTCCCTAGTAAAATATTTCACTATATCAAGAGGATCATCTTTGAAATCATATCCCCCGGCAACGCCATATGATTCCAGTGTTTCCATACCATCAGTGAATCCACGTAAGGTATCTAAACCCGGCGTAAAATCAGAACCACTTGTTACATATGCTGATAAAGTATCTCTCATCATATTGGCAATAATAAATCCGGGTTCGCGAGTAACCATTGCACGCAATAAAGTGGAAGGACCACCAAGAATAGCAGAGGCAATAGGACCAAGACCGGTATCTGATAATGTTCTCAAAGAGTTATACAACAATGGATCATCGAAAATAAATCTTCGAGGCTGACCATTCACCCTGAAATGAATAATCTGATCTTCATCAGTAGTTGATATTCCTTCTGCATCCCTTGCTATACCAATAGCTGCTGCATCCCGAACAACACGCTGATTTGCAACATTCCTCATGCCTAGATTAATAGCCGTAGACAAATTTTGAGTAATAGCATTAAGCATTGGCACGTCAATAGGCTTTGCCGATTCCCCGGATTTACCTACAGGAGCGAACAAATTGATCTTTTTGCTATGATCTTGTTTATAGAACGGGTAATAATCTGAATGCTGCATCCAATGATCACCTTGTGCATCACTCAATACCCCCGTATCTTTCAAGAATTTTACTGTTTGTTGGTTATATGCCTGCCATACCTCGTACCATTCTTCAACGATGGGCCTACCGGTCTCGGGATTAAGGTATTTTTTTATTTCAGCATCGATGTATTCTTTATCTGCTTGTTGGTCTTCAGGTTTTTGCGGGGTTATCTTGCCTTGATTATTTAACCTTTCAGCTCTGCGGCTTATGGCATACATCTGCGCCAGTTCTTCCAAATTCTCACTGGATGGAAGTTTATATAACTGGGCCATAACATCAATCAAACCACGATATTGTTTACCGTTATGCACAAACGGACGTACTCTGGTAACACCATTTTGATAAGTAACTACGCCATTCTTTAAAGCAGCCGCTAATGTTCCTCTGGAGCGATCTGCAAATAATACACTCGCAATCGAACTGCTATCAGCTAATAATCCTTTAAACAGTTTGTGTTGATTCATTTTTTCAATAGCAGCATATTGATTAACCGCAGCCGCACGAAAACGCAGCATCATTCGATTGAAAGTACCGGAAAATATTCCTTCTGTTGCTTCAATATATGTTTCACCGGGAGTAACATCTTTTTCGCCTTTCCCTCCAATCAGGCGATCTCTGACATCTTCGCCAGCCTTACCTAAAGGAACTACGTTAGCCCGGGAGAACTTACTGCGTAAATTCTCAGGCAGTGTTATTCCTTTTTCCGGATTCTGTCCAATGTATTGCGCTTCTTCAGAGGCTTTCACACTAAACCTTGAGACAGCTCCCGGTTTTGTATCGTCCTGCTCTTTTTTTACAGTCTTAACTGCAGCAGTCATTCCTTCTTTGGGAAGTGGCTTAAAGTCAGAGGTTATAGGAAAGCCAAGAAGATTGGCTATCCTTGGTCTTTGGTCGTTTTTCGGGATGAACTCAAGCCTTCTGGCTTCTTTTTTATAGGCGTCCCAGATTGGTTGATAAAGTGTATCGTTGATCCGCTCGTATAGATCGGATCGTCTGGTGGTAATTCCTTGATCCCGTATTTTCGCAATGCCTTTTTGATAATCTCTTGCTTCGATAAGGTCGCCATTTTGTTGATACGCCCCCGTTATTAAGTCCAAAGATGCAGGCAATTTAGATGTCAGATTAGTATAAAATTGATCAAGCGGAGAATCAACCCCCTCAGGAGGTTCAACAAAATAATCCTTATCCCAGTATTGACGGGAGTCCATGAAAATAGCTGTATCAGGTTCGGTTTGACTAAAATTCAACCCATCAGGGTCATGCTCTGGATTCACACTTTCTGCAAGGGTTACGAGTTCATCCTCAGTAAACGCCTCACCATTGGCTTTCCTGACAGCATATCCCACTTTATCTCCTGTGGGAGATGGCTGCATTATAACGGCAGAATCCTGCAGCAAAGCATCACCTAAAACACTGGCTGCCATAGATGCCTGATCCAGATTACCACCTAATAATTTGACAGAAATACCCGGAACCAAACCCGAATCATACGTACCGTATGTTAGCTTCACCTCATGCGGAATACCCATCACCCGAAGGGTTGGAATCTGCCCGTCAGCATCTATTATTTTTTCACGAACCTCCTTATTAAAATCTACCTTTTCTTTTAGCGTAACCCTTGCAGGAAATCCATATCCTCTTTTACTTCCGGGGACAACCTCGATTCGAATCTCGGGTGCCAGCTTTCTGGCTTCTTCAGTTAATCTAGGCCGGACATCTTCAAGTGGTATTTCTTTCTTCCCTGATTTGCGAACATATATGAGACCTTCAGCTAATTTTTCCGTTAACGCCTCATTTTTATTAAAAATTCCCTGTTCAACCTGCGCTTCTATAGCCATCCTGTCTTTTTCAGTGTACTTATAAGCAGATTCCCAAGTGCCAGTAAGAAGCCGATTGTGTTTACTAACCGGTGATAAGTATTTTTTCCCATAAAACCATAATGCAGCCTGCATTTGATCTGGGCTGACATTATTTTCTGCTGCCAACTTGCTCGTTAAATATTCAGCATATTGATATTTCTTATCTGAGTCCGGAGTTTTGGCACCATCTACATACCTGTTACCTTTCTTTTTTCTTTGTCTCCACCCAAAAACCCGCGCCATATGCACATCTTGCACAGAATATGGACTGAAAACATTAGCCGTCCGATCACGGGTTATCTTCCCATATGTCACCGCCTTCAAGGCACCCGTACTAACAATACCTTCCTTATACATACGTATGATTCGACCAATCTGATTATTGCTAATAAACATTTTGTTGCCATTAGCCTTTTTCTCTCTCAATGCTGCAATGAATTTTTCCTCAGACTCAGAACTCTCTGTAGGATTAATTTCTCTGGCAGTACGCATAATATGGAAAGTGTCTGAAAGATTTACTTCCGGAGGTTGTTGTTCTGATGTAATGCCAAAAATAACAGATGCTTCGTCCATATTTGCAGTCCCGACAACATCCTCAATACCCAAGCCATATCGGTTGTACCAATATAACTCTCCACTCGTTGGTCCCAGTTGTGGTCCTACCATCTTTAAGCCCACTTGAGCCATTCTTCGCAATTCATCCATAGATGTTGCTCTCACATCTCTATGAAGAGTATTTCTTAATTTCGGAGTTTTTTTCGGGGCACCATCAATATTTGCAAGCTGTTTACTGCTTGGATTATTGTTGGTTCTTTGCATAAGAGCATCCAGCGCCTTGGCGGTCTTAGTCCCCGGATATATTATTGGTGCTCTTGATTCTCTTGGTGTAAGTGATGGTTCAAGGAAATCAGGTTTTTCTTGTGTTACCCGCGCAACAGGTTTACCTTCATAGGCTTCTTCTTCAGCAGTAAGAGGACGACCAATATCCCGTTCAGGAACAACACCTACTTCAGCTTCAGTAGCTCTTAATGTTCTTATTTCTCCACGCCCTCTACCCCCAACTTCACCTAAATTGACACGACTGATAATGTCATTAAATGACTGGAATCCAGTCCCGTTCATGGAGCTGCCAAGACGTTCCATAAAATCATATATTCGCTGAAGAAGACTTCTCGGCTTTCCGGTAACAATAGTATTGTCCTGACGCGCATGCCTGAACATTTCTGCAATGGCTTCCTCCATTTGCCCTACTGGAGTTAGCACCTCTCCACGACGAGGATCACCATAAAGTTCAGCCGCTGATTCGACATAAGTCGTACCTGTTTCTTTATTAATTTTTCTTCGTGCAAGGTTTTCAAGCAATAACCATTCTTTGGCAGTCCATAAATCCAACATCCGCATAGCATGAACCATCTCATGGTCCATAATGCTGGAAACAGCATCTTCACGCTGCGACGGAGTGGCACCTTCTGCCATCCTTACATTATCCAAGCCCAGAAAAATCGTTTTCAGTGCAGGTGCATAATGACCTTGTGTAGATTGATAGGGACCTTCTTCATCAGGAGATACAATTTCATGGATAGGATTGCCGTCATTATCAAAACTTTGCATTGTCAATTCTTTATCTAAACGCAAAGAGATATCTTTCAGGCCAATTCGATCAAGCGCATCTCGCAAACGTATGCGAAGTTCTGTCAAACCGTTATCAGGCGCAGGCAATAATCCTGCAATAACAGGCGCTTCTTCTGCAACAGGCGCTGTTTCTGCATCCTTTTTTCTTTTATTCAATTCTCTTTGAGACAAGCCTTGACGAGATAAGTCCCGCTTGATCATACGCAGTTTAGTTTTACCGCCTCTCTCTTTGAGAGATATATTTGTTGCTGCAGAAATAACCTCAATACTGGCATCATTCCCCTGCTCGACAGCAATAACCGCCTTTGCGAATTCCTCGCGAGTATAAGGTTTGATCTCAAACACAGGCAGTTTGCTTAATACAGAAAGTCTCGGCATTGAAACCAAACGATTAAATAATAGCCGCAACTCTCCCTTATCCATCTTGTTGATATTGGGTTTACCAACAAACGCTTTCATCAAAGCTTTCATCTCTTGGGAATCAATCTCTGAAGAAATATTCTTTGTTTCAAGCACACGCTTGATATCTGTAATTGAAATCGGAATATCTGTTAATTCAACAAGGGTGCCTTTCTCGGCAAGCCTTGCTGATATTTCAGCGGCAAGTCCAGACAAGCGTGGATCTGATGAAGGCGGCGTCGGGGTATACAGACCAAGTTTGCCAAAATTTTCTTTAAGGGCTAACCGTGCTTCACCGACAGTAAAGGAATCTTGTTCCGAAAGACCTTGATTCAGCCGCTTCTTATTTATTTTCTGGGCAGCAGTAAGTTTCTTACCGCCTTCTATGGCCTCTACGGCAGAAAGACCTTCCTCATAGCCTTCGGCTATCGTTGTATTTGCTGCCTGATTGATTGCGGCACTACTAAAAGTATTGAAATCAGGATGCAGGGTACGCAGTCCATACCTATATAATTCCTCGGCTTGTTCTACGGTATTATAAATATGCGGAGAAACATGAAGAATAGTTTTAACCCCCTCACGAATATTATGATCGATGAGTTGGTTGTTCAGGGAATAAGTAAGTAAAGCCGCATTGTTATAGGTAAGCTGTGGTGTACCGTATTGCGTATCAGCCGAATCAGTGACAATAAATGTTGCTTCTCCATCAACAGTTTTACCATCTTTTACAGCGAAATTAGTATTATTTGGGAACGCCGACCCCATAGTTTTCGCAATAAGTCTGCCGTAATCATCAGCGATGTCATTAACGGCATCAGATGGGGTTGACGAAGCATTAAACGCCTGCTCATCAGGATTACTTATCTGTGCAGGATTAATTCTGTTTTGTGCTTCTATTGTTTCTTCTACTACATCGGCAGGAGTACCTTCTTCATCCAGCCCTGATATAAACTCAGCAACTTGCTTATCTTCGCGTTTACGCAATTCGCTTTCTTTTTCTCTTTCAACGGCTGTTGTTGTTGTGCGTCTGCGCCCAGCGGCTGCATTAAGAACTAAATCTGCAGCAAAACCTACCGCACCACCTACAGTAAAGTCATCCCATAATGACTCACCTTCAGGTAAATTCTCGTTATAAACACCCGCCTCTATAGCATTTTGTGCCCAAGCAGCGGTTACTTCCTGTACTGCTTCAACACCACCCTGTTTAATAGCCTGATAAAGTTTTTCTTTGAAAGGCTTACTGGCATTTTTCCCGATGTTTTTCAATAATTTCTCAACAGGAAGTAATTCAGACAAGCCGACAAAAGCACCAGCAATAATTGCTCCTGTCTCTTGGGCATCACTGATATCAATGCCCTGCGCCCGAGCCATTTCAATTCTACGTGCCTGATCCCCGGCACCACCGCCAACAGCAATGGCAGCAGGGACACCCTTCCCAACTCCAACCGCCAACTTGCCAGTCAATCCAAGAAGTTTAACGGCGCCGGCAGGAGTAAAAAAACTGAGAAATGAACCCAGACCTTCACCAAACTTGGTCATCCACTTTTCTCGGTAGGCAGAATCAGCCCCAATCAATTGATTTGTCCGATCTCTGCCGGCCCTTGCTTTTTCAATGAGCCAGTTCTCATCTCCGGAATCGATCGCATCTTCAAGACCAATAGAATCGGTGACTGTATCAGCCAACGCAGCAAGACCTTCGCCGGCAGACATGAAACTATTAACAAACCCACGAGGGATCGCCTTGGCTGTTTCGTATATTTGGCCGCCAATAGTTGTTTCTTCTTCTGAATCTGTGGTCAAAGGGGCAGCAACGCTTGGTTCACGCGCTTGGCCGCTTTGTAAAGCATTGATAATAGCTTGGGTTTCTACCTCATTAGGAATATCGCCTTCAATTTCAACTCTTCCTAAACCTTCTACTTCTATGATCGGCATGGCTAGTTACCAATCCGGTAAACCTTATCATCCCCCTGAACCAAGCTAACACCACCACCGCTACCCGCTCTATCTCTAGAAGAACCGGGGAGACCATGAATTTCCTCAAGGTTAACCCAAACCGATGGCGGAGCACCCAAGTCCTTCAATGCTTTAGTATATATTTGCCCATAAGTAGCATCCGGATAACGCTCCGTGATTTCTGAAGTCATTTTAGATAAAGTCAATTGCTGCTTTAGAATGTCCTGAAAAAATCGCATATATTCATTTTCTTGGACACCCTGTACTTTTAGCACGGCACCAGCAGCAATTAGTGTTTCCAATTCTCTGGAATATTGTTCCTTTTCTTGGACTGAATCAGCCTCAAGCATTTTCAATTGATATGACTCAGAAAGACGCTCTTCTTCTCTTGAAATTTCTCTGCCTTCTTTTAGAATTTCTGCTTGTGCCTTACCGGCTTCACTAATACCACCTGCTAAATCACCTCGACCAATACCGGCAGCTAATTGAATAATGGCTTGAGTACCTGCATCATATTTAGCCTGTTTTCTGGCTTCAGCCGACCTCCCCTCAGAACGGGTAATAAATTCTTCAAGCCCCTTATAAGGATGAGTGAACTTTGTCTTTCGTAAGTCACCCAACGCTTTCATCAAACCGGGAAGGTCTTCGAGAGGGGCAGTGCCATCAGTAGCAATGCCATCAGTAGCAATGCCAGTAGGAGGACCGCCAGCAGGAGGACCGCCAGTAGCACCAGCAGGAGGAGCAAGCTGATTCCGCGCCTGACCACCTGATCCAGTATCATCCCTTTTAAGATTCAGATCGATCTCTGGTGCTTCAATCAGAGATTTATCAACTAGCTCGTTTATTCTCTCTATAGTTCCATTGGTTCCATTGGTTCCATTGGTTCCATTGGTTCCATACAATGTAGCGGCATCTATTGGAGACCTTAAATATTTTTCCGCATCTCCGGCAGACGAAGTCTGTCCCAACCAATCTTTAACCATCCCCATAGATTCACCGTATCTTTGCGGTCCTTCAAAAGAAGTTGGTTTAGTTTTATCTACTAATGAAAGCGCCCTAGCAGCCCTGCTTGCATAATCGCCTGCTCCTGTTATCTCTGATGTTGCTTTTAGAGGATCCAAAACAACTTTGTCATAAAGCCAAGCTGGTAGCTTGGCAAGAGACTTAAAGCCGCGAGTCAATGTCTCTGTATCTCGAAGCGACTGTAAATATCTATTTTGTTGTTCTTCAGATAATTCTTGAAACTTCTCTCTAGTAATTCCTTCAGGCAAATCTCGCATAGAACCAAAATCATCAGGAACTTGGCCCATATCCTGCATCTTTACGATACCGCCATAAGCCATCGGCACAACGGA
>TARA_R110000751_G_scaffold55554_8_pt1 | contig 10693 bp, 7 predicted proteins | sample TARA_R110000751 | Tara Oceans TARA_R110000751 (sample SAMEA4398001) | marine metagenome | biome: Polar Biome; feature: [MES] marine water layer (ENVO:01000295) within the mesopelagic zone...; material: water (ENVO:00002006), including particulate matter (ENVO:01000060) such as...... | reverse complement strand
ATTACCTTCATATTCAGCTTTCGAAGCTTTTACGGTATACATGGCTTCACAGTCGATATTGAATTTAAACGCGCCGTCCTCTGCTGTAATGCGGGATTCAATGATTTGATTTTCGCTATCCAATAAATCAACGGTAACATCCATTAAAGGCTGTAGGGTAGTACGGTCGGTTATAATGCCCATAATAAATTGCTGGCAGTCGGCTATCTTTAATTCTTTGGTTTCTTTAAAACTATAGATGTCATCGCTGCCTTTACCTGTGGGTCTATTGCTCGCAAAATAGCCAGAATTGCCATCACTGTTCAAAACATATGCAAAATCATCATAACCACTATTTACGGGTAAACCTAAGTTGTCAGGTTTTTGAAAAATACCCTTTTCGTTTATAGATACAAATACATCTAAAAGCCCAAAACCCGGGTGCCCGTTAGATGAAAAGTAGAGGGTGCCATCACTGGCAATAAAGGGAAACTGTTCTTTCTTGTCCGTATTAATAATACTGCCTAAATTAACTGGTGTGCTAAAGGAATTATCATCCTGTATATTCACTACGTAAATATCAAAAGAACCATAACCGCCAGGTCTGTCCGAAGAGAAAAATAACTTGGAACCTTCTTTATTAATAGCAGGGTGTTCATTTGAAAAGTCATCACTGTTAAAAGGTAATTCAGTAATATTTTTCCATTCCCCGTCCAATAATTGAGCACTGTAGATCTTTAAATTTGAAACCTTTTCATCATTTGTCTTTCGTTTTCCATTCTTATAATTGTTGCGGGTAAAGTACATGGTTTTTCCATTAGGGGTGACAGTAAAAGATCCTTCATGTAATTTGGTATTTATCGTATTGGATAAACTTATACTAATACTATCCCCTAAATGTTCCTTGTCAATGGCATGGGTGTAGATATCCAAATAATTTTGATTATTCCACCTATAGGTTTTTTGATTGTTTTTTTTCTGTGTTGCGGTATACCAAATAGCATTGCCGATTTGCATTGCCCCAAATTCTGAGGTCGTAGTATTGTAATTACTGTTTTCAATGGCAAAGCGATCACCAATGGCACTTACATTTTCTAGATATGCAATATCTTGTTTTAACTTCTCTAGATGTTCTAGCTTGCTTTCCTTGGTGTAAAAATCGGTCAGAACATTATTTGCTTCTTCATATTCGCCAATAGCCTTCAATGATTGGCTCAGCTTAAAATAATACTGCTCGTTAACCTTATCACCATAATTTGAAATTAAGTAACGGTACCAACGTGCAGCAGCCTTAAGGTCAAAGGTATGGTAGTAGCTATCTGCCAAATTTTTAATAACCTCACTATTTTTATTGTTGGGCAGGGCAGCTTCGTACAAGGAAATGGCATCTGCGTAGTGGGCTTTGGTAAACAGATCATTGGCACGTTTTAAGTCTTGTTGAGACCAAGCTGTTTGAAAAATGCCGATACAAATGATGAAGTATAATTGTATTTTTTTCATATTAGTAGAATCTAGGAGATTTATCATAGCCCTTTTTAAGTCCCCAAAGGTCTAAGTTGAACAATACAAATATTTCATGTGAGCCATTATTGAATGCCCCTAAATTTGATAAGGTATAGTCATAAGCATAACCTATACGTAGTGAGGGTATTATGGAAATATTGAACATGGCACTTACCGAGTCATCTGTTCTATAAGAAATTCCTCCTTCTAAACGGTTATTGAACAGCGCGTTGAACGAAAAATCTGCTGTTACAGGTGCGCCGGATACCATTTTTGTTAAAATAGATGGTTTTAATTTTAAATTGGAATTTGCGTCAAACACATAACCGGCCATTCCAAAAAGATGAATGGCTTCTGCGCCCAAACGTGTAATACCATCTTTATTTTCAATATGTTTAGATGTCAGTAAATTGGGTATGGACAGACCGGCATAAAACTTGTCACGATTATAAAAAGCTCCAATACCAATATTAGGGTAGGTGTTATTGAGATTTTCATTGAATGCTGGATCATCTTGTACTTCTGGTAACCTAAAGCCATTGAAATTGGTTTCAAATGTGGTAATACCCCCTTTTAATCCTAAGCTTAAATTGCTCTTTTCATCGAGTTTCAAAATGTAGGCAAAATCTACATAGATATTGTTTTCCTTTAAAGATCCGTCTCCTATATCATCTGATATTATAGAGGTGCCCATTTCAATTTTTTTGGATAGCGGTGCATGGGCAAAGAAGGTTAGGGTTTGTGGTGCGCCTACCGCATTTTCCCATTGGGTCCTGTATAACGTACCAAAATTCAGCATTCCTGGTTCATTGGTGGTATATGCAGGGTTTACCACGTTCATGTTGTACATGTATTGGGTATATTGCGGATCTTGTTGACCTTGCAGTTTTATTAAGAACAGAAGCATAACTATGCAGATGCCCCAAGTTGTGTTTGTAATTTTTTTGTGCATGGGTTATCTGTTTAAGTATAGACGCCCTTGAATAGGTGCGGCATTACCTTTGTTATAGTTAATAATGTAGAAATATACCCCGTTAGGTGCTGTTGACGATCCGTTGCTACCATCCCAGGCAGGATTGGAAATATCACCTTTAAATAATGTGGAGCCGTACCTGTTCAATATTTCTAATGTGAAATTGGGGAATATGGTTTCTATATTAGGAATAAAGAAAGTATCGTTTTTGCCATCGGCATTCGGTGAGAATCCGTCCGGGATGAAAAAATCATAATTTTCGGGGTCACAATCACTGAAATCTATGGTAACGGGAACCCTTGTTGCAGCAGAGCATCCGGTAAGTGGATCATAATTTTCTGCGTAGTACGTGGTATTTTTTAGTAACAAGTTATCATCTTGTAATGGCGAACCGCCGTTTTCGGTAATAAACCAACGTACTTCATAGTCGGCGTCATTTTCTAATGATCTTAAGTCTGTTATGGTCGGATTATCCAGTCCACAAACCTGTAACATATCTGAAGTTAAAGATGTTGGGGTAACAGTAATCACTGTAGGGATTATTTCTAAACGATCGGAACTGTTACAACCGTTATTGTTAGTGGCTGCAAAGTAAGATTGATTGTCAACCAAAATAGTTGATGCTGCTAATTCACTTCCACCGGTAGCGGCATCAAACCAAGTAATAGAACTACCTGCGATAATATCAATAGATATGTTGGAAAGGGTCGGATTCGTTTCCGCACAAAAAAGCGGATTAACCGTACTTGCCGTTGGGGCATCGGGATTACTAAAGCTTACCGTAATTTGAACCCGATCGGTACCTTCGCAATTGGTGAGTGGATCACTATTGGTTACATAATAATCTTCACCATCTACCAGTGCCGTGGAAATGGGCAGAATATTATTGTCCGTTTCGGTATCATAGAACAATACATCTCCATCTGCTGTAACCTCAATATCTATTAATGTAGCTCCATCAGGATATTCGCTAATGCAAAATATCTGGTGGGCAACGGCTTGTGGGGCATCTGGAACACCTCCTCGGGAAAAATTTTCGGTCTCTTCGAACTCAAAGTCCAATCGGCAAGGGGTGGTATCGTTTTGAATACTGCGTACACTTGCGGTATAATTACCGGTAGGTAAGGCATCAACGTCTATTTGATAGGCGGCAGTACCACCTGTAAAGTTAATCGTATTCGTGGTTAGTACGGTGTTGGAACCTAATTCGGTAACATCATAGGTTATCGTATATGTACCATTGGGTAGCGTAGGTGCATCTACCAAAACATCTATTTGTGTTGCATCACAACTGTTATCTACAATGAGGTCCAGTTGAATGGAATCGGGTAAAGGGGTAACTGTAAAAGTATCTACCAATGGGCAACTTGTTGCATAAATGCCTGAAATAGTAGGTCTAATAGTGTATTCCCCGTCCAAAGTGAAATTACTCTCAGACACTATAAATGAAGCATTACCATTGGTGAATTCAAGCTCAAATGTTGGAGAACTTGTGGTACTTCCATCAGGAGTTGTCAATGCGTAGGTCGTAGAGAAGTTGCCAGTTGCAAAATTGCCGTCTGCATCAAGAATTTCAATAATTTGAATGGTATTGTCTGTCTGTATGCATATATTTTCAGCAGTAATATCTGAACTTGTTACTAAAAAAGTGGTAGGTGGTACTATAACTCTTGGGCAAACATCTCGGGGAGGCGTTACACTTCTTATACCAATAACTTCTAAGGAAACCTCTTCATTTAAAGGCACCAAACCTTGGTCAATTACAAAACTTCCATTGCCGTCAATCAAAGTTGTTGGCGATTCGCCTACGTCATTGTTAACGAGATACTGTAGTATAAAATCGCCATTGTGTAAAAGCGTATTGTCATAAGCTAGTTCAACAACATAGCTTTCCCCTACACAGATATCATCAGCAGCAATTGTGCCATCTAAAATGGGCAATATTCTTATGCTTACTTCGGACACTCTTTTTTCACAAACCGGATGGCTGGGGAAAACGGTGTAATTGAAGGTAAAATCTCCATACCCAAAATTGTTATATATTTCTTCAATATTAATGATAGTATCATTAAGGTCACTTAATTGGTTGGTTCCATTTTCTGTCCAGGTTCCGTTAGGGTCTTCGCCTATTAAATGTTCGCTAAGATCAAATGCGGTGTAAGCCGATAGATCATCTCCTGCACAAAAGGTTAGAACGGGAGCCGTACCTGCATTTGGTGGTGGATGCACCTCTAATATTACTGTTGAGGTTCTTCCTGAACAACCATTTACATCAGGTACCGTATACGTAAAATTGTATATTCCGGGTCCTGCTTCTCTTGCATTGAATAAATTTTCATTTAATTGACCGGTAAAAGTTGCAGGGTCTTCTTCCCACAGGCCATTAAAATCTTGTACTTTACCGTCTACATTACTGCCTAAAAAACCATGTAAGTTCACACTACTGTCATCACCACATGCATTAGCGCTACCATCTATATTATCTTCGCCGGGGTATCCTCCAAGAACTATGGTTAACGTTGCACTTTGGTTACAATCCGCATTGGTGTAAACAAAAGAATGGGTGCCATAATTATTAATTCGCCAAAGGTCTACGATACCCGTATTTTGGTTTAGGGCATAAAAATTTTCGGGGTTGTTGGTTGCCCATGTACCACCAGAAGTAGGTGTGCCACCTAATCTAGAAAATAAATCAAAATTACGATTAGCAACATCGGCGTCTTTCTCACAAACTTCAACTGTTGCATTTTCACCGGCGCATTGAGCTTGAACTTGGCTTAGAATGCCGGTCAAGAAAAACAGAAATGTTAAGAGCTTGAATTTTAGGTTATTCATTCACAGGGGGTTGGTTGCTGAATATGTTTTTGATAACTGCTAAGGTATTTTTGTTACTATATGTAGGAAATTATTTGTTGTAAAACACTTAAAATGTAAGGTGAATACTACTAAAACTGTTAGAAAATGTTAAAATTATGTGTATTTCATCGATATATGATTACACTTTTTACATGTAACCGTTGGCCTTAGCTTATAGGTATTCCATAGATTTAATTGGACAATACGTATCTTTGCCACCTAAAATTTAGGAATGCGAATACATTTTATTGCGATAGGAGGAAGTGCCATGCATAACTTAGCGTTGGCCTTGGAACATAAAGGATACATTATTACAGGAAGTGATGATGTCATTTTTGAACCTTCTAAATCTAGATTGGATGCCAAGGGATTATTACCTGATGAATTTGGTTGGTTTCCTGAAAAAATCACAACGGATCTAGATGCAATTGTACTTGGTATGCATGCAAAAGCAGATAATCCTGAATTGTTGAAAGCCCAAGATTTAGGAATTACCATTTATTCTTATCCTGAATTTTTATATGAACAATCTAAAAATAAAACTAGGGTAGTAATTGGTGGTAGTCACGGTAAAACCACCATTACCTCAATGATTTTGCATGTACTTAATTTTCATGATATTGAGGTGGATTATATGGTAGGTGCACAATTAGATGGTTTTGATCGCATGGTGCATTTAACAGAGGATAATGATTTTATCGTTTTAGAAGGCGATGAATACCTGTCATCTCCAATAGATAGGCGACCTAAATTTCATCTGTATCAACCTAATATTGCCTTACTAAGTGGAATTGCCTGGGATCATATTAATGTATTTCCAACTTTTGAAAACTATGTAGAGCAGTTTAAAATATTTGTAGATAGTATTGTAAACGGTGGTTCTATTACTTATAATGTTGAAGATGATACTGTAAAAGATGTAGTAGAGTCCTCTGAAAATGCCATTAGAAAATTACCATATTCCACACCAGAATATACTGTAGAAGACGGAGAAACCCTTTTAGAAACTAATGAGGGACCAATGCCAATTGAGGTTTTTGGTAAACATAATTTAAGCAACTTAGCGGGGGCAAAATGGATTTGCCAGAATATGGGAGTAGATGAGGAAGATTTTTATGAGGCCATAGCTACATTTAAAGGCGCATCTAAAAGATTGGAGAAAATTGCAGAAGGAGCAACCAGTATTGCGTATAAAGATTTTGCACATTCACCAAGTAAAGTTGCGGCAACTACCAGAGCAGTTAAAGAACAATACCCAAATAGAAAACTGACAGCTTGTTTGGAATTACATACTTACAGCAGTTTTAATCCAGAATTTTTAAAGGAATATAAGGGCGCCTTAGATGCTGCAGATGAAGCGGTCATTTTCTTCTTGCCAGAATCTGTGGCCATAAAGAAATTAGAGGCGGTGACCGCTGATCAAATATCAGAGGCATTTCAACGCAACGATTTAAAAATCTATACGGACGCCAAATCATTTCATGATTATTTAGAAACACAATCTTACAAGGATAATACGCTGTTATTAATGAGTTCGGGTAATTATGGTGGATTCGATTTAAACAAATTGCACGGGTTGTTGAGTTAAGGTGGAAGTACAAAGTTGGAATAGAGTAAAGGGTAAAGAGAACAAAGTATGAAGTCTTTTTGAACTTGATTTTGTTTCTATTCAACAACCAAGTTATACTCCAAACTGCTTTAAATGATGGTCAAGGTGTTTGTATTGAACTTGACCCCACTGTTCTTTTGTAAAAGTACCAAAAGCTGGGTGTGGGTGCCATTCTTCTCTGTCTCTTACGGCATAAAAATCGCTCACCAATTTTTTTAATAGTTTATGCTCCGTTTCAAAGTCTTTATCTTCCTTAGCTTTTAATTGTGGAGCTGTAGGCATATTTTTTCTCCACGGTTTGTCATTGTACAATGATTTTTTGAAGAAAGTCTTTATGAACCAATTTCCTTTTGAATTGTTAGGTTTGTTTTTAATGGCCAATTGTAGAGGGTATTGACAGTGCCAACACATTTGACCAACACTCATTTTACCCCATCCTTTTTCTGAGTTTAGGGTTAGAAGATCAATTCTTTGATTGATTTCTTCGTAAGCTTCTTTTGTTAATAATGATTTCATGATTTTAATTTGATGTATAAATTTAGCATAAAATAATTTGTTCTGTATCTTTAGCCAATGCAGGATAAATCCGTTTCGTTCTCCATAAAAAATTGGTCAGATGATGATAAGCCAAGAGAAAAGCTGGTCAACAAAGGCCGTGCTGTTTTGTCCGATGCAGAATTGATCGCTATTTTGATAGGTTCGGGTAGTAGATCAGAAAGCGCAGTTGAGCTTTCAAAACGTATTTTGGCATCGGTGGATAACAATTTAAATGAATTGGGTAGATTGTCCATAAAGCAGTTAATGGCTTTCAAAGGTATTGGCGAAGCCAAAGCAGTAAGCATTGCGGCAGCTTTAGAGGTGGGTAGAAGAAGAAGAGGTGAAGATGCTCCTAAAATTGAGAAAATAGGTAGTAGTAAAGACGCTTACCATATTTTACATCCCATGCTGGGAGAATTGGAACATGAAGAATTCTGGATTCTTTTTCTCAACAATTCCAATAAAGTGTTACATAAGGCTCAATTGAGTAAAGGTGGTATAACAGGTACCCTTGTAGATGTGAGAATTGTAATGAAACAGGCGTTAGAGTTAGGTGCGGTTGCTATAATATTAGCGCATAACCACCCATCGGGCACTTTGAGACCTAGTGCAGCAGATAAACAGATTACCCAAAAGATTAAAACGGCCAGTGAAACTTTAGATATTAAAGTGTTGGACCATTTGATCATTACCCAAAAAAGTTACTATAGCTTTGCGGATGAAAATATGCTATAAATGTTATTGATCTATACACATAAAATAACACCGCGCCTTACCTATGTTATGAGGCATATCTTTGTGGGTATTTTGGGGATTGAGATTGATTTCACTACCAAAGTCGAAGATTTTATTAAACATACTGGGGCAAAAATCACGTATACAAAACAGCCCTTACAGAATGAATTTTTTGTTCGTAGTAATGAATTGTTGTTTGAGCAAGGCATAAACGATGTTCAATTGAACATTGGTGATTGGGAAGGTACACCTTGCTTTTTTCAGACGGGTGATAAAAGTACTTTACCTTTCGATATTTTTGCTGCCAGTTTTTTTATGCTTTCTAGGTATGAAGAGTATTTGCCACACGTAAAGGATATTCATGGCAGATTTTCTCCAAAAGATAGTGTAGCCTACCAGAATGGTTTTCTTTTAAAACCAGTTGTTGATATTTGGGCCTATAAATTATTAGAAGCACTAAAGGAACGCTTTGAAGATTTGGAATTTAAACACAAATCTTATGACTTTATATCCGTTATAGATGTAGCTACATCGCATTGTTATGCAAACCGGGGCGTTGTACGTGGTTTGGTGGGTATGTTGATGGATTTGGGGACGTTGAAATTTAAACGTGTTTACGAGCGTATTGCAGTAGGATTGAACAGACAAAAAGATCCTTATGACAATTATGCAGAGCTCATAGATTTACATAAAAGATACAAGGTAAAATGTAATTACTTTTTTCAATTTGCAGATTATTCCAAGTACGATAAAAATGTTTCTACCAATAGTATGAAATTTAAGTCGCTTATAAAGTACGTGGCAGATTATGTGCCCGTTTCCATGGCGGCGAGTTATAGTTCATTTTCGGATTTAGAGCTGTTGAAGAAAGAAAAGGCAAATTTGGAAGAGGTCATAAATAGGCCAGTGAACAATTCTAAAATGAGATATAATAGGGTAGATGTGCCACAAACCTATCGTAATTTAATTGCAGCCGAGTTTACAAATGATTATACCATGGGGTATACCTTTGAACTTGGGTTTAGGGCCGGAACGTGCACGGCATTTCAGTTTTATGATATACCATTAGAGGTAAAGCAGCCAATAAAAGTACATCCGTTTGCTATACATGATATTTCATTATCAAAAATTAAAAAGGACAACGATGTTTTATGTCAGGTAAAAGCTTTGACTAATGAGGTACGTAAAGTAAATGGTACGCTTATTACAATGTTCTCTAATGAGGTCTTAGGAAATAAAGAAGATAGGAATTGGATGTCTTTATATGCCGAAATAATCAAACAACAATATGTTCCACAATAGGGTTACCAATGTTTTCTTTGATCTAGATCATACCCTTTGGGATTTTGACAAGAACTCTGCAAATACATTTCAGAAAATTTTTAACGAGCAAAATATCGATATAGAACTGCATGATTTTTTAGCAGTTTATGTACCTGCTAATCTCAAGTTTTGGAGACTTTTCCGTGAAGAGAAGATAACCAAAGCAGAATTACGCTACCAAAGATTAAAATCTGTTTTCGATGAATTGGATTACCCGACTTCTGATGAGGTCATTCATTTATTATCCGAAGAATACATTAATCACCTGTCTTCATTTAATGCTTTGTTTCCTAATACTATTGAGGTATTGAACTATTTACGACCTAAGTATAAGCTACATATCATTACCAATGGTTTTCAAGAGGTACAAGAAAGGAAACTAAGAAATTCTGGGATTTATGATTTTTTTGACCAAATTATAGATTCTGAGATGGCGGGAGTCAAAAAACCAAATCCTATCATTTTCAATTTAGCTTTAAAAAAGGCAGGTGCCACACCAGAATGTTCAATTATGATCGGAGATAGTCTAGAGGCGGATATCATGGGTGCAAAAGCTTTAGGTTTTTATACCATTCATTTTAATGCGCATAAAGAAAAAAAGCATGATCTGTCACCTATTATTTATGATTTGGAAGAAATAAAATCGTTTTTATAGAGTTACTAATAGTACAGATTCCTGTCTTATTTAAAACTTCGTAGAGTCGATGAAAGGGTTACGCACTATTTATATGCTATTATTAGGTTTCCTAATATTAACCTCTTGTTCTGAAAATCAAGACTTTGATCAAATAGATGAGCTGGCCATTGTTCCTAGTTATGAAGCTAGTATTTTTTACGTTAAGGCTCAAGAGACTTTGATCAATAGAGTATCCGGACTCAATTTTTTTACCCAAGATTTTAATTTTGATGCGTTTGAAGAACCTTTTTTTACTGAGAGGGTAATATCCGGTGTGTTAACCTATGAGCTGGAAAATACAACAAGTAAACCTATTGAAATAAGACTCGAATTTTTAGATGTAAATGAAAATGTTATAGATACCGAAGTGTTTAGTATGGATCCGGCACCAACTTCTGTTTTAAGCAGAGATGTGGCATACGGTCCAACAGGTAAAAGTTTGGATATCATTAGAGCAACTTCTAAAATAAGATTGACCGCCGTTAATTTAGGGGATAATAGT
>TARA_R110000751_G_scaffold63336_3_pt1 | contig 10694 bp, 14 predicted proteins | sample TARA_R110000751 | Tara Oceans TARA_R110000751 (sample SAMEA4398001) | marine metagenome | biome: Polar Biome; feature: [MES] marine water layer (ENVO:01000295) within the mesopelagic zone...; material: water (ENVO:00002006), including particulate matter (ENVO:01000060) such as...... | reverse complement strand
AATTAATTTAAATTTACCGGAGTTTTTATATGCGAGGGGAGAGAGCGACAGCCTTGACCTTTACAACCACCTGTTTGACTCAGAAAACTCTATAATTCTAAATCAAGGTGATAGGATTGCCCAGTTAATAATCGAGCGGTGTTACGATGCAGATTGGGAAGAGGTAGACGAGCTTTCCGACACAGAAAGAGAATCTGGTGGATTTGGAAGCACTGGAGCTTGACATTTTACTTTAAGTAAACTATATATAAATATGAGCGTTGTAGCTAAAGTTCAACCGATAATGCTTCTTATGCTGACTGATTCAGCTAATGGGCAAAAAGTAACCGTAAATACCGAAAATATAACATATTATCATGTTATGGAGGGCGCGGGAACATCTATTAATTTTATTGGTGATATCAATTTAATTGTTAATGAAGAGTTAACTGTTGAGTGGTGGAACGCAAACACTTGATGTGTCATGGATAAAAATTATAGCAGATACCCTTTCACTTGCAAAAGAACAGGTGAAGTTGTCGGTAGCTATAGCGAGTATCTAGAAAGTAATCACTGGAAAGATAAGAAGGCTTGGTATTTTAAGCTAAGACTACCAAAGGGTAAAGCCTCCCGCTCTCTTAAAAAGCACGGTAGAGTAAATATTGGAAAATGTAAACTTTGTAAAAAACAATGCTACGCTTTAGACATCCATCATCTAACTTACGATCATCTTGGTAAAGAAAGACTACAAGATTTAGTTCATCTTTGTCGTGTTTGTCATGACCTACAACACCTAGAACATAAGAGGCTGCCAAGTCTGTCTTTTGATGAAATTTTTAAAATCACAGCAAAAAACTACCGAAAACAAGAAAAAAAAATAACTTCTAAAGGTGTAGACAAAGTAAGAAAACACAATAAGGGCGTTAAAAAGACAAAAAATAAAAAATCAGTTACTAGTAAAAAGAAAAAAAATAACTTTAAAGGCCCTAGTGAAAATGATATACTGATGATAGCTTTCGGAAAGAAAGAGTTTCTTAAATAAAAAAAGGTGACAACCCTTTTAATCTCGCTGAGAGAAATCAGTAGAGTTTTCCTAAGACAAGTCAAATTAGTGGCTCGGGCGAGGTTTACGCCCAAAAAGTTAAGGGATGGCCCTCTGTATAGATACCAGAGAAAAAAACACTTGGTTAATTACCAAGGCATGGCCCCGCGTGAGCGGTACGCAGATGTAATCGGAGTTTTTTAAGTCGCAGTTTCTCCAGCCTTTTAGATTTATTTAAAAGGTAGTCTGTGTCGAGTTTTATACTCGATTGTATTTGTGTCGTGGAGTTTCAAATCCCCTCCACTTTAAATAATAAAGGGGGCGAAGAAAAGTTCCACATAAGATACAATATCCCCCTAGTGGGGGTATTGTGTCTATTTATGTTGCGAGAAAAGTTATCACATCTTTAAAATAATTTAAAATTTTACCAAATTAAAGAGTATAATGTTTTAGATATCATGATTTACTTGGATTTACAGTATGAAGTTTTATTAGTTTTTAGTTGTTCAATCACCTCTATTCTAACTGTATGGTATCTTACCAGTGCTTTTACTGAGTACACAGCGATGTTTGGCTTAAGTAAGTTCTTATTGGTAGAGAGATATAAGGAGTATCTAGATAGCTCATCAAACTATGAAACTACTTACCCTCAGTTTCTAAAAATACATAGTGATAGTTTTCTTTTTAAAATATTAGAATGTCATTTTTGTTTCGGGTTTTGGTTATCAGTCATTTGCTGTATAAAAATAGGATTTGTGTATTTACCTGTCCTATATTTACTTTCATTACTACAGTTCCTTGTCATTAAGAAAGTGTCCCAGTGATGGAGAGAACATTAGAAATATCTACATTGGGGCATCTTAGGGAAATTCTTCTAAACATGGGTGTGCCTATGCACATGCGTCTGATGTCTGATTACTGCGACATAGTAGCTGGATTAAGTGGCGGTTGTAGTTGTAACAGAAAAAAAAGAGCTGACGAAGCTAAAAGGATATTCACAATAATCGCTACCTCCTTGACCCCGGATCAAAAAAATAGTATAAAACAAAACCACTCTGTGGATAGAGTAATTCTAAAATTAGAAAACAGTATCATAAATGAATTCTGAAAATATTGAAATTAACAAGAAAATGATTGGCAAGCGTGTCCTAGTCATTTGTAATCCCAGCAATTACACTGGCGTTGTTGTTGATGCGGTAAGCTCTAACCTGCTTCAGGTTAAAAGAGATGACTCTAAAAAAGTCTTAGATGTTGACATCTACGACATAAGATCACTGTGACGACTTTTAAAAAGGAGCCAGTAAATGAGTGGGGGCAGGAGAATACATCTTTTACCGAGAGCCATTCTTCTGGAAAAATAAGGTTAACAGACCAGCCCACCTTTAGCAGTCACAGGAGTGGTTGGAATTATGCGATACACTCTCTTTCTAAACTTCACAATGAAGATGGCGTCAGCTTTCATGGTTTCTTAGAAAATGAATTTAGCTGGTTTAAAAAGGGCAACATAGAAAAAGGGGTTATCCCGATAAAAAAAGAATGGGTTGGATTTTTTCACAATCCGCAAAGCCCCCCTTGGTGGTTTAGCCCCAAGACATCTCCGTTAACCATGCTTCAGTCTCAAGAATTCACAGAGAGCTTAGAGACGTGTCGTGGACTATTTGCCTTATCTGAGTACCACGCAGACTTCCTTAGAGAGATGACAGGGAAACCTGTCGAAGTATTATTCCACCCCACTGAGATTCCAGAAGTTCAATTTAACTTTGATTCTTTTTACGAAAATAAAGAAAAGAGATTAGTAAACATAGGCTACTGGCTAAGAAAGGTTAATTCAATTTACAGCCTCCCTATAACTGACGATCTTTATATAAAAACGAGACTGCTACCATACAGAAAAGATAGCCAACCAGCTAATTTTGTAAAAGAGTTAAGAGAAAAAGAATTTAAATACGAGTATTCTTCCATTGAAGAGATAAGAAGGTGGCACAGGGAGCCATTTATTAATATTGATGAGATGTATAATATCTCGAATACAGCGTATGATCAGCTCTTTTCAAAAAATATTATATATTTAGATATGTATGATTCTAGCGCGAATAATGCAGTTATTGAGTGCATAGCTAGAGCAACACCCCTTTTAGTTAATCCCATTCCAGCAATAGTCGAGTATCTAGGGCCAGCATACCCATTTTACTTTGAGTCATTTGACGAAGCAGTTGATAAGCTCATGAACATTGAATTGGTGTATTATACCCACGAGTATTTAAAATCTTGTCCCGCGAGAGAGAAAATGAAGGGGGATCAATTTTTAGCAGACTTTCAAGAGACAGAAATCTATAAAAACTTGTAGTGGAAGATAAGATAGGTCAGCTTAAGGCGCATTTTAAAAATACCTATTTTAAAATTTTTGAAGATTCTGGTTTATATTTTTGGATTGCCTCTGGCTCAGTAAGAGATTTCCTTGCTGGCGAAAAGCCAAAAGATATAGATTTCTTTTTCCCAACCCCAGAGAAAAGAGATGAGGCTAGTGAGTTCTTAATTTCCAAAGGGCTTAAGAAAATACAAAACAAATTCAAGTGGGAGCTTGGCGGTGAGCATGAAAAATTCCAAGGGGACAACATTGTTTATGACATCGGTGTGTGGGCAGGTGCTTCCGACCCCCCTTGTTTAGCGGAAACCCCCCAAGAGTGCATAGAGTGGTTTTGTTACACGGCTGAAATGGTGGCGATAGATAGTGATTTAGAGTTCTACTCTTACCCCAGTGCTGTAGAAGATATCTACCAAAAAAAATTAGTAAGAAATCCAATTCACAGGATAGAAGATTTATATCCGAAATACAATGTAGAAAGACTATTAAAGTATTTGAAAAGCGGGTACACCATAGATGATAAAAACCTACTACGATGGGCAGAAGACCAGCAAAACACCTTTGAACATAAAGAAAAGTTCTATAAAAAGATATACCAGATCAACAAAGAAAGTCATGGCGTATACAACCACCTGAAGCCTCACTTTGATATATTTAAATCTTTAGATTTATATTTTTGGATTTCAGGTGGAGCTCTTCTTTCATTCTTTACAGAGCAAAAAGCCAATGATGTTGATATTTATTTTCCCACAAAAAAAATGGCTGATCAAGCTGTTGGGCTCCTAAAGAAAGACGGGTTCAAGACAAAACATAGCTGGGAGAACAATAGGGTTCTTGAAAAAGATAATTTGATTTATGATATAATTCACGAATTCAATAACCCAAACCAAATATTTGATTGTTATGATTATACAATCTGCATGGCGTACTTAGACTGTAAAGGGAAATGGAAATGTCACGATAAGTATTTCGAGCATATAAATTCAAGAAAGATTATCAGGAATAAAGAATACATGACAAATCGTCCCAAGATAACAAAACTTTACACAATCAATGAAATTAAAAGGCTTTTAAAAATACTGGACAAGGGATTCTCCATAGATTCAGAAAATCTAAAAATTTTCCTAGAAGATAGTAGGGACATTATTCTATCTGAATACGAATTTATTGAAAAAATAAAAGATTCCAATTAGTATAGTTAGATGAAGCAAACTCCAACAAAAGTGCAAAAGCAATGGGGGCATGAGTTGTGGCTTGCTAATAATGAAGAAAATAACTACTGTGGTAAAATCCTTCATGTTAATGCGGGGCATAAATTCAGTATGCATTTTCACTCTGAAAAACACGAGACTTTTTATATACTGAAAGGAGAGTGTAGACTAAGGACAGTGAATACACAAACAACAATCCAAAAGGTGACAGAGCTAAAAGAGGGGGACTGTTATGTTATAGAAAGGCTCACCCCTCATCAAGTTGAAGCCATTTCGGATTGCGATATTATTGAAAGTAGCACCTTTCACAGAAATGAAGACAGTTACAGGGTATGGAGGGATTAGTTTATCTTTTTGATGTAGACGGGACACTCACCCCGCCAATGAAGGCTATGCGACCTGAGGCCGTGATGCGCTTCTTGGACTGGATGAAAGAAAAGCCCGTTTATATCGTCGCAGGGAGTAGCAGGGACGAGGTTTACAAACAACTTCCCGCCAGCATCCTAAGCAGGGTAAAAGGTGTATTTTGCTCCTCGGCAAACGAGCTATGGAGGCAAGATGAACTAGTTTATAAGAATAACTGGAGACCAACATCTGATTTCCTAAGCTATTTGTCCAATCTATATAAAAGCTCCCACTTTACCCCCAAGGGGAAAAATTTTATCGAAAAGAGAACGGGGATGGTTAATTTCTCCATCATTGGTAGAGAGGCCCATCATGAGTTGAGAGATATTTATTGTGAGTGGGACAAAAAGAATATGGAGAGAGAGAAAATGGCCCAAACCATAATGAAAGATTTCCCCGAACTAGACGCTTGTATTGGTGGGCAAATAAGTATTGATATCTACCCCAAAGGGAATGATAAATCACAAGCAAGTAAGTGGGTAGCTAAAAACTTAAAAAAAGAAATGGCTTTTTTTGGCGATAAATGTCATAAGGGCGGTAATGATTATCCAATTATATACGATATCATCTTAGAGAGTCGGGGGACTTATCATAACGTAACCTCATATAATATGACTTTAGATTTATTAGAAAATAAATACTTAAGTTAATATAATTAGCTAATAAGACTTGATCAGGAAGAGTAAAATATGAAACATTTTCAAGGAAGAAATTACATAAACGGTGAATGGGAGACTTCATCTGAGATGTATGAGAAGATCAACCCCGCCACAGGAAAGTGTCAAGGGTCATTCCCCATGAGTAATGCTTCAACAGTAACTCAGGCCATCCTTTCCGCCAGAAAAGCCTTCAAAAAATGGAGAAAGGTTAGCAGGTTCGTTCGGTCTGACTACATGAACAAAGTGGCCAAGTTAATTGAAGAAAGAAAAGAAGATCTCGCTAGGGTAATTTCATTAGAAACTGGAAAAAATTATAACGAATCAGTAGCAGAAGTAAACGAATCCTTGCATATGGCTCAATTTGCTTTCGGGTCTGGCCGTTATTCTCATGGCGAAGCTATTGCCTCCGAAATTGAAGATAAAGATTGTTACATGCTTAGGAAGCCGAAAGGTGTAATAGCTATTGTAACGCCTTTTAATTTTCCTTTGGCGATTGGGATGTTTTGGAACGCGGCCCCAGCACTAGTAGAAGGAAATACGATTGTAATAAAACCAAGTGAAGATGCTCCAATGTCAACTCAAATGGCTGTGCAAATTTATGCAGACGCTGGTATCCCTCGCGGAGTCATTAATTTGGTGCATGGCGATGGTGGTGCTGGTGACTCTTTGGTTCATGGCGATGTTGATCATATTTGTTTTACTGGTAGTGCCGATGTCGGACAGCATATTCGCAAAGTTGCTGCAGAATCTTGGCATAAGACTACTTCATGCGAGCTAGGAAGCAAGTCCGCTTGTATTATTTTCGATGATGTTGAAATGGACTTGGCTGTTGAAGCCTCTGTCGCCAGCGCATTTAAACTTTCAGGCCAAAGATGTGTTTCCTCTGGGCGTATGATCGTGCAAAGGACTGTCTATGATGAATTTTGTAAAAGATTTGCAGAAGAAGCATCGAAACTGAAGACAGGGAATCCATTTAGAGAAGTCGTGAGTCCAAGTGGTACTCCTGATGCAATTGGGTGGGTAGATTATGTACCTGATGAAAGCATATATTATGGGCCCATCATCAATGAGCAGGGTTATGCTAAAATAAGAAAAATGAATCATGCGGTAGCAAATGATCCAGAAGCAGAGGTTATTCTCAGCCCCGTGTACACCTCGCCAGATATAGACTCTTATTATTCCACTCCAATGGTATATAAAACTGAATGGAGAGATGTAGAATATTTAAAGAATGAGGTGTTTGGGCCTCATGTGGCAATCATCCCATTTGATACTTTAGAGGACGCAATACGCATTTATAATGATACCGATTACGGGCTGGCGGTTGGCGTTCTTACAAATGATTTTCGTAAAGCAAGAATCCTACGAGATGAATGTGACGCGGGAATGATATATTGGAATGGCGGCTCGATTGCCGCTGAATCCCATTTAGCTTTTGGTGGAGTTAAGAAGTCTGGTAATGGTTTCCCAAGCGCAGCAAGGACGTTTAGGGCGGTCACTCACGAAATAAGCTGGACGATTAATCACGCAGACAGATTAACCTTTCCGCAGGGCATGAAATAATGGGCGGGAAGGGAAGTAAACCTAGACCAATGAGCTATAAAAAGTATAGCGATAACTATGATTCAATTTTTAATGATATGAATGAACACCCCGAAGCAGCACAAAATCAAGACTTTCATGAGTCAAAACAGTTTTCGGCTGATGACCGCCGAGTGGTTCTCGTCGATGTCGATGAGACGATCTGCTTTTACCCCAAATTAAGACAGTATGACCATGCAGAACCTAATCACGAAAATATAGCTAAAATAAATAAATTACATGACGAAGGGTGGTATGTAATCTACTGGACAGCAAGGGGCGGCTCTGAAAAGTCAAAAAAAGCTGGCCGTTGCTATTATGATTTTACATGGAAACAATTAGAGTCTTGGGGGTGTAAATTTAATGACCTGTCTACTGGCTCAAAAGGAAAATATATTAAACCGGCTTGTGATCTTGTGGTTGATGATAAATCGAAAAGGATAGAAGAGTTATGAAACAAATTGTAGTCTTTGGCGTTGGAAGAATGGGTACGGCTATTTCGTATGCCATGAAAAAACTTGGTTATTATGTAATTGGGGTTGATAACAGTCCCGACTCTGCTGATAACTTCAGAAAACATATTAATCGCGATGAAGGACTCTTTTATACTTGCGACGATAGGGATTATAAAGAGTTATTAGTAACTCATCATTCTCCTGAGGTTGTGATAAGTAGCTTGCCGTATCACCAAACACAATCATTGGCAGAATTTTGCATTGATAGCGAGATTAGGTATTGCGATTTGGGGGGTAGGGTTGATGTCTCTGAGAACATTAATAACTACGCTAAGGATCACGCTGTAAAACCTGTGATGACAGACTTGGGTTTAGCTCCGGGGTGGGTTAATATCGTAGCAGAGCAAGGATGTTCTAAAATCCACCAGCAGGTTGATAATGTAGAGATGATGGTGGGAGGTTTACCGTGTTGCTTTGATGCGTGTCCCCCCTTTAATTATGCTTGCACTTGGTCAGTCGATGGACTCTTAAATGAGTACAGAGATGATTGCGAGGTTTTGATTGATGGAGAAATAGTTAAAGAGCAAGGGATGGAGGGCCAGCAAGATATAAAGCTAGAACTACTCGGTGAAACCTTGGAGGCTTTTTACACAAGTGGTGGAGCTTCCCACACCATTCAAACCATGAAAGATAGGGGCGTTAAAAACTGCTCCTACAAGACTCTTAGATACAAAGGCCATTGCGATGCAGTTAGGTTTCTGTTGCGTCATGCTAAATTAGATGATGAAACTATGGAAAAGATTTTCCTTAAAGGTTGCCCACCGCAGCCGTGGGGGGATTTGGTTTTAATTCGCGTCCATGTCAAAGGCGGGGATGTTGAATTCAATAAAGAAATTATAGTACCCCACAGGGAACATTTTAGCGCGATGCAAGTTTCAACAGCTTTTCCGATTTCTTCAGTTGCCTCTTTAATGGCTGATGGTTATTTTGATAACAAGGTCGAGGAAAATAATGGAAATAGTGACAAGCTTACATTTAATTTATCTTATGAAGATATTCCATTCGATAAGTTTAATGAAAACTTAAATACTCTTGGAATAAAAAACATATGATCAAGCCCGAAGAAATTCCTAGAAATGTAGTTAGAATGGCAGATGATGACCTATTTTATATCAACAATAAGCATTTTATAGACGGCATAGACTACTCTCTCGCAGTTGAAGAGCTAATTTACCCACTTAATACATACGATAATATTCTTTTTGAAGAAGAAGAAAAGAAAAAAAATCAGCATCGTTTCTTTTTTGCTTTCCCTTTCGAGGAGGATTACAGAGGGACGCAGACAGATCCAACGTTTTACGGCACAAAAATGGGTTTGTACAAAAATGAATTTAAAATTTTAGACATTCCCTTTGAGGATGGTGACGTAGTGTTAGATTTGGGATCAAACGTAGGGGCCATTAGCGTTGTGATGGCAAAGCTTTACCCCAAAATAAATGTGTATGCTTTTGATGCAAATCCTACAGCCTATAAAATAATTAAATTAAATGCTAAACTTAATGATACTTTAAATTTAAAAGCTTTTAATTTAGCAATTGGATTAGAAGAGTTGGATAATGTGGACTTCTATACGTCTAGCAACGTAGACACCTGTGCATTAGTGAAGAGAGATCATTTGGATGAAGAGAAAAAAGAAAAAGAGCATAGCAATTTAGTAGGAAGCGTCCCACAGGTCACTCTTGAATCTTTATTAGATTCTAAATTCTTAAATATCAGCAAGGTAAAGTACGCAAAAATTGACATAGAAGGAGCAGAGATTCCATTATTTGAGGACATCTTTGAAACGAACGCTGATCTTTTAAAGAGAATAGAATATCTTCACATTGAAGTTCACTCCTCCGAGCACTATGGCGAAGGCTATAAAGAGAGGGGCGACAAATTGAAAGAAAAACTTAAAGATCGTTTTGGCGACAAACTTATCCTTCAGTCACATTAAATAGTTTTTTTAAGTAAATTGACTTACGCAAGCAGTTATGCTATGATTTATCATGGCCAGTAAAGTCAGTTTTTTACCATACATATACAGAAGCGGTAGGGGTACATTATTCGTAAGAATAACGGCTAACCCCAAAATGATCAGGCTTGACTCTAAGAAAATACCAAATGCAATCAAAGAAATTGAAAGCAGACGGATTTTCAAAAGAGATAAGTCAAGCTGCAAAAAAGAGAAGCTTCAGAAATTAAAGTCTGCTTATTGTGCGGCTCTCAAGCTGAAGAAGTCTATTGCCTTTTTTAGAAATTCCCCGCTTAATAATTTTAAGTTAATAAACAATTACTCTCAGAAGGAAATCGAAATAAAAGAACACAGAATACTTTTCAGCACGGAAGCAGTTTTAGGCAAAACTGATAAAATGTTAAATTCTAAAATTAGAGAATTAGTAAGATGAGCAAAGCAGAAGACAAGAGCTTACTTTGGAGGACAAGGACATACCTCGTTGGACATATGCAATATGCAAGTGGCCGTGACTGGCGCGAATATGTTGAGACCGAGCTACATGATCTTAACATCATTACATTCAATCCATATAAAAAGCCTTTCGTTAAAGATGTGGATGAAGGGGAAGAGACTCGTCTCTCTATGGGGCATTGTATGGAGCACGGGTATTTTAATGATGTCGCAGAAAGGATGAGCCTTGTTCGTAGTTATGATTTAAATCTCGTTGACAGGTCTGACTTTATCATTGCTCACCTTTTACCCGAAGTTGCAAGTTGGGGTAGCGCAGAAGAACTTGTTACTGCGGTTAGGATGAAGAAGCCAATATTTATTTCTATGGAGGGCGGCAAACACGCCACGCCCCTGTGGATGATGGGTATGATACCTCACCACTATATATATGATTCTATTGAAGAGGTCGTAGGTATGATCAAGAGCATTGACTCAGGAGAAAAGAAAATAGATAGTGATCGTTGGAGACTCCTTAAAAAGGAATTAAGATG
>TARA_R110000751_G_scaffold52103_4_pt1 | contig 10703 bp, 12 predicted proteins | sample TARA_R110000751 | Tara Oceans TARA_R110000751 (sample SAMEA4398001) | marine metagenome | biome: Polar Biome; feature: [MES] marine water layer (ENVO:01000295) within the mesopelagic zone...; material: water (ENVO:00002006), including particulate matter (ENVO:01000060) such as...... | reverse complement strand
ATAATTTCTCACATGAGTAATTAAATTAGGGTCGTCTCGCATAGCGTCAAGAATTGGCATATAAGGTTCAATTTCTCTTAATTGTCCATTTAACCTTTTTGCTTCTCTACTTGAATCACTATACCTTTTTTGCATTGTATCCACATCCACCACTTCTGGGTTTGTTTCTACATGCGGTTGAACTTCACTTGGGCTCGCAAATGTGTTATCATTTTCTGTGTCCGAGGTTAGCTGCGAAGGTTCGTCTAATATCCCACCATTAACACTTTGGTCTAAAGCAGAAAAGAAATCTTCTCCTCCACCATTTCCCATTACAGCATCAATTGGGGAACTTGAATTTGTATTCTCTAAATTGGGGGCCATATCGGCGTTGCCTAGTTCTTGAGTCATACGTTCTCCATTTTGTTATTTAAATTTATAAACATTAGCAATAAAGTTACAACTATTCTTTTTTACTGCTTTCTAAATCATTTTTCATTTCATCTTTTAATCTTTGAAACTCAACTTTTAACATTCCTTTTAATAATTTTTGTTGTGCTTGAGTATCTATAACATCTTTTCTTATTTCATTTGAAGCTTGTCCAACCTGCATTTTTATACCTGCTTGGACTAATTGACGTTCCAAAGTTTCAATAGTTCCTTCTTTGTCTTTCATATTTTCTTCTAATGAAGATAATTGAGATTGTAATTGAGAATATACTGATTTTCTTTCAATAATTTTTTCTTTATTTCTTATATCAGTTTCTCCTATCATAGCAATATCATCAATTAATCCTGCTTGAAACCATTTAAAGTATTCTTCTAATAATGCCCATCTATTTACAGGCATCGTAGCTCCAGCTATAATTCTTATATCAAACCTAGCAGAAGAATAATCTTTATACCTACCAATTGCTTCTCCGTAATCATTATAGATTGGAATATTAATTGCAACTTCTTTTTCTTCTTGAGGTGTTTGACCTGCTTCTGGTTGAACAATCCTAAATACTTTTTCAATTGAATAATGCTTTTGAGCCATTTGTTGAAAAATTCTTCCTAAATGTTCTAAGGCAGGTTCTACAATACTACCCATCCAAGCTTTTAATCTTCTTGTTCCAAATTCATCATTTGCAAGTAATCCTCTATAAGTTTCTGGTTGTTCAGAAGTAAATCCCATCATAGCAGAAGGAACTCCACTTATATATTCTGCATCAGATTTTCCTTGTTGGACTACTGAATAAAATGCATTATTAATTGGAGCTGGAAGTACAGGAGTTGGTGAATTAAATCCTTGTCTATATTTTAACAATGCACCTGGAGAAGATGAGTATTGTTCCCATTCTTCTTCTGGTACAGAACCTTCTTCATACATCCATCTAAGATTAGATGCTAAGTTTGCATTATGTAACATAATCTGATGAGCTTTATTAATTTCTTGTTGCTTACCTATTAAAGGAACAACTGCACTCATTGGAAATGGAGTACCACTATACATATAAGGAATTGGTACAATTGGATATTCAGTAATTGGTAAAGTATATTCATATAAAAATATATCATCTCCAACTGTGCAAGTTAATAGAATTCTATTTTCATAAAATTTTATTGCATCAACAATATTATTCTTTGCATCACTATCCATTAATATTTTAAAATCAGATTCACTCATTACTTTTTGATTAATTGTAGTAGCTGCATCTTGAGCTTCAGCTGTTAATTGTAATCTTCGTTCTTCAATAGCTTGAGCAGCCATTTTTTGTGCTTTTTCTAATTCTAATTTTCCTCTTTCGGGTATTATTTCACCTAATTCGATTGCTTGTTGAATCTGTAATTCTTTTTCTATAATACCAACTTCTATTTCTTTTTGAAATTCCTCAATACTTTCTGCAACTTTACGTTTAATTAAATCTAATTCAGCAGGACTTGGTTTTACTCTAATAAATACATTTCTATATGGAAATTTCTTTTTAGAATATGTTTCATAGTATGCAATTATATCATCATCTTCAGCACTAAGATTTACACCCATTGTAATATCTTCTGGTTGAATAGTAAATGATTCGTCTGTATCTCTTTGAGAATAAGAGACTACTTCATTACTCCTAGATGCTTTTTTAATTTTCATTTCATGGTCAGGTAATTTATTTATTAAACTTGACCTAGACATATTTTTTCTAATTGTTATAAATGTTGCATCTCTAAATAAAAAATCTCTACTAGCAGGGTCTACATAAACATCATAAGGTTCAATTCTTTTAAATTTAACTTCACCCATTCCTCTGTCTTCATCTCTATCTATATCAACTAGAAAATAACCTATCCCTTTAGTAAGAGCATCAAGAGCTACTTGACTATATAAAGATTTACCATTTGATAAATACCAACAATAATCTGCAATATCTGAATGTACTTGAGCAGAATCTACATCATCTCCTGTAGCTCCAACTGCTTTCCATCTAGGATTATTAGCAGTAACAAAGTATTTCATAATTTCTATAATAGGAGTTACTCTATTAATAGTAAATGTGGGCATTCCTGCTTCTTCTAAAGAATCTATTTCTGCTTTAGATAATTGTTCATTAAGATAAAAATCAAAACCTTTTTGGCTTAAAGTTTGCCATCTTTGTCTATGACTATTATTTGCTTTTTCCCAAAGTTGTTTATTTGTTTGAGCTCTTGTTTTATTGGTTACTCTTGCCATTAATTTATTCTCCCTAATTCCGATAATACGTTTCTATTAATTTCTCTCACAGGTGTTGTACCCATAATATATTTTTCTGGTATTGGTCTTGTAAATTCTATTTCTCTTGCGCCAGGAATTAATCTTCCTCCCGAACTTTCAAATCTTCCGTATTCTCTCCACATTGGCCCTCCAACTGCAAATCTATCCATAAAACTTTGTGGAATATCAAGGTCAATTATTTCACCCCTGCCCCTAATTTGATTATTAAAAAATGCATCATCAGCGTAACCAGCTCCAGCAACATGCCTTTCAGCCATTTTTGCAGAACTCATTCCACTATAAAATGCATCATCAGCATATCCGCTACTTATAAGAGGACTTTCTGTAGCAAAAATACCACCTTCATATTTTGGCCCTCCATACAATTCACCACTTCTAATATGTCCACTTGAAGGTGTTTTTATTCCTCTTTTTAAAGCAACTCCAGTTTTTCTAAAAGCAGTAATAGAACCAAATCCAGTAACAGCTCCCATTAAAGATAAAGCAGCATCACCTTTTTTTCCTTTTAATCCATATAAAGCTGCGTTCATTAAATCAAAAGGTTCTCCTCCTAATGGAATTTGTCCAAGTAAATCTAAAGATTCATGTAATCCAAGTTTTGGTTTTGGCTGTCCTTTATAATATTCTCTTTGTTCTTTAGGAGTATCAAAACCACTCAACATTTGAAATAAATTTTTTTTACTTTTCTTAGAAGGCATTTATTCTTATAATAACCATTTTTTATAAGCATCTATAAAATGCTCTGGGTCACCTTTTCCACCTTCACTATTATAATATTTTTTCCAATAATTAGCTTTTCCCTCAATAGAGTTTGGAAGTCTTTTAGGAACTCTCCAATATTTTAAACGACAATGAACAATACCAGCCGCTATATTTTTTTCTAATATTTCTGCCCATACTTTTTCATCAAGATTTTGCCAGTGTTTAATATCTACCATACTCGCATCAGCGCATTTTCTCATTAGTTCTGGTCTATGCTTAAGATAGTGAGCTAAGTTATCTACACAAGTTGCGGGCTCTACTTGCCAAAAGCTTCGAGCAGGGCCGTCTCCCATTTGTCTGATATACTCATATCGTGATTCAACGATTCCAGTAGCAATCACTAAATCAATTGCACTAGGACTTGCAAACTTTTCTCCCATCTTCATACAAGTATCAGACACCAATGAATTTATTTGTTTTATACTAATCATATTAAGCTACTATCCAACTTTTTGCTTTCTTTTTTGGTGTAAACCATCTTTTTTTCTCCTTGTCTTTCTTCATGTTTGGAGGAAACGAATGCACTTGAGAATAATAAAGGCTCTCAATGGTATCGTCATGAGCCATTTTAGGGCCAAAAGTAATGATTTCATTGATTAAATCAAACATATTTTTCCTCAAATGTATCGTTCCTGTACTAAAACGAGCCGAAAGACCACTATATATGCGATTTCGCTTGTTAGTTCCACCTGGTTTCTCTGGTATAACGGCTATATCAAACCTATTTAATCGTCTTCTTTCATCATTTAGGGCTTGAAAGATAGACCTATTCATCGCAACGTCTTCAACAGTGGACGACATACAATGATATTTTTCATGTAATTCTAATATATAATCCACCACACCTTTCTTTCCTATAATCTTTCCGTCATCTGGAGATTTACTTCCAATAGTAGGAACACTTCGATGTCTTTCATATTCTAATACATATAAATTATTATTACCATCAATTGCAATTACCATTATTACTGAAAAGTCAGCATGTTTTGTATCAATATCAGTAGCAGGGTCACATCCTATAAAAACATTAACTGGAGTTTCTTCTCCATCCATTACAATATAATTAATTTTATTTTCGTGTTTATAATATCCATCCCAATATTTTATATGTTTTCTAGTCCATACTGCATCTTCATCACTCATTACTTCCATCATATATTCTTGAAAAAACTTTTGAGGTTGATTTGAATCTCTATAAAATTTCTTTTTTTCTTCTAATTTCTTTAAATTAAAGAAAGAAGACCATAAGGAATTACCATCATCAGTAATTGCTTTGTATGTAATTACCTTCCAAGCAAATTCTTTTTTACTTTTTAAAGCTTTACTATTACTAGTAAGTAGATTATTTATAAAAGAATCATAATGAACAGGAGTTCCATTAACTCGTAAACGACCTGTATGAGGTTCTAAAGCAGGATAAACTACAGCGGTAACTAAATTAGCATTTTTCTCCCTAGCTTCCCTAGAAATAGTATTTGCTTCGTGTTCAAAGTCATCAAGCACTATTAAATCATATCGTTTATGTAGTTTTGCTCCACCACGAATACCAGATACATTAGATTTACTAATCAACTTACATCCATTTGATAATTCTACATCTTCCTCTGTCCACTTACTACCTCTTAGATTACCAAAGTAATACTTTATTTTATCATTATATTCTAAATGATGTTTAATATAATCCATATTACCTACACTAAGTTTTTGTGTAGCGGATACCCAAGCATAAAATAAGAAATCATCTTTAGGACAAAAAACAAAGTCTTTTAACATAGATGCTTTAGTAAGAACAGTCTTACCATGACCTCTAGGAATAATAATTGCTACCTGCTTTACTTCCTTATCATCTATAACATCAGCAACTTCATAATGAAAGAATGGAGTTTCACTACGCATAAAGTCGTCAGGTAAAAATAATTTACCAAATGATATTAAGTCTTTACTTGCAAGTCTTAAAGCTTCTTCAGCCTCACTTACGTTCTGACTATTTATATTCATTTAATATGCAACTGAGCCTTTTATAACAGGAGAAGTAGTTATTAAATCCACTAGAGTTCTCAACCCAGCTTGTTTTGCTAAGTCTTCCCTACCATATGGATACAAACTTTTCCATCCCTTTAAATGAGTATTAGTGTGAAAAACTTCCTTCCATTCGCCTGGATTCATTTTAAAATCCCAAATATCTTCATAATGAATTTTACCTCCTTTTAATTTTGATGAATATCCTCCCATAACTCCATGACCAAAAGGGGAGTTTACCCCCATTTTTATTTCATCTATAAGAAGTTGACCTCTTTTACTCTTAGGATTAAAACTTAAAGTACCGTCTTTATTTTCTTTAAAAATCTTTGTTCCTCTTCTTGGCTTTAACCCAAATGTTCTTCTATATAAAAACTCTCTTGCATCACTTACTGCTTTATGTCGTTCTCCAGAACCACCAATAACGCTATATAATGGTTTATCTTGTACTATGGATTTTATACCTCTACTAATTGCATTGGCAATTCTTTTAACTTTTCTTGGTTCTACCCAACCAGAATCTTTTAATATATTTGAAGATGCAGATTCTGTCGCTCCCGTTATCCTTAACCCCCCGTCTGCTATACTCATTTTACTTCTGTCAACTTTTTCTCCACGAATTATATTCTTATTCATTTTCTTTAAAGAGCCTGAATATCCAAATGGCTCTCTTATATTAGTCGCAACTCTACCTATAGCTTTTGGAGCCTGCTTCATCATCATTGGAAAGCTTAAAGCTCCTAATAGATTTCTTGACGTTTGCATCTGAGGGTCTGAAAGTTCAGAAGGAGGGTCTATAATATCAACGAATGGTATGCCGGGTAATATATCAGCAACACCAGCGGCCATAGAACCAATAGGCCCTGATTCATAAATCTTATCTGCTGTTTTCTGTATTATATTTCTTTTATCTTCAGGTATTTTGGATACACTACCATGCAATACTCCTTGAATATCGTGCCAATCGCCTTCAGCTTTTGTACCTTTTATTTCATCATAAGGCAAAGTCATAAGAGTTGATATATAATGTTCTTCTCGAAATTTATCTTCTACACCTATTGAAGAAGCGGATGTTGTAGAAGCTGAGGCTTCATACAATCCAATATGCTTAACTCTTTTCTTTTTCTTTTGCTGTGGCATCTAAAAACTTTTCAAATTTCTTATTATCTTTTTTCATTTCAACATATAATTGCAAAACTTTCTCTAAATTTAACAATCTTTGTGATAACATTGAAACAATTATTCTTGTGCTTTCGAGTTCTCTTCTTAAATCATGCTTAGAGTAAACTTTTTTATTTTTCAATTTACTTCCTCTATTTTAAACTCACTTAATAATTCATCTTCTTGAGCATCTTTAGTAAAAGAAACAATAGCCTCTACAAAACCTTGAATATATGATTTAGCTTCTATCATAGTATCAAAAGACCTCATTAAAGCATCAGTCTTATCATCTTTAGCTTTTTGCCATAATACTAAATATCTTCCTCCGTATACCATTTCTAATTAATTCTCCCAACATTTTATTCCATCTTGTGAAAATTCCATCGTAATCCATCCTGTTCTTACAATCGGGTACATAGAATATCGTGCATATTCAGCATATCTAAGAAAAGAACCTCCTCTTACATACCAACGTCTTTTTAATGCTTCTTCTTCTCCATCTACTTTAATTGAATCAACTGGCTTTGCGTATAATTGATGATTGTGACCAAGAACAAAAACATCGCCTTCTGTATAAACAGCAGCTAGTTTGTCCAGTTCCAAGTCTCCATTCTTTCCTCCGCTCTTTCCATGCCCACTTACTAAAAACCATTCTTTCTCCTTAATTTGTATTCTTGAATAACCTGGATATTGATAGTAAGGAACATTCAGCTCTGCAGCCAAAGTCTTACAAACATCAAAATCGAGGATGTTGAAACTACGAAGAAAATCATGATTTCCCCCACGAATAAATAAACATTTATCTTTAATTGGGGCTACTAATTGTAAGAAAGTTAAGTATTGTTCATCAGGTGGTATTGATTGACCCCTTTGCGATATTTTATAATTAGGAGGTATTAATTCAAGTAAGTCTCCATTACCAAACCATACAGCATTAGGGTCTTTAGCTATCATATTTACAGCTTGAGAAAACTTTTTTAAATCAAATTCTTGAGCTCCAACATGAATATCGGTAAGACAATGAACTCTAATTATTTCATTTGAACTGTAAGAAAAAATATGACCAGGCTTTATTGATTGATTATATTCTTTTACTTCAGTATCTATTGGTATTGAGTAATTACTATTACAAGAATTGCATTTATATCTTTGCCTTACACCAACCTTAGAAGTTCTCTTCCCATCTTTTTTAACATATAATGATGTACAATTTGGACAAATCATTTAACCTCCACTTTACTAGTAATTTGTTTCTGGCCTCTTGTTGCTCCTTCAATTTCATCTTGAGAAAATCCTTGAAATACACCAAGCAATCCTACTTCTTTTTGTTTAATTGTATTACCAGATGTTCCTACTATTTTTCCTAATTCCTTAGTGGATTGAAGTATAATATTATCATCTTCACTATGGTCAGCAAGATTTTTTAAATTACTAAGAACATATTGATGGTCTATTCCTAGATTTTTTGCAATATCTAATACTGATTTTTCTATTTCACTCATAACCCTCTCCTGTTTTAATAGTATAGTTGCTTTTTTTTGCGCATTATTTTGAGACATTTCATTATATGCTTTCTTATATGCATCTACAGCTTTCATTCCTACAACTATATTAGTTACAAATTCTTTTTCTTTTCTAGTTATATTTTTTCTCTCTCTTACTCTACTCCCTGTATTATTAATTGTTTTACTAAAAGTATATCTATTAGGATGAGAGCTAAAGTCTGTATCCATTTTTACATTATGTCTATTAACAAAACTACCTACAACAGTTCTTACCCAACCGTTTGCGTATTTATAATTCTTACTATCACTAGGATGATTAACAGATTTGCTTACTTTAAGTAGTTGGATGATTCTAGCATCATCACTCCATACCCAGTCTCCCTCATTGGCCTTGCGCCAATCTGGTTCTACTACGTTATTTGGATGGTCTATTTTAAATTCCTCTATGTCATCATAGACATAATGGACATTATTCTTTATTGATTTTTTTTCCAAATTTTATATCTTGTAATTCTGTAAAAAGATTGTCTATTAATTCATTCACCTTTTGTGGAATCATATATATATCACCATTTATCTCTATCGTATTATAGTCGTGAGCTAAATTTTGTAGAATAAATTCTTGTTCTTCTCTCGGAAGTGTATACAGTTCTTTTATCGCTTGAGCCATATTAGAATATAAGAGCTTTATTTAATACTTTGTGTAAATAACTTGTATACGGCTACCCATAGAAGTATTGCACATATCAAATTGAAGGATTGAGGAGAAACTTGTCGTATTGGCATTATAACAAATGTTGCCACCAACCACGAGACTATTAGTTTTGGATATATATTCTTTATGTTTTTCTTCATGACTCTTTTTCATAAAATTTCTTTACCCCTTATTTATCCCTCCCTACCAACCCTTAAAGTTAAATTAAATACAAATAATATAAAACAATTATTTACCCAAGTTGTTTACTAAAAAAAATTATACCATTTTGATACATAGCCTTTTTACACTATATACCCCCCTAGCGGGGGTTTTCGTAAAACGAATTTGCGTTATTTTTGAATTTTATAAATTCTATTAGTAATTAATTAATTAACAAAGGAAACTATTATGACCGATGGAATACAAGAGCTTCCTACACGTGATGAGCTGAAGGCTCGTGCAGCTAAGGTCTATAACAAGATGTTAGATGATGTTGTACGTGCTGGTTCTAAGCGTGAATGGAACAGGTTCACTGGTAGTATGGCAAGTAAGAATGATGTAGTTAGAGCTGCGACTGATGACTTGCGTATTATAAATGACCTATGTGTTGGATTAGGGCATAAGCCTATTTGGGATGACCCAGAAGCTAAGCCGGTAGACACAGGTAAGATGAAGGAGTAGGGTTAGGGGTGTAATTCCCCTTTTTGTTGTGTGTTATGCCGATTGTTGTCATAAAGCAATGGTCGGTATACATACATATATATAGTAAATTTAACTATAACTTGGGCAATAACTTTAATAAATTCAGAGGTATCAAATGACTAGCACTATTAAAAGAAATCGTTTCTTTACTTGGGAAGTTAATCAACCATCTAAAACTATAAGATTTGCGTTCTTTATATTTAATAAGCATGTGCTTGTTCATTGTGGTATTAGTCCTACCTATCTGCACATAATATATACTGAAGACTTACGCAAGGCTAGTGACCTTGAACCTGTTGATACATATAACCTAATTAACTTTGATGCTTGGAGTATAAAAAGAAAAATGAAAAAGATTAAGCATAAACTATCAAACTTTAAAGATTCATGTTCAAATGTATTGTTTAATATTAAACTATTATTTAACCCTGCTATGAAAAGAGAACTAGAACACATGGAACAAGAGTTTCATAGAATCTGGGCTGCTAGGATAAAAGAAAGAAGTCACCCTGATTTTGATTGGGATACAATGAGTTTACGACCTAAAGATAATGAACTATTAGTGTCTAAGAAAGAAATACTTGATGAATTAATAGATTCCAATGAACATCGAGAAGATATGGAGAAAGAGTTTAATAAAATAGGTTATGAGTATTATAAGATGAATCCACAAAACGAAAAACCTGAGGAGTTATTTTGAAATCATTTATTGAACTATGGATTAAGACTATTGTATTCTATGTAGAAAGAACAATGCCCATATTATTAATGATAGTGGGAGCATTATGTATACTTGGACAAGTATATCATTACTTTAAATAGCGGTGGAGAATTGGTATTCAATCTGGTCTCATAAGCCAGACTCCGTAGGTTCGATTCCTACCTCCGCTACTAATAGCATGATGATAACCATAAATTGATTAGTATTGAGACCTTGATAGGTGCAATTGCAGAATACATCAATCGGTTGAGATAACGGAAGAATCGTCTAGATTACTGTATGTGATAATTTATTAGAGCAGCAGTTGAATCGGATTCCAAGAGTAATCATGCTATAGATTAGCACTCAGACTAATATCAATATTAAACTATTGACGCTTTTAGCTGTTAAGTCAGTAGATGGCGAACTTGAGTG
>TARA_R110000751_G_scaffold14890_10_pt1 | contig 10719 bp, 5 predicted proteins | sample TARA_R110000751 | Tara Oceans TARA_R110000751 (sample SAMEA4398001) | marine metagenome | biome: Polar Biome; feature: [MES] marine water layer (ENVO:01000295) within the mesopelagic zone...; material: water (ENVO:00002006), including particulate matter (ENVO:01000060) such as...... | reverse complement strand
TCGCCGCCATTCCCAGGCGGCCGGCGCCGGCTTCCGGGTCGAGACGGTGCGCGACCTGCAGGTGGCGCTGAACTTCCTGGGCGCGGACGCGGGCGACGCCGACGGGCTGATGGGCCCCCGGACCGCCGGCGCCATCCGCCGCTTCCAGGCCGAGTGCCGCCTGCCCGAGACCGGCCAGCCCACCCCCGTCCTGATGCAGGCCGTGCAGGCCGTCTACTACGCGCTGGGCGGCAAGGAGGCGCGCGCGGTCATCTGATCGCGCCGCCCCCTCTCTTTCTCCTCCAGCCTCAGCCAAGGAGGCGCCGATGCTCCCCGTGGTCCTTCCCCTTCTCACCTCCCTCGCGCCCGCGCTCGCCCGGGTCGTCACCGGCTCGAACCGGGCCGGCGAGGTCACCCAGGCCGTCTCCGCGGCGGTCGAGCGGGTGGCCGGCATCGCTCCCGACACGCCCGAGAAGGTCGAGCGCGTGCAGGCGATGATCGAGGCCGATCCCGCCCTGTTCATGCAGATGCGCACCCAGCTCCAGGCCATCGAGCAGGCCGAGCTGGAGGCGTTTCTGGGCGACCGCAAGGACGCCCGCGCCCGCGACATCGAGATCCGCCAGATAAGCGAGGACGGCAACACCCGCGCCAACGTGATGCTGGCCATGGCCTTCGGGGCGATCATCGTCATCGCCGGCGCGCTGGTGCTGCTGAACGCCTATGGCCAGGCGAACGAGTTCACCGGCGCGATCTTCGGATTCCTCACCGGCATCGGCGGGATGTTCGCGCGCAATGTCGGTTCGGCCTTCGACTTCGAGTTCGGCTCCTCGCGCGGGTCCCAGCAGAAGAGCCAGCAGCTCGAGAGCCTCACCAACCGCTTTCAGGAGCTTCAGGGCCAGGCCGCCAAGACCGTGGCCTCGGGTCTGGCGGGCGGCGTGGCAAACAGCGTGGCCCGCCACGCGCCCGAGGCGATCGAGGCGATGCGCGACGCCTTCGAAGGCGACGACGACGATCTCAACCGCGAGAGCCTGGGCGCCTTCCGCCGCCGGATGTCCGCCGCCCCCGCCTGAGGCCCTTGAGCCCCCTGCGCCGGGCCCGATCGAGGGCCCGCGCATCCCTCCCCGCCCCCGCTCCGCCCGAGGGGCGGCGCCGCTTCGGGCCGCGGCGCCGACCCTCCGCGTTCCGGTCGCGATCCGCCCTCGCGCGCGTCAGGCCGCCGGGTAGCGGGTCCAGGGCGACAGCCCGCCGTCGCGCCCGATCAGCAGCACGTCAAAGGCCTCGCGCTCCGTCTCGGGCCCCATCCCCGGCGAGCCCCAGGGCATCCCCGGCACGGCCAGCCCGACCGCGTCCGGCCGCTCGGCCAACAGGCGGCGGATGTCCTGGGCGGGCACGTGACCTTCGACGACATATCCCTCGACCAGGCCCGTGTGGCACGAGACCGCCGCCTGCGGCACGCCCAGCGCGATCTTGCGGCGCATCAGCGCCGCGGGGCCGAGCGTCTCGACCGCGATCTCGAACCCGGCCGCGCGCAGGATCTCGACCCAGGCCTCGCAGCACCCGCAGGCCGGGTCCTTGAGCACCTGCATCGCCTGGGGGACGGCGAGCGCGCGCGCGGCCGGGCCCAACGCCGCGGCGAGGAGGCCGAGCGCTCCGGCGTGAAGGACGCGGCGGCGCGAAAGGCGGGTGGCGGTCATGGCGGGCTCCCTTGCTCACGGCGCCGGGATCGTCCGGGCGCCGCCGCTCGATACGGCTTCCCCCTGCTGGAAGGTCAACGCCGGCGCCTGCCCGGGCGGTCACGAAAGCGTCGGCGCCCCGGGCGGCCGCGCCGGGATCGGGCGCGCCCGCAGATCGCGCCGCGCGGGGGCGCGGGGCGAGGCAACGCCTTCTTAAGGGATGCGAATCTAAGGCTTCGCGCAGCGCCCTTCGCCAGTCACGGATCGTCCCGACATGACCCCCATTTCTCTCCGCTGCGGCCACCTCCGGGCGGCCGCCCCCTCGCTTCTCGGCGGTCGCATCGAAGTGGCCGTGATCGACGTCTCCGTGGCGGGGTGGGAGAGATTGGCGCAGGCGCTGCATCCGGGCGTCGGCATCGTGACGCTGCCCCGGACCGGAGACGGGCTTGCCCATCTCGCCGCCTGGACGGAGGGGCGGCGCGGGATCGACGCGCTGCACCTGATCGCCCATGGCGCACCGGGGGAGATCCGGCTGGGCGCCCTCACTCTGGACCTCGCGGCGGTCGCCAGCCGCGGGGTCGAGCTGGCGCGGATCGGCGCGGCGCTGGCCCCTGAGGCCGAACTGCTGGTCTGGAGCTGCGAGACCGGCGCCGACGGCGGCGTCCTGCTCGCCGCGCTGGCCAGGGCGACGGGGGCGAGCGTCGCGGGCTCGGACGACGTCACCGGCCAGGACGGCGACTGGGACCTCGAGGTGTCCACCGGCCCGATCCGCACGCCTGCGCCCTTCGACCTCGTCGCGGCGCAGGCCTGGGGCGGGAGGCTGGCCCTGCCCTCCGCCAGCCAGAGCTTCGGCGGCGCCTATCTCGCCGGCAACAGCAATGGCTCGACGGTCGACGGCTTCACCGTCACGACGTCCACGGGCGGCGCCATCGTTCAGCAGGCCGATTCGCTCTTCGGCTATCCGGCTTCGGGCTCTACCGTCTCGGTCACCTGGACGGCCGACGGGGACGATCTGATCTCCTTCGACCTGGATTCGTTCACGGTTTCGACTGTCGAGGACTCCTTCGACATCGTGTTCAGCGCCGTTTCCAATGGCGTCGGCGTCGTCCAGAACGCCTCGATCGCCACGAATTACGCCGGGACGTTGGTGATCGACATCGACGAGACGGTCTTCAACGACATCACGTCTTTCACCGTCACCTACACCGATACGTTTTCCGTATTCATCCAGGACCTGCGCATGCACGGCATGGCGCTCGCCGACCTGGTGGGCGCGCCGCTGGACGCCACCCCGCCCGCGTTCGACGCCGCCCCCGCCGCCACCGCCCACACCCCGACCTCGGCGACCGTCTCGGTCGATGTGGACGAGGCCGCGACCGTCTACTGGGTGATGGTCGCCGACGGCGCCGCGGCGCCCAGCGCGCTGCAGGTTTCCAACGGGCAGGACGCGGCGGGCGCGGCGGCGGGTGTCTCCGGCTCGCAGACGCTGGCCTCGGCGCCCTTCGACACCTCGCTGAACCTCTCCGGCCTGACGCCGGGGACGGACTACGACCTCTATGTCGTCGCCGCCGACGTCGCGGGCAACCTGATGGCCGCCCCGGCCCGCGTCGACATCCACGCGCCGGGGGAGCTGGTCTCCCTCTCGGTCGCGCCGGGCTCGCAGACCGAGGGCTCGGACGCGACCGTCACCGCGACGCTCGACCAGGTCTCGCCGCTCGACGTGACGGTGACGCTGACGGCGGGCGCGGCGGGGACCGCGACGGGGGCCGACTACACGATCTCGGCCACGACGATCGTGATCCCGGCCGGCCAGCTTTCGGCCGGCGTCACGGTGTCGGCGCTGGCCGACGGCATCGACGAGGCCGACGAGACGCTGTCCATCGACATCGCCTCGGTCGCCAACGCGACCGAGGACGGCGACCAGCGCGCCACCCTGACCCTGGTCGACGGCGACCCCGCGCCGGGCGTGAGCCTCGCGACCTCGACCGCCACGCTGATCGAAGGGGGCCCGGGCCTCACGGTGACCGCCACGATCGACGCCCTCTCGGGCCAGGACGTGACGGTGGTGCTCGAGGTCACGGGGGCGAGCGAGGACGTCCACCTCACGGCGGCGACCATCGTGATCCCGGCGGGCTCGCTTTCGGGCGCGACCACGCTGAACGCGGTGAACGACACTATGGACGAGGCGACCGAGACCGCGACGCTCGCCATCGCCAGCGTGACCAACGGGACCGAGACCGGCGTCCAGTCCATCGACATCGACGTGGTCGACAACGACCCCACCCCGGCGCTGACGCTCTCGGTCGACCAGGCCAGTCTCGCCGAGTCGGGCGGCGTGGGAACCCTCACCGCGACGCTCGACGCGGTGTCGGGCCGGGACGTGACCGCGGTTCTCCTGATCGGCGGGGACGCGACGCCGGGCGTCGACTACACGCTGTCCTCGACCAGCATCACGATCCCCGCCGGCTCGCTGACCGGGACCGTGACGCTGAGTGTGATCGACGACGCGATCGACGAGTTCGACCAGGTCGTCACGATCGACGTCGACTCGGTCGCCAACGCCTCCGACGACGGACACCAGCAGACCGGCTTCACGATCGTGGACGACGAGGACGAGCCGGTCGCCACCCTCTCGGTCGATCCCGCCTCGGTGGACGAGGCCGGGGGCGTCGCGACGCTGACCGTCACGCTCTCGGGCGCCTCGGAGAAGGCGCCGACCGTCGAGCTCGACTCGGCCTCCGGGACCGCGACGCTGGACGTCGACTACCAGCTATCGGGGACCGCGCTGACCTTCCAGGCGGGCGAGACCAGCAAGACGCTGACCCTGACCGGGCTCGACGACATCGCGCTCGAGGATGCGGCCGAGACCGCGACGCTGACCTTCGCGGGCACGCGCGTCAGCCTCGCCTCGAACACCATCGCGGTGGGTGTGGTCGACGACGAGGTCCCCCCCGAGGCTCTCTCGATCCTGCGGGCCGACGGCGCGGCCGAGGCCGCCAACGTCGCGACGGTGACCTTCGAGGCCCGCTTCGACCAGGCCGTGACCGGCGTGGACGCCACCGACTTCGCGCTGACGGGCGCGGCCGCGGTCGGCGCCTCGATCCTGTCGGTCACCGACGCGGGCGCGGGCGATGTCTGGCGCGTCGCGGTCGACGTGACCGGGCTCGAGGGCGCGCTGGGCCTGAACCTGCTCAACGACGGCAGCATCCAGGCCGGGCCCGGCGCCTACCTCGATGCGGCGCGGATCGGCGACCAGACCTTCCTCCTCGATCGCAGCGGCCCGACCGCATCCATCGGCGTGGTGGCCGGCGACGACGTGATCGACGCGGCCGAGACCGCCGCCGGGCTCACGGTCGGCGGCGCCGCCACCGACGCAACCGGCATCGCCACCCTCACCGCCACCCTCGGCGGGGCCACGGTCGCGGGCGCGGTGAGCGGCGGGCAGTGGAGCGCCGGCTTCTCGGCCCTCGACCTTGCGGGGCTGGCCGACGGCGCGGCCACGCTCTCGGTCACGCTGACCGACACGCTGGGAACCGCGACCACCCTGACGCGGGCGCTGACGCTCGACCGCACCGGCCCGGTCGCCACGCTGGCCGAGGCCGACGGCTTCAGCGTCTCGATCCAGCTCGACGAGGACGTCGTTCCTGGCGGGCCGGCCGGGTTCTCGGTCGTCGCCGACGGCCAGGCGATCCCGGTGCTGGCGGTGTCTGGCGGCAGCGGAGGGCCGCTGCTCCTGACCCTCGCCGCCCCCGTCGCCGAGGGCGAGGCGGTGAGCGTGGGCTGGGACCCCGAGGCCGCCGGCGCCTCGCTGATCGATCTCGCGGGCAACGCGGCGGGCGCGATCGCGCTGAGCGCGACGAACGCGACCACCGGCTCCGCGGCCGAGACCATCGACGGGCTGCAGGTGACCACCGTGGCGCTCGGCTCGGGCCCCGACGCGATCGAGGTCATCACCGCGCCGATCGTCACCGACACGCGGGTGGATTCCTCGGGCAACGTCGGGCGCGCGGGCATCCCCGTGGCCTATGACGAGACCGGCGCGCCGGTCCTGCGCGCCCAGTTGCCCGAAGGTTTCGGCATCCAGTCGGTCGGGCCCCGGCTGGCGGGCCCCGCCTCGGGCGCCGGCGGCGCGTTGCAGCAGTCGATCGGCGCAGGCGCCTCGGAGTCCGAGCGCGCGGAGCTCGAGACGCTGGGCGCCCGCTGGCTGTCGAGCCTGCCCGGCTCGACGCCGCTGACCGTGCGGACCCTGACGCCGACGATCGCGACCGCGGCGCCCATCGAGCCGATGGCGATCGCCGGCGGCTTCGGCGGCGGGATGACCGCGGTGACCCTGGACCTGCGCACGACCGGGGGCGCAAACCTGATCCTGCGCGACATCGAGTTCGTCGCCGTCTCCGGCGCCGCAACCCTGACCGGCGGTCGCGGCGAGCAGTTCGTGACGGCCGACTCGGCGATCCAGCATATCGTGCTCGGCGCCGGCGACGACCGGCTGTACGGCGGCGGCGGCGACGACACCGTCGGCTCCCGCGGGGGGGACGACCGTGTCTTCGGCGGCGAGGGCGACGATATCGTCTTCGGCGGCGCGGGCGCGGACGTCGTGCGAGGCGGCGCCGGCCGCGACGCGGCGACGGGCGAGGCAGGCGACGACCTGGTGGTCGGCGGCGCCGGACACGACAACCTGGGCGGCGGCTGGGGCGACGACCTTCTGCTCGGCGGCCGCGGGGCCGACGCGATGCGCGGCTCGGGCGGCGACGACCGGCTCGAGGGCGGCGAGGGCGGCGACAAGCTCGCGGGCGGGCGCGGCGACGACCATGCCCTGGGCGGCGAGGGCGCCGACGTTCTGCGAGGGAAATCGGGCGCCGACGCCCTTCGCGGCAACGCCGGGGACGACCGGCTGGCGGGCGGCGAGGGCGACGACGCCCTGCAGGGCGGCCGCGGCTCGGACCGGCTCTCGGGCGGCGAGGGCGCCGACATGCTCGACGGCGGGCTCGGCTCCGACCGGCTGATTGGCGGAGAGGGGCCCGACGTCTTCCGCTTCGAGGCCGCGTCGGGCCGGGACGTGATCGTCGACTTCATCGCCGGCCTCGATCGGATCGAGGTGGCGGCCGACATCGGCGGCCTCGACCTCGACACGGGCGCCGACCTCCTTGCGTTGGCCTCCCAGGCGCCCCGAGGCGTGCTCGTGGATCTCGGCGATGCGGGAGAGATCCTGTTGCGGGGGCTCGAGCTGTCGGAGCTCTCCGCCTCGGACTTCGGGCTGGTGTGATCGGATCAGGCGCCGAAGCCGGGTGATCCCGGTCAGAGCGCAGGGCGGCGGCGGCCCCGCCCCCGTGCCTGACCGCACAGTCAACCTTCCCACGGGCGAGAACGACCCGGGGATAGGCCCGGACTGCCTCGCCGACGGACAGGCCGGCTGCAACGGACCCGTCCGATTGCACGCGATCCGGGGCGGACACATGCCGTCGCGATCGGCTTTCGCGCCCTGCACGGAGGGATCCGTGTGCGGGGGGAGCGCGACATCCGCAAGTCCTGCAAGCCTCGCCCCCCCCGCGAGGATGATCTTCGGCGCTGCCCTGCCCTGCGCTGCGCGCCAGGGATGGCGCGGGCGGCTTCGGTGAACCCGCGCGCCTTGATGTGGCGGCGGGGATCGGGCGGGCTCAGCCGCGCGAGGGGATCCGGGAATGGTCGAGCGCGGCGGTCATCGCCTCGAGGCGCGAGGACATGAACCAGCGCTTCATGTAGCCAAAGGCCTCGGCGGGCATCGCGGCGAGGGTTTCGAGGCGCTCGACGGCCGCCTCGCGCAGCTGGTCGGCCGGGACCAGGGTGCAGGGGCCGCCGCGCCGCTCCAGCTCACGCGCGGGAACGGCGCGGGCCGACATGCAGATGTCGTAGGCGAGACCCTTGCTGGTCGTGCTCTCGACGATGGCCGCGGCGAAGGGCGAGGCGATGCCGATGCGGACCTCGGGGAGCTGGAAGCTCGCGGTCTCGTCGGCCACGATCCGGTCGGTCAGCAGGGCGTTCATGAACGCGAGGCCCAGCATCCTGCCCCGCGCCATCGTCACGATCGGCCGCGGGCAGGCGGTGGTGGCGTCCAGCATGTCGCGCACGATGGCGATGCGATAGGGGCCGACCTCGGCCTCGGCCATGCCCTCGGGCGTCTTGAGGTCGACGCCGCCCGAGAACACCCGGGGCGACTCGCTCGTCCAGATCAGGCCCTTGAGGGTGGAGTCCTCGCGGACGCGCGAAACGGCCGCGACATAGGCGTCGGCAAGCGCGCGGGAGATCGAGCCGCCCCGCTCGGCACGGTTGATCGACGCCCAGAGGATCCCGTCCTCTTGGGTCAGGAGAAGGTCGCTCATCTGATGATCTTTCGACAGGAGGGGGGGCCGCGCCGCCGCCGACACGAGAGGCGGCGGCGGCGCGACAAGACGGCCGAGACAGCCGATGGGCCGCCTCAGATCTGGCGGTCGGCGTCGGCCCAGTAGGGGTCGCGCAGCTTGCGCTTGTAGATCTTGCCCGACGGGTCGCGCGGCAGCTCGCTCATGAAGATGAACTCCTTGGGCACCATGAAGCCGCTCAGCCGTCCCTTGCCGAATGCGGTCAGCGCGGCGGCGTCGAGCGGCGAGCCGGGGCGCGCCTCGACCGCGAGCGCCAGGCTCTCGCCCAGCTCCTCGTGCGGGATCCCGAAGGCGGCGCAGTCGAGGACGTCGGGGTGGTCGAGGAACGGCGCCTCGACCATCGTGCAGTAGATGTTGCTGCCCCCCGAGATGATCATGTCGCGCTTGCGGTCGGTGATGTAGAGGTAGCCCTCCGCGTCCAGATAGCCGACGTCGCCCAGCGACAGCAGCCCGTCGCGCTCCATCGCCAGCCGCTCCTCGTGGCGGTTCTGGTAGGTGAAGTCGGGATAGCCCGAATGGCGGCAATAGATCTCGCCGACCTCGCCGGCGGGAAGCTCCGCGCCGTCCTCGCCCAGGATCTTCACGATCGCGCCCGGCACCGGCGCGCCGACCGAGCCCGGATGCTCGAGGAAGTCCTTCGAGGTGGCGTAGGTGACGATCCCGGTCTCGGTGCCGCCGTAGAGCTCGTAGAGCACCGGGCCCAGCCACTCGATCATCTTCATCTTCACGTCGCGCGCACAGGGGGCGCCGCCGTGGATGATGTGCTCGATCGCCGAGAGGTCGCGCTTGCGGCGCGCCTCCTCGGGCAGCTTGAGCAGCCGCACGAACATGGTCGGCACCATGAAGCTGTGGGTGATGCGGTGCGCCTCGAGCAGCGCGAGATAGGCCTCCGGCTCGAAGCGCGGAACCAGGATCAGGTGCCCGTCCACGGCCCAGGTTCCGTCCGCGGTCGACAGCGGCGCGGAGTGGTAGAGCGGCGCGGCCAGCAGGCAGCGCATGCCGTGGACATAGGCGTTGTGGTGGTTCTTGAGGCTGACGCTGACCGCCGAGGCGCGCTTCACGCCCTTGGGCTTGCCGGTGGTGCCTGAGGTGTAGACCATCGCGGTCGGCTTGACCTTGGCGTCGTCGGTGAACGGCGCGAACCGCCCGGCCCAGTCGCTCAGCGAGACCTCGCCCGCGCGCAACCGGCAGTCTTCGTCGGCGACGCGGTAGGGCGCGCGCAGATAGGTCGGCGTCTCGACCAGCACGACCTCGACCTCGCGGGTCAGCAGGGGACGCACCGCCTCGCCCTGGGCGTGCCACAGGTCCGAATGCGCGATCAACACGCGCGCGCCGCTGTCGTTGATGATGTAGGCGATGTCCTCGGCCGAGAAGTGCCAGTTGACCGGGGTCGCGACCGCGCCCACCAGGTTCGCCGCGACCATGCAGGTCACGAACTCGATATCGTTTCGCATCAACAGGTTGATGGCTTCGCTGTAGTCCACGCCGGCAGTCTTCAGGGCGGCGGCGATCCGGCGCGCCTGTTCCAGAATTTCGTCGTTGCCTACGCGCCGCTCGGCGATCGTCACGGATCCGTCCACGCCGCTCCTCCCTTGCCCACGACCGGCGCGACGCCGGCCTCCCGTCTCGTCTGGCGGCCAGCCTATAGCCGCCGGCGCCAGAATGTTCAACTGTTGACACGACTACTGCCGGCAGTCTACCGAATGCGGGCGCCGCTACGTCTTGCGGCGACATGGCCCGAGCGAGGCCGGAGCGGACTGGGAGGTCGCTTCGGCATCGACGTGGAGGACAGCGCAAGCGCCGCGCGTCGGACGTTCACGGCCGCAACGACGGACCAGGGAGGTGACGGTGAACACGATTCTGAAGGCCGGGGCGCTTGCATGCGCGCTGCTGTCGGGCACGGCGGCGGCCGCGACGGCGGAGATGACCCTGCGCTATGTCGAGGGCAGTCCGAACCGCGGGGCCAAGTCGCGCGCGCTGACCGACTTCGGCAACGAGCTCGCGAAGCTGTCGAACGGGGAGCTCGAGATCGAGTTCCACTGGGGCGGCGCGCTGCTGAAGTGGGGCGCGATCTTCGACGGCGTGGCCGCGCAGACGGCCGACATGGGCACCCTGATCGCGGCCTACAATCCAAAGGAGCTGCAGGGTCAGGGCATCGGCGACCTGCCGATCGGGGAGTCCGGCGACGCCTGGGTCGGCTCGCGCGCGCTGCATGAGCTGTTGACCACGAACGCGGACATGATCGACGCGCTGGCCAGGCAGAACATCGTCTTCGTCGGCGCGATCCACACCACCGCCAACCAGGTCATGTGCAAGGGCGCCGACATCAAGGGCGTGGCGGACCTGAAGGGCAAGAAGTACCGCGGGGCCGGCATCTACAGCCACGCGCTGTCGGACTATGGCGCGACCATCGTCAACCTGACCTACGGCGAGTCCTATCAGGCGCTCGACACCGGGCTCGTCGACTGCTCGCAGGTGCTGCTCTACTCGATCGATCCCTACAAGTTCTGGGAGATCATCGACCAGGTCCTGATCATCGACTGGGGCCAGACCGCCGGCATCGTCGCGGGGATCAACAAGGACGTCCACGACCGGCTGTCCGACTCCCAGCGCGAGGCGCTGCGCAAGGCGGGCGACTTCCTCACCGATCGTCAGGCCGAGTATCTGAT
>TARA_R110000751_G_scaffold19770_4_pt1 | contig 10726 bp, 10 predicted proteins | sample TARA_R110000751 | Tara Oceans TARA_R110000751 (sample SAMEA4398001) | marine metagenome | biome: Polar Biome; feature: [MES] marine water layer (ENVO:01000295) within the mesopelagic zone...; material: water (ENVO:00002006), including particulate matter (ENVO:01000060) such as...... | reverse complement strand
TTACGGGGATTTAAAGGAAAAGACCGCCGTAATATCTTTTAATATAGAAGGGCTGCACCCTTATGATATTGGAAGTATATTGGATAAGTTGGGAGTAGCAGTAAGGACGGGCCATCATTGTGCACAGCCTATCATGGACTTTTATAAAATACCTGGTACGGTAAGGGCTAGTTTTAGTTTTTATAACACTAAGGAGGAAGTGGATATATTGGTAGCCAGTGTACGGAGGGCAAAGACAATGCTTTCTTAACTTCATTGGGTTAGTTTTCAATCTTTTAAATTGTTGATAAGCAGAATTACTTGTTGTATTTTTGCTGTGAATTGTTACCATTTTAATGTGGGCACAAAATTTAGATATGAGTATAAAGGAAATACAGGAAGAAATTGTAGATGAATTTTCCATGTTCGAGGATTGGATGCAGCGCTATGAATATATGATAGAGCTTGGAAAATCCCTTCCGATGATCAAGGAGCAATATAAGACCGAGGATAATATAATTAAGGGCTGTCAGAGCAAGGTTTGGGTTCATGCCGAATTGGAAGGCGATAAATTGGTTTTTACGGCCGATAGTGATGCTATAATAACCAAAGGTATCATAGCTATCCTGGTCAGAGCCTTCAGCAATCAAAAGCCTAAGGATATTATAGACGCAGATACCAGTTTTATTGATGAAATTGGCCTAAAGGAACATCTATCACCTACCAGGGCCAATGGCTTGGTAAGTATGATAAAACAATTGAAGTTGTATGCCGTGGCATACCAAACACAATTAAATTAATTTCCTTTATTGGGGAAATTATTGGACATAGCCTTTGTGCAAACCATAAAGATTTAAAATAATGAGCGAAGAAATAGAAACTATAGACACCCAGGAATTGGGCGAAAAAATAGTAAGGGTCCTAAAAACAATTTATGATCCGGAAATACCTGTGGATATCTATGAATTAGGGTTGATTTATGATGTTTTCGTAAATGAGGACTATGAAGTTAAGATTTTAATGACCTTGACCTCCCCCAATTGTCCGGTTGCGGAGTCGTTACCAATGGAAGTGGAAGAAAAAGTGAAGTCCATTGACGAACTTAAGGATGTTGAGGTGGAAATTACTTTTGACCCGCCTTGGACGCAGGAATTAATGAGCGAGGAAGCCAAATTGGAATTGGGAATGCTATAGTTAGGGCTTCCGGTGTTTACTGCAATTGTTGATAAGGTATTATCGCGTAAACTTACTTGCCGTAATTAATCCATTATTGGAAAACTGAAAACTTATGTCTGAAATTATAAATCGTGTCTCCCAAAGTAAATTGGTAACCTTTAATCTTGAGGACTACTACCCCATGGGGAACAGGGTAGTTCTGGATATTAAGGATTGGCTGTATGAAGGTTTAATCCTTAGGGAAAAGGATTTTAGGGCACAATTGGAGGATTGTGATTGGAGTCAATACAAAGATTGTTATGTGGCATTAAGCTGTTCTACTGATGCCATAGTGCCTGGTTGGGCGTATATGCTTATTTCCACTAAACTACAGCCCTACGCAAAGAAAATCATTATTGGGGATTTGGAAATGCTGGAATCCTCGCTCTATCAATCCGTGATAGAAAATTTGGATGTGTCCGAATTTGCGGATAAGCCCGTTATTATCAAAGGTTGTTCCAACAAACCTGTTCCAGCTAATGCATATTTATGGGCTACTACTAAAATTCAAACGGTTGCCAAAAGTGTAATGTACGGGGAAGCCTGTTCTTCTGTGCCACTTTTCAAAGCAAAATAACAATCAATATAATTCCCTCCTTTTTCTACATTCCTTATTTTTGCACTACTATAAATAAACACTAATTATTATGAGGAAAATTGTATTAGCTATAGTCGCTTTGCTGGCTATGAACATCACTGTTGCCCAAACGTTGGAGGAATTAAAGGCGGAAAAAGCAAGTAAAAAGGATTCTATTTCAGCGATCCAAGGAAGGGTGGACGCCATTCAGGGAAAAATAGATGCCATACCTGGGTGGAAAAAGGGAGCTTTTGGAACCATTGGTGCCAGTCTCTCCGGATTTAACAATTGGTACTCCAAAGGCGCTCCAAATTCCAGCGCTGGGAATATAGGTATTACTGCAAATGCCTTTGCCAATCTTAATCAGCCAAAATACTTCTGGAGAAATTCATTGAATATCAATCTTGGGTGGGTAAAAATCGATGACAAGGATATTGATACCGATGATGATAGTTTCCGTTCGGCTACAGATGTTTTTAATATAACCTCATTATACGGTCAGAAATTGAGCGATAAGTTTGCTATTTCTACATTAGGGGAATATAGGACAACAATTATAGATAATTTTAATGACCCTGGGTATTTGGATTTGGGGGTTGGAGCTACTTGGACCCCGATAGCCGATCTAGTGGTGGTTATTCATCCCTTAAACTACAACTTTGTTTTTAGCAGTGAGGATACCGTCTTTGAATCTTCATTAGGTGCTAAAATAGTGGCAGATTATACAAGAAAATTGGGAAAGGTTAATTTTAAAACCAATTTGTCCATGTTTCAGAGCTATAAGAGTGCGGATTACTCCAATTGGACTTGGACCAACTCTTTTGGATATACTTTGTGGAAGGGGATTGGTCTAGGTTTTGAATTTGGCCTAAGAAACAACAGACAGGAAGCCTTGAGCTATGCTATTGACAATCTTGATGTGGGTGACCCTACGCCTACTTTCGATTCTATAGACAATGATCTGCAGACCTATTGGCTATTTGGATTAAATTACTCGTTCTAAAACGGATACCGATTAGTAAAAAAAATGAAAAGGCCCTTAAAAAGGGCCTCTTTTGCAAAGTAGGATTTGTCAATTTTGGTTAGGCGATATATATTTTAAATCCTGTAAGGATAAAACGTCTTTTGCTTGTTCAGCTAATGTATAGAGAAGTTGCTCGTCAAATAAACTTTTGTTGTGAATTGCAGGCTTTATGTGGTAAATCTTCATGTTGATGGTAATAATTTGATTTCATGGGATTATAATTCGGAAATATGACCGATTTAATCAAAAAAAAGCCCCTCTATGGAGGGGCAATTTTTTAGTTAAGTAGGTCTTTCAGTAAAATTTGGTTTATTATTTTAAAGCGTTACTTTAAGGTTAAGTGCTGATTTGGGGAAAAAGCACTTGGAATTAAGTTTCGCGTTTGATTTGGGGTGAAACACTATCACTTAAATACAATGTAAAGATAGGAGGATTGGACAGTTCCGCTTCATTTTTGTTGTGAACACACTCCAGAATGTTGTGAAAAAAATCAACGGTATCCTTTCTTCGATAAACAGCACAATTATTATTTCCCTAATCCTCTTTTTCACCCATTAATTAATTTGAAATCAACTATTTGAACTTTGAAATTGGGATTATTTGGTCCAAATATTGGGTGGACCAACAGATTGGGTTTACTTTGATGGCACTGTTGTTTTAAAACAGATTATCTTTGTCCGCATTTGTTGGGATAAAATTATGGAAAAGAGCATGTTGGAGCAGAATATCAACGACGAAAGAGGTCAAGGGGGAAATCCAATTTCCTACAGGCCTGAGATTCGTATAATAGCTGAGGATTATGAAATTCCGCAGTTAAATAGGAAAAGGAGAATATCCGTACTCCTGCCCAAAAGCTATGGGTCTAGCGAAAAAAGTTACCCAGTACTGTATTTACATGATGGTCAAAATTTATTTGATGGCGGCGGGCCTTTTGGGAACTGGGCCATTGATGAAAAACTTTCGGATTTGGCAAGCAAGGGAATGGGAGATGTCATTGTAGTGGCCATAGACCATGCAGAGGAGGAAAGGGTATTGGAATTTTCTCCATTTAAGGAAACCAAATGGGGCAAAGGGGACGGTAAAAAGTACCTTAAGTTCTTGGTGGAAACCCTAAAACCCCATATCGACAAAAATTTTAGGACCTTAAAAGAAAGGGAACATACAGGAGTTGGAGGGAGCTCTATGGGGGGGCTAATAAGTATTTATGCAGGTTTAAGGTACCCTTCAGTGTTTGGGAAACTGATGATTTTTTCTCCTTCGCTCTGGATTACCCCTAAGATCTATTTCGATGCCATAGCATTTCATCAACCTTATCCCACGGATATCTATTTATATGCCGGTGGGGCCGAAAGTGTAAATATGGTAGGGAATGTCAAAAGATTGAAACAAATTCTTGAGGATAAGAACAAAGAGGGCGCTATGGTAAACATTGAATTACATATTGACCCCCAAGGAAAACACGAGGAATGGTTTTGGAGTCAGGAATTCCCAGCAGCCATGGAATTTCTTTATTATAGGAATTAAATATAAAACGCTTTTATGATCAGCATTGTAAAGAATAAAGATCTTTTTTTGGAAACCCTTATAATACCTTTGGTACAAGGGGAAATTTTGGAGTCGGACATTGTTAAATTAGCTGAGGAACTACAGCTCCCTAAGACACTGTTAACGGAACAAATAAAAGCTGAAAAAAAAGAAGTCTCCTTGTTTTACCCCGTTGCCCATAAAAGTGTAACGAGGGTATATTGTTTGGGCTTGGGAACAGACCCAACCCTTAAAATGGTGATAGACGCTTTTAAGCGCTTTCTTCAAATGGAAGCCGCCAAATTGCCTTCCAATTTGAGCATTGATATAAGCAACGGAAATTTTGACCCTGAATTTATATCAATATTGACTGAAGGCATTGTTAGTGGGTTGCTATTGGGGACTTACAAAAAGGGTTTGTACCAAACATCCAATTTATCTACGGATAAATGGGATTCAGAACCATTGAATTTGCAATTCTTTGTTGACGAAAAATTTGAAGATATAGTAAAAATCGCAGCAGACAAAGGCAGGGCCATAGCAGAAACCCAACTTAAAATACTAATGTTGGTAAACTCCCCCAGCAATAAACTCACCCCTATTAATTTTGCCCAAGAAGCAGTTATATCCGGTAAGGAATTTGGTTATAAGGTGGAAGTCCATGACGAAAAGGCCATTGAAAAATTGGGATTATATGCACTCAAGGCGGTTGGCCAGGGGAGTGACACACCGGCCAGATTTATTGTAATGGAATACAAGCCAAAAGCAACGGGTTCACAACTTCCCACAGTAGGCTTGGTGGGTAAGGGGGTTACCTTTGATACAGGAGGTTTGTCCATCAAGGGTTCTTCCAATATGCATTATATGAAAAGCGATATGGGTGGAGCGGCAGCAGTTTTTGGAACAATGGAGTTGATCGCCAAACTTAAATTGCCTGTACATCTTGTTGCTATAATACCCACCACAGAAAACTGTGTAGATGCCAAAGCTTTAAAACCTGGAGATGTTATTGGGTCTTACGCAGAAAAAACCATTGAGATTATTGATACAGATGCAGAAGGTCGATTAATATTGGCAGACGGAATTGCCTATCTAAATAAGAATTACAGTCCGGATATAATGATAGACGTGGCTACCCTGACCGGAAGTTGTGTGCAAACCTTGGGCTATGAGGCAGGCGGGTTATTTACGAACAATGACGATCTTGCCCTTAAACTGACAAATGCCGGGGACCGCTGCGGGGAACGTTTGTGGCGACTGCCTTTATGGGATTCCTACGAGGGAGATATAAAATCCGATATTGCCGATGTAAAGAATTATAGTGGCAAGCCTATTGCAGGAGCTATCAGCGCTGCTAAATTTTTGGAGTTCTTCACCAATAAGCATACCAATTGGGCCCACTTGGATATTGCTGGGGTGGCCTTTGGGGATGCGGAGTTTTATACCCAGAAAACGGCAACTGCTTTTGGGGTTAGATTGCTTACAGATTTTATTGCAGGTTTGAAGAAATAGGGCATAAATTTAATAACATATTTTTTGGGCTTTGTTGTTGGAATAATGGGCTATAATTGGAACAAAAATCTTTCAAAACCGAATTGAGAGTTTTTTTTCAATGTTTCTAATGCTTATTAGGGATTATTAGGTATTTTACAGCTAATAAGTAATACTTCTGGAACATGACAGGAAATACCGACCAAACCACTTTTTTATGTATAAGCAGTTTTTTTAAGGGAGAAGATTTTCTAAGGTCGTGTAAGGCTTTGGGCAACAAGGTGTTACTGATTACTTCCAAGGGTTTGGAACATAAAAAGTGGCCACGCGAATCCATTGATGAAATTTTCTACATGCAGGAAAAGCGTGAAGGTGTTTGGAATATGGACGATTTAATCTCGGGCCTCGCTTTTTTAATGCAGAACCAGAAAATAGACCGGATCGTGGCCTTGGACGATTTTGATGTGGAGAAGGCAACCTTGGTAAGGGAGCATTTTAGAATACCTGGTATGGGACAGACTACGGGTAGGTATTTTAGGGATAAATTGGCCATGAGAATGAAAGCCGAAGAGGCAAATATTCCCGTTCCAGCCTTTTGTCCATTATTCAATAATAGGGAAATAGATGAATATACAAAAAGGGTGACGCCCCCTTGGCTCATCAAGCCCAGATCGGAGGCCTCTGCAACGGGGATTCGTAAAATATTCTCTAGCGAAGAACTTTGGGCAGTGCTGGAATCTTTGGGCGATCGCAGACATGAGTACCTAATGGAGAAATTTGCTCCCGGTGATGTGTACCATGTAGATTCTTTATCAGTGGATGGTAAGATTGTCTTCACGCAGGCTTCCCAATATTTAAGTACCCCTATGGACGTGGCACATGGTCACGGTATCTTTAGATCCATCACACTTAAAATGGATTCTCCGGATGCCATAGGTTTGATGGAAATCAACGAAGAAGTCTTAAAGGCCTTCGGGATGCGTTTTAGCGCCTCGCACAGCGAGTATATTAAATCTAGGGACACTGGGAAGTTTTATTTTCTGGAAACGGCCTCAAGGGTCGGTGGGGCCCATTTGGCGGAAATGGTGGCCTTTGCTTCCGGAATTAATTTGTGGGCAGAATGGGCAGCGATCGAAGATGCCATGGCAAAAGGAAAACCCTATAAGCTACCTGAGGTAAAAAACCAATATGCGGGTATTGTGGTGTCCTTATGTCGATTTCAATACCCTGATTATTCCTGTTTTACAGACCAGGAAATATGTTGGCAATTACAAAAGGAATACCATATAGGCCATATTGTACAATCGGAGAGTCAGGAAAGGGTGTTGGAACTGTTAAATGAGCATACCAAACGCATCCAAATCGATTTTCACGCCAGTACGTGATATTATGCGGTATTGGGTTGTAGGAGGCAATGATTAAGGTTGTATTCCTAGTCTTCAAAGAAACCAACGCTGGCGCCTACCCAGTCCTTATCCTTATTATAGCGTACCCCTACCATTTCCCCTTTACTGATACGTACCAAATTGTTGACTACCCTTGCTTTTTTTTCACCTTTTTCCCATATCATCAGCATCCTGATTTCACATTTGGCCGGACCTGTTGGAGTGTTTATTACCGGTGCATAGGCTACTTTCTTCTGCAAGATGTAGTTTTCCCTATCTTGTACGGCATCAAGATCTTGTTTGGTAACATTGATGAGTACCCCCGATCCGGCGAAGGAAAATAAGGGCTTTAACACGTAGTTTTCAAGATCCTCGGGATACTTTTCCAGTTGGTGCAAAAAATGACATGGGGGCACATAAGTGCTGTTGATCAGGGGCATGGTAAATTTGCTTATCCTAAAAAACCAATTGGGGTGTCCTATCCATTCTACATTGTATTCCTTTGTAAAATCGAATTGCCGCTGAAGGTCATCCCTTTTAAAGAGCTCGTCAAAAATAACCCGGTTATATATCCTGCGTACTTGGATTTTTAATCCTTTTTGATCGGTGTAAAATACATTTTTCCCTTCCGTAATCAATTCGCTAATACACACCACCTTTATGCCCAAATGGTGGGCCGTCCCCAAGAAATCTATTTGGGTGGTTTGTTTGTGGGGTTCAATTTCGAGAAGTATCACATTTTCCGGGGAACAGTCTCCTACAATAATCTCCCTTAGTTTCTCAACATATTCTGCAGAGGAAATACCGTTTAAATGATGATAGTTGGTAGGAATATCAAAGTGATCCCTATATCCCTTGGCCATGAGTTCCTGAAAAAAATAAAGGGTTGGAAATCCCTGTACTTCAACCATTTGTGGAATTAGCTTTCCCTTTTCATCCAAACATATTCCAAAATCCATTTGAAGAAAAGTAGTGTGTTCATCTTCACCTGGGACCAACCTGGACACATCTTGAAGGGCATTTTTGGTCAGCTCCTTAAAATCTGGCTTGCAGATAACAGCGTTGACCTCATCGCAGGCCTCCAATAATCGTTGCTTTAAATATTTGGGAATAAAGATAGGAGTCTCGGCAATCCGAAAGGAAGGTTTGTGGTTATAGGTCGAATGGATCCCTTCTAAAAATACCCTGTATTTATCATTCGTGAAGGCGGCATTGTACTGCTGACGAAGATGTTCTACCATGAAAACCTATGTTATGAGAGTTGTTTGGATAATCCAATCTTTTTAATAGCATTGTCAATAAATCCGGGGATTATGGAATTGTAGGTAGATTCCAAATTATCCGTATCCCTTATATGGGTCATCATATTGTCATATTTTCTTTTCCCGTAGGTGGCTACAACCTTCTCTTCGTTTTCCGGTTTGGCAAAATGCGCTTCCATACTCACGGGTTCGGCCTCGGGATGAAATTGTACACCCACAAATTCCTTCGAAAAACGTACCGCCATAATGGCCCTCTCGTATTCCACATGTGTCCTGATTTTCTCCAGCGCCAATATTTTAGCACCTTTCTCCTCAAAAACTTTCAATCGTGGTTGAACAAGTTGCCAATCCCTGGAATCTACTGCAAAGAACGGATCCGGTAGTTTGGAGAATAACTCATCGGCCTTACCATGTTTGGTCTTATGGATGGGTAGAACCCCGAAAGATGGGGATTTTCGCTTTGTAATGTCTCCTAGACCAAAATGGTGGCATACCATCTGATAGCTATGGCAAATAAAGAAAACGTATTTTTTGGGATAGTCACCATTTGCATTGTGTTCCCATAATTGGTCAATGAGGGAATAGTATTTTTTATCCCAGATGCCGTCCCCTTCCAAAGGATTACCTGGCCCTCCGGAAGATATGTAAATATCATAGCTGGTATCGGGAACTTCATTCTTGGTCCTAACGTCAAAAAAATGGTATTCTGCTCTGGCGTTGAATTTATCCAATATTTCCCGTATGCATCTGAGCCCTTGATTGGGAATTCCATTATATAGGTCCAAAACGGCAATCTTTTTTTTTCTATCCAACATTTTTCTTGTTCATTTAAATCCCTGCAACCGTCTCCTTCAAAATAAAATCGACCACATCATTAAGGTTTTTGGTTTTTTCAAAAACGGCCAATTGTCTGTCCGCCCCGGTCCCTTCATTCAATATTTTATGGATTTTATTGATTTCATCCCTGCTTCCAAGTTCATCTACCACATCATCTACGAATTCCAGCAACTCCAAAATTAATTCTTTTGTTGGAACTTCTATAGATTTTCCAAAGTCGATCATCTTGCCATCAATCCCATATCTTGAGGCCCTCCATTTATTCTCGTTGATCAACGCCCTTTTGTAAATAATAAAGTTGAGGTTGCTTCTTCTTAAAATATAAAGTTTAGCCACCAAAGCCTGAATCAATGCCGTTATGGTGACAGTTTCATCTACGGTCAAGGGTACGTCACAAATCCTAAATTCAATAGTCGGGTAAAAAGGGTGTACCCTTACATCCCACCATATTTTTTTGGCGTTGTCAATACACTTTGTTTGCACTAGGAGATTAACATATCGCTCGTATTCCCCTGCACCGGTAAAGAAATCCGGAATACCGGTACGAGGAAATTTATCGAATACTTTGGTACGGAAAGATTTAAAGCCTGTATTTCTACCCTCCCAAAAAGGGGAGTTGGTAGATAAGGCGTATATATGGGGCAAAAAGTAGCGTACGGAATTATAGATGTGGATGGCCATTTCCCTGTCCTCAATGCCCACGTGTACGTGAAGTCCGAAAATAAGGTTGGACCTGGCGGCATCCTGTAATTCCTGAACAATTTCATCATATCTCGGGTGCACGGTTATCAATTGTTTTTCCCATTCGGAGAATGGGTGGGTACCTGCCGCGGCTATGCGAAGTCCTAGGCCGGAGGCAACCTCCGATATTGTTTTTCGCAAATGCGTTACTTGGGAGCGCACTTCCTTAATATCCTTGCAAATTACCGTACCCACTTCCACTACGGCCTGGTGCATTTCTGCCTTTACTTGTCCTTCCAAGATCTCATCGGCAATTTCTACAATTTTTTGCTCATGTGAAGTCAGTTCTCGGGTATTGGGATCTATTACTTGATATTCTTCTTCTACTCCTAATGTAAAATCCATTGGTCTCCAGGTATTACAGTTTGGGCATTGTCAAAATTATTTTGACTTGCGTTTGGTTGTTGTGGCCTTTTTGACCAGTTTTTTGGTGGCGGCCGTTGTTGCTTTGGCCTTTGTTGTCGTTGATTTTTTAGCTACAGCTGTCTTTTTGGCTTCCGTTGTTTTGGCAGTTGGTGCGGCCTTTTTTGCTTTGGTGGCTGCTGCTTTTGCCGGAGCTTTTTTTGCCGCCGGGGCTTTAGCTGCAGGTGTTGTCGCTTTTGCTGGGGACTTTTTTGCGGGAGCTTTTTTGGCTGCTGGTTCTATTGTGGGAGGGGCAACCGCATTCTTGACAAATGTTCCCCAAGTAAGA
>TARA_R110000751_G_scaffold25927_2_pt1 | contig 10741 bp, 7 predicted proteins | sample TARA_R110000751 | Tara Oceans TARA_R110000751 (sample SAMEA4398001) | marine metagenome | biome: Polar Biome; feature: [MES] marine water layer (ENVO:01000295) within the mesopelagic zone...; material: water (ENVO:00002006), including particulate matter (ENVO:01000060) such as...... | reverse complement strand
CCTAATAAATTATCCATAGCGTCATACACCTTACTGATTCCGTCGCCAAAACTATTTACATCGTCTTCAGGGAGGTATATATATGCTTCTGTTTCTTTTGTATTAGTGAAAGGATTTAAAAACTTTTTTGTAGTAATTTTTTCTCTTGTTGTTGTCTTTATAGTCATGACTTCACTTGCTCGTAATCTTTCTATTGCCTCTTCTTTTGTTAGTTTCTTTTGTGGTCTGCCTATTTCTTTCTTACTTGTTAAATATTCACCTTCTATTTTTTTCATTAACGCTTTCGGCACAAGTTTCCAATCTACTTGTTTAAAAGCACTCCAAGCATTTAATAAATCCACCATTAAATCACCTTTAGCACTCGTAAATCTTTCAGTCCCTTTGCCTACTATTATCTCCTTTGTAAGGGGTTGTCCTATCGTTAAGGCGTCATAGTGTAAAGGTAGTTGTGATACTCTTTTCTTTTCTCCTGCTATGGGGTCTCTGTATTCCATACCAAAAAATCCACCGACAAGGTCAATAATTAAGTAGTTCTTGTGATAGTATCCCAAACCTGAATAATAATTAACTAATATATCTCCGTCCTTTACAAAATTTCGTAATCCTGGAGCAGAAGTATATTCACCTCCAATAGTATTTAATGGTAATCTTGACCCATCACTCTTTTCCCATTCTGCTAATGACAACTTCCCAGCAGCGAAGGGTGTCTCACTATTTCCAACATTTACAGATTCATAACCTCTTGCTATGCTTCTCCTCAACGCCTTAATATAAGCGTCTTTAGACTCGTAGTTATTATCCTCAAGAAAACGATTCACCTCCTCTTCGCTCACCACTCGGGGGTTGCTAAAGTCGCTTATCCTCTTATCTAATGTCTTCTTCCCAGCACCAGCGTCTAAGTCATATTCATTCCGCCTCTTCATCATCTCACTTTGACTATTATAATTTCTGCCTCTCTGTCTCATAGCGTTGGAGTAATCTACAAAACATTTATAGTCTTTATATGCTATGCCGAATATGTCTAATTTTTCCCAAAAGCGAGATGATTTACCAAATAATTCTTGTATTCTCGGCAACCATATATCTTCGTATCCTGGTATTTCTTTTAATATAACTTCTAAAATTTTAACTCGTCTAATACAAATATCTTGTATAGGTTGTCTTTTGGGTCTTGGATTTTGTTCTGTTCTCTTTCCTATACCCCTGTATCCCGAGTATCCTCCACGAGCAGCGACACCCCTCTCTCTCCCTTTATATACCCCTGTTCTATCTTCTTGTGCCGCCCTTTCCGCTTGACCTTCTAATCTATATTCTTTATCAGTATTGACTCTCACGCCTCCTGCTCGTCCTTCTACCTGTTGTAATTTTTTAATTCTTTCTCTCGCTGATAGAGACATATCTATACCCGCTGATTCCTGTGCTTCTTTAATCTGTGCTTTAGTTCTTCTTGGTTTAAAGGATTTATCATACTTCTTCTCTTTTCTTATCTCATCTCTTTCTCGTTCCGCTCCTTTCTTAGTTAGGCGTCTTCGTGTTTCCTTACCACTTTTTTGTTTTTGTTCGGCGTTGCGTATCTTTTGTGGGAGTTTGACGGCATTAGGATTAATACCTAATTCTTTTGCTCGTGCCTTCAGTTCTGCTTTCGTTCGTCTTTTTCTTGTTGTCTTGGGAGCAGGTTTCTTCGCCACCCCTTTCATTTCTTCTTTTGTGCGTCTCGCTCGTTTAGGTTTGCCTAACTTTGCTGTGCGTTCTGCCTGTCGTATTAATTCACCTAATTTTTTTTGTGTTGTATCAATACCTAATTCTTTTGCTCGTGCTATTGTTTCTGCTTTAGTTCTCCTTTTTTTAATAACCTTTTTAGGTTTAACAAATAGGTCGCTTTCTTTATCCATTTATATATTATGCGTTAAAAATTTAAAACATAAAATATTAATTTATATTTCACTAATGATACTTATTCTTTTTCTTCTCGGTCAGGAAGGGGAGGTGCGACGACACTTGCGTAATCCTTAGACCAACCTTTATGTTGTTCTTTTTGTTTCTGCGAGAGTTCGTCCCATTTCACTTTGCCTCCTATTATTTTTTTTGCTTCCCGACTAACTTTCTTATTAAAGTAGTCTTCTGCTCTGGAGAAGTGAAAGTCTAAAACTCTTTTTTCTTTAACTTTGCGTGTCTTTTTCTCATCGCTCTCATACCCTAACATATACCAAAACCATTTCATAAGTATATTATATTAAATATAAAAAATATTTACTATAAATTTTAAAATTAAATAAATATAATCCTTTCACTTAAATTAATCCTATAACATATAACCAAAGTGTGAAAGGTCGCTTTTGATTTAGACTTATCACTTTTAATAAAATCAACTCTCTTAGGGAGTATAATTATTTGTAATTCGTCATTTTCCTTCGCCATTTTAATAAAATATAAGGTGTTTAAAACAATATTCGGCAGTATTAACATAAATGGTTTTTTCATATTAAATAGACGCTCCAATATTTCTTTCTTTTTACTGAAAGGGGGATTAGAAACCACTATATCACCATAATCATTATCAAAAAAATCCTCACCATTACATATAACATTAAATCCTATTTCTTTTAAATATTCAGCACTTCTTCTACTCTCAGGGTCAATAGAACAAAACGCTTCCCATATTATTTTATTATTCGGTATATATTTTTTAAGACAATCCCAGACCCATTTAGGTGTATAATATTCATTATTAACCTTTAATTTAGAAAGTGTATTATTCATAATATAATACTAATAGGTTTTCTTTTTTACTTTTAAAATAATTTATTAACCGATTTGTTGTTGTAGTTGTTTTACACCTTCTATTGCCTGTTTAGTAGAAAACTGGTCTAATATGGGGATATTACTTCTTGCGAGATTTTTATTGCTCTTTGTTATAGTTAAAATTATACTATTATCACTCCCAATAGCATTAGCAAGTGTTCCATCAGGATTTAATATTCTTACTTTTAAAGATTTTAAAATTAATGGTTCATTACCCATATGAGTATAAGTAAAAGGTGTGCTACCACTTGTGAATTGACCTGACGAATAATACCTATTTAATATGCCTGTTATAAATCTACTATAAGTAGTAGAACCAATAAATCTATTTTTAAATATACCCCCTATTTCTACCAAATAATATGCCGAAGATAATTCAGTCCCTAATGCGAAATCTTTTGCTTGTATAAGAGTAGTAGAGGTTGAGGTGTTTTCTGTAGGTGCGATATATCCCGTCATCTCTATTCTTTGAGGGAATGTGGTGATATCATATGCCCCCGCCCAAGACCCTTGGAATGCGGCGGTAGACCAAATATAACCCGCTCTATCAGGTGCGGGGTTTGCGGATGAAGTATTAAATGTTATAATATCACTTTTCTCAATATAGGCAGCAGTCATTTTTCTACCATAAAAATAATTTCTCATACTAATCCCTCCTTGTATTGACCTATTGTTAAACGAATAAGGACATACAATATAAGGCAGATGTGGTGTATAATCTATGTCGTTCAGGGCGGCATCAAAATCGGGTTGCCCACAATTTTGGAATTGATTTTTACGCCCTGCTTCTAAAGCGGTATTATTGCTCCATGCGTAAGTCCCCGCAGTTGAGGGCATAGCAGTCAATTCAGTAGATAGAACACAAGTTAATTCTCTCAGGTCAAATCCTAATTGTTTCCAAAAAGAAGTTGGTTGTAATGCCGTTAATAGGATACCACCAATACTACCTCCTGTGTCAAAGGGATAATCACTAATGGGTTGTAAAATACCTCCAGAGGATGGCGTAGTGACTTTGTCGGCAATAACATGGTAATTAGTATAAGTGCCTATTTCTCCTGTTGCGTCTCCCGCCGTTCTATAATATGGTGAATGTAGAAAATCAATCTGGAAGCGATTTGCGTCTTCGTCAAATGAAAAACCTATTGCCTCACTACTACCTATTAATCTCATTAATTTGGGAGTATCAATATTTTGTGCTTGAGGGTCAATTCCTCCTGCTGGGTCGTTTGTTAATGCTACATTTTTATAGGAGAAAACTTGTCTTGTTAATTCCTGTTCTGTCGGCAAAACATAAGGCATTTGACTCTCATTAAATACAAAAGCAAACTTATTATATAATCCTGCTCCTAATATTATTTGGTTAGTCCCCGTCACGCTGGACGCATTTCTCGCTGGTCCAATCATCTCAAAATATCTTTGGTCTGTGTAAAATGGTTGTCCATCCTGACTACTCCCTCCTGTATTAGGTTCATAACCTTTAGCAATACGAGAGGTAAATGCTTCACTTGGGTTAGCGGGGTCGGGTTCTTCCGCTCTCTCACATTTATCATTTCCTATTTCTTGAGTTGCTCGGGTTAATATAGTAGCAAGGTCTTTAGGGTGATAGCGTCCTGCTGGTAAAATATACTCCCAAGTTTGTATATAAGGGATTAAAGTTTGGTGGTCTTGAGGTTGTAAAATTGCCTCTATAAAAATAAAATTTCCCGCCGTCGCATCTTCGGGATTAAGAATCTTAATAGTCCCACGATTATCAACCAAAAACCCGTCTCCTAAACTTAATCCCTCAGTCTTTTTAAAGACATCCATAAGAACTACAATCCCATCATAATCTACATCTGTATTATTTTCGTTTGCTGGTCTTTCAGGGAATTGTATTGTTTGTCTCACCACTCGTCCTGTGGGGTCAGTATATTCTAAAATAAGGGGTATGCCCCCTAACATTTTTTTATGAACATCAATATATCTTATAACGAATCCTACTATACGAGATGCTGCTGTGTTAATAGGAGTCGCCCATTTACATAGAGGTGAGGGAGAACATCCTTTTGTGATTATCCCATTAACATTCCATATTCTTGTTTGACTAAAAGTCATAACCGAACCATCTCCCTCCGCATCCACAGTCCCTCCTGTATTAGGGATATTAATACTATCAAGAGTTTGATACATTACATAATCTATCTTAAGTTTTATATCTTCCTTAATAAATATACTATTAGGTTGATTTTCTGTAGTATCGCAAAATGCTTCTGTCATACTTAGTGTATCTCCATTTTCTAATATAACCTCCTCTAAAAGGATTGTTTCCCAATCACCATTATTACTAACTATGGAGTTTGTGTCAGTCTGCCTTGCTTCTAATATACTAATACTCATTTATATTAATATATTATAAGATTTTTAATATTTTCTCTTTATCCTTTTCTTTTTATCTACTCTATTTAAAAGTCCTATTTGTTTTTTTGCTTTTGTTTTAGTTGTCTTCTTTGCCATGACACGACCAGACCTTTTATTCTTTACTTTATAACCACCTTTTACTTTTTTCATTCCGTAAGGCATTTATTATATATGTTTTTTATTTCTTCACGAAATATTTTCATAATATTTAGTTGTAAATAACTCTATAGTTATCACCCTGAACCAAGATAGACTTACGAACTTCACCGAAAATATTGACTTGCTGTGTCTGTCCCCCAAGTAAAATATCCTGATTATTACCTATAGCATTATCAATAACTTGTGGATTTGCTGAACCGACGGGGATAAATTGGGTCTGTGTAATATCTAACTGGAGGGTTTCTACTCGGTCTCGTATAAACATACCTAAATATGAATTAGAATTAACCATATCAGCAACATAGTTATCACTCGCAAGACCCTGCCCCTTCGCTCTCAGCGAGAAGACACCCATCTCGTGAGACATAGGAGGGTGGTCGCATATTCCCCAAGTATCGTGAAGTAGAGCAAGTTTTTGAGCGGAGTCCGCAAGAGGCGGAGCAAACATATTAGAACCATTTAATCTAACCTGAATACTTTCAGCATTAAGTCGTGCCGCCCTAAATTTACCATATGAAGTTAAGACTCCTGTGCCTCCAGCAACACCGACGGCGGCGAGAGCAGTTGTAGGAGCGACATACATTAAAAGACGATTGACGAATTTACCATGAAAACCAGTAAGAGTTGTAGAGGTTGTTGCGGTGTTTTGTCCTCCTGCGACTAATGCTGGGACGGCGGTGGGATTAATAGAATAACCATCATATTCTATGGCGGAGAAAGATACACCAGCATAAGAGGTCATCGCCTGTTGGACGACTTGGGCATTTACAAGTTCATCAACAACTAATAAACTATCAGTAAGAGAAGAGAGTGTGGCGATTTGTGTGTTGTCGTGAAGTGTCTTTAATGAATCAACATCAAACTCAACTACAACACGAAGATTTCTATATAATTGACCTGGTAGAAATTGAGAATTTCTTAACATAGGTAAAACCTCTCGTAAGTCAATACAATATCTACTTGTTGTGCCTTCAGCAGTATTGATAGCGGGAGCGGTATATGCTTCGTCTAAAGTTCCGTCGTCTTCGTTATTTAAAATAAAACCCTGTTGATGTCCTTTCTTAACAATTTCCATTCCAACATTATTTCTATTTGCTCTGTTGTAATTTTTAAAACTCATATATTCGCCGACAAAACGCAACTGGTCTAAAATAACACCGCCGTCGTATAATGTTATATTTCTAATGTATGAAAAAATACCGCCTTTCTTATTCCACGCTGCCGCCCCACCAGTCGCAAAAGCACCGATATTATGAATACGAAGACTTGATAGATACATAGAATCTGCGGGTAAGTTCCATTCTACTCTGTTATTACTGAGTGTCATTACTGGGTCATAGATATTAGTTTTAACTCCGCTATTATAGAATGCCATTCTTTTATATAATGAATTCATATAAAAAAACTAACCACTAATTTAAATTAAAAAATTAATTAACCTATCTGTAATATTCCATGAAAATATGAAAACATAGTATAATTAACCCCTGCCGACCCGATTGTAGAATTTAATAATAGTGAAAATTTCTGTCGTGATAAATCAATAAATTCATCCCACCCCAAACCTATCATATAGGCGTCTCCTGATTTAATTAAATCTAAACGAATATCATTAGTTTCGTCAAAGTCATTAAGCGACTGAACTGCTCGTTGTAAAATAGAATTCCTATCCGTTAATTCGTATGAGATATAACTATTTGTGCTATCATTAAAACTAAATTCTAAACGATTCACTCCTGGAGGTTCAGGTAAGGCAAGAGTATTCTTTAAAGCGTCATTAATATCAGCAGTCGGGTAGAATGAGGCAGTCATAGAATTAGCACGAATAGGTAATCGGGCGGCGAGAGTAATAGCATCACCATTTACATTCTGTTTTAAATTTGCTTTTGTTCGGCACACCATAGGAGCGTCCGTTCCATCGTCAGCGTAAGTTTGGTATAAAAGACGGCAGTTAGTTAATGAATATGAAGTAATGTCGTTTAACGCTGCGTTTCCATTAAATACATTTGAGAAGCGTGAGAGGCGGATGCTGATTCTAACACTACCTACTTGACGCTCACTTATGGTTGGTTCTCCTGCTTGAGACGATACAGAGTTAAGTAAGAAGCGTGGGCGGACGGCAAAGTTCGCTTTTTCATTAGGATTAGACGCAATATAAACATTAGCGGCGGGTTTTCCTGCCTGACCGCCACGAAGCATAGAGTTAGTCCATTTCATTTGTGGCGACCGCATTTCACACGCAGAAGCGGTGGAGTTTTGACCCGCTGATGTCTGTGTTCCCTGAAAATACATTTTACAATAGCGTGGATATTCTTGGAGAGATTCTACAATACCCGAATTTTGACCCGCATTTGAGAATTCAGTTGAGATACTATCTATAAAAGCGTGAGAACCAGTCATAGGGTCAAGATTAAAATCAGTAAGAAGGTTGTCTGTCCTCAACGCACCCGTCCCTTGAGTAGCATTTGGACTATCTATTGTAGCAGCAAAACGAATGTTATTAAGACGAAGTTTTCTACCAGCAAATACAACATCAAAATCAAGTGTGTCGTATTCTCCATACGAAGTTTTTAAATTAACTGGGTCAAGCGATATATACCTAATTGAGTTCATTTTCTTTATATTATTCTAAAAGATATTTATTAATGTTAAATTTTATTATTTTTTTAAATGATAAAATTTGGTGAAGGACCAAGAATAAATGGACTACAGGCAACTCACACTTTCGTCTAATATAAACAAATATTAAAATTTAATACTTCTAACAACTTGTTTATATAATTGTAAATTACCAATCGCTCCTGGTTGGGCGAGACTATTTAACTGAAGTTGGAAGAGTTTGACTCCGTTTGTAATAGGGACAGGAGTAGCAATTAACAAATTTTTATTCGCCACCCCCGAATAGGCAGGTAAAATTTTAGAACTCGGGCGTGATACGCTGGAGAGTAAGCAACATTCTAATAAACTATCAAGTTTCATAGTCCCATTAATAAATGCCTGTGAGATTAATTCATAATGTAAAGTGCTAAAAAATGACGCTCCTATTGATATATCACGAGGGATAATAGGTTTGGAGTTAAGAGCAAGACGATAATCATTAACATTCGCCATAGTAGAGAAAGGTAAAGTTGCTTGGTCGGGACAATTTGTTATAAATACATTAATAGCGGATGGTTCTACAACATATTGATTCTGCCATGAATTGCCGTTTGTTGCGACAAGTTCAGTCGTAAAAGTCATATAATTTAAACTATCAACACGGGGAGGCATCATATTCTTCTGTTGTAAAACGATTTGTGCTTCTACATAAGTGGGGACAGGGGCGACGCTGGGAGCGGTTAATACCATATCCAATATAAAGGTTTGTCCTGCTGTCATAGCGGGATTAACTCCTTTGTCAAAAGTAATGAGTAAATTATTGTTGGGTGCTGCCCCTGGATTAGGATAGTGTGTAGGGTTCTGTCCTTTTTCTATTTTAGTGATAACGAATTCACCTCCACTTGGGATTGCTCCGTTTGCCGTAGATGCTGCGTTATTTGTCAGGGTGACCGCCGCCCCAACATAAATATGGTCAAAAGTGTCCTTCCAGTTTTGTCGTGCGGTGAATGCGATTGTAGTTAATGTGCTGACGGCGATTGTCCCACCAGCACTCTCAGTTAAAACTTGACTTGACCGCAACGCCATCGGGAATTTACCCCCAACGACACCTGTTATATCTGTGGGTGTTCTTACTGCGGAGATATTGTCTAATTCTAAATCAAGGTGAATATTACCTCGTCCTAAATGCCGTCTATCCATAGGCACAAGACTTTCACTACCTAACTCAAATAAATCACTAAGTTTAATAATCACTCTTTCATCCCGAGCAGTTGAGACTACGCTACCTTCATAACGGAGGTCTCTAAAAGGAGTGTATATCGTATTAGTCTGTGAAGTTTGTGAGGGTGATTTATAATAGACACTTTCTTTACCTGCGACATCTTCTTTATAACTCGCAAGAGTATTTCTTAATACATCAACTCTATCAATATCTTCTAATACGCCGTGATTTTGAGACATGAGACGGCAACGCCTTACATAAGTCGCTGGAGTCCAATCCTTCTCAGCATTACCACGAGGATTAATAACAAAAGGGACGACGCAATTGCGTGAGTTATGGACTCCGTCTCCACCAGCGACAGCGGGGAATGTAGCACGAGGGTATCTAATTAAAAGTTCTATGTGTGATTGACTAAAATCATATATCCCTTCGGGGATAGAAAAATCTACTTTATTAAGTGTAGTTGTGAAATTGCCGCCCTGACGGGATTGGTATTTTACTATGGTATCCATTTGTGCCTTTGACATTTTATATATATTCTAATTATATTTAAAAAATCATTTTAAAAAAAAATAATTAATTTATGTTTGGGAACTCATGAGTTGAGATGCCGCCGACGAACCCGTTATAACTTGTCTAACAACTGCCTTAGCGGTATCAGTTGCCCCACTCGTCTTCTTTTCTATATAATCCGCAAGTTTCTCAAACCCGAACCCTGCTCCAGCGAAGGCGAGTGTGGCGGCGTCAGTCAAAATATCCAATCCTGGGACGGCGGCGTCCGCCACATCAGTCGCTACTAAGGCGGCATCTACAGTATCAATCGTCGCATTAACCCCTACATTAGCAGCATTCGCTACAGAGTCGGCAGCGTCAGCGGCGTCGCTGGCGGCACTTGCGGCGTCATTCGCCGCCTGAGAAGCGATGTCTTTGGTATTTGCCGCCGCCGCTTTTCGTAGAGGGTCAAGAACTTGGTCTCCTTCTCTTCCTGCCCGTTGGAGCATATCAACAGGATTTCGTGCTGCTCCAGTTGCTTCTCTTAGAGCATCTATCGTGTCCGCATCCGCCCGATTCGCCACTCTCGCTGCTCCTTTTGCTAACCCTCCTACTGACCTCGCCGCTACTTCTGCCGCCTCTGTAGCGTCTGCCGCCGTCGCACTCGCTCCTTGTGCCGCCTCTTCTACTACTCCAGCATCCTGACCTGCCGCCTCAGCACTCCCAACAGCATCGCCTGGAGAACCTGCCGTATTACCTGCTCCTGCTTCACTATTTACATTCCAACTTGAGGGGTCTTTCAGTTCTAAACCTTCAGGATTAGATAAACCGAATTCGGGTTCTGCTCCAATCGCATCATCATCTAAACTACTTACTACATGACCCGCCGCATCAGGGTCGCCATTCATACTTCCAACATTCGGTCTATTTAACTCTGCTTGGTTTCTTATAAACCCCGTCCCTCTATCTACTACAGATTGTGCTTTACTAAGACCCGCTCTAAAATCTCCCAAGACCTTGTCGGCAATCTGTCCTGCTCCTTTTCCAAAATCTTCTACTTTGCCTCCAAAA
>TARA_R110000751_G_scaffold64782_2_pt1 | contig 10746 bp, 9 predicted proteins | sample TARA_R110000751 | Tara Oceans TARA_R110000751 (sample SAMEA4398001) | marine metagenome | biome: Polar Biome; feature: [MES] marine water layer (ENVO:01000295) within the mesopelagic zone...; material: water (ENVO:00002006), including particulate matter (ENVO:01000060) such as...... | reverse complement strand
GCTGGCCGCCTCGACCGTGGCCGAGGCCGCCGCAGCCCCCACGGGCGCGCCCCTGCGCCCGCCATTGTCGCGCAGCGCCGGGGCGGGGTGCCTCGCGGCCGCGGCGCTGCTGCTGGCAGGCCTGCCGTTGCTGGCGTCCCTCGGCCCGCTCGCCGCCCATGCCGACGCCTTCTACCGCGCCGGCGCGCTGGTGTTCGGCGGCGGCCACGTGGTTCTGCCGTTGCTGGAGGCGGAGACGGTCGGCCGCGGCTGGGTCGACGCCGAGACCTTCGTGGCGGGCTACGGCGCGGCGCAGGCGGTCCCCGGCCCGCTGTTTGCTTTCGCGGCCTTCCTCGGCCAGGCCTCGGCCGGGATCCCGGGCGCCGTGGTCAGCCTGGTCGCGATCTTCCTGCCCGGCGCCCTGCTGGTGATCGGGGCGCTGCCCTTCTGGGCCGCCCTGCGCGCCCGGCCGAGGGCGCGGGCGGCGCTCGCGGGGGTCAACGCCGCGGTGGTGGGGCTGCTGCTCGCCGCCCTCTACGACCCGGTTTTCGCGCGCGGCGCGGCCGAGCCCGCGGGCTTCGTCATCGCCATGGCCGCATGGCTGGCGCTGACCGGCTGGAAGCTGTCGCCGCCGCTGGCGGTGCTGGGGGCGGCCGTGCTGGGGCAGGGGCTCGGCTGGGCCGGGCTGCTGGGCTGAGGGGACGGAAAAAGGGGCCCGCAGGCCCCTCGATCCTCACATGAAGCCCAGCTCCAGCTTGGCTTCGTCCGAGAGCATGTCCATGCCCCAGGGCGGATCCCAGACCATCTGCACGTTGACGGTCTTCACGCCGGCGATCGGCTCGACCGCGTCGGCGACCCAGCCGGGCATCTCGCCGGCCACGGGACAGCCGGGAGCGGTCAGGGTCATGTCGACCTCGACGTTGCTCTCCGCATCAATGGCGATGCGGTAGATCAGGCCAAGGTCGTAGATGTTCACCGGGATTTCGGGGTCGTAGACGGTTCTGATCGACTCGACCACCGAATCGTAGAGCGGATGCTCGGGCGTGGACGGGCCGACGAGCGGCTCGCCCTCGACCGGCGGATCGCTTTGCAGGGTCATCGTCGGCGGCTCCTTCAGGCTTGGCTCCCAACATAGGAAATCGGTTGCGCCCGGTAAAGGTGGGGCCGCGTGCGGATCCGCGGCGGGCACGGCGCTCGGGCGCGCTCTTGGCGCGGCGTCCGCGCGCGTGTAAGGGCCGCGCCATGACCCGGTTCTCCTACGACATCCTCGCCCGCGACGGCCGCGCCCGCCGCGGAGTGATCTCCACCCCCCGGGGCGAGATCCGCACCCCCGCGTTCATGCCGGTGGGCACCGCGGCGACGGTCAAGGCGATGCTGCCCGGCTCGGTGCGCGAGACCGGGGCCGACATCCTGCTCGGCAACACCTACCACCTGATGCTGCGCCCGGGGGCCGAGCGCATCGACCGTCTCGGCGGCCTGCACCGGTTCATGGACTGGCAGCGGCCGATCCTGACCGACTCCGGCGGCTTCCAGGTGATGAGCCTCTCGGACCTGCGCAAGCTGAGCGAGGAGGGCGTCCGCTTCCGCTCCCACGTCGACGGGTCCGAGCACATGCTGACGCCCGAGCGCTCGATGGAGATCCAGCGTCTGCTCGGCTCCGACATCGTGATGTGCTTTGACGAGTGCCCGGCCCTGCCCGCCGACCGCGCCCGCATCGCGGAGTCGATGCGCCTGTCGATGCGCTGGGCCCGGCGCTCGCGCGACGCCTTCGGCGACCGGCCGGGCCATGCGCTGTTCGGGATCCAGCAGGGCGGCCTGGAGGAAGACCTGCGCGGCGAGAGCGCCGAGGCGCTGGCCGCCATCGGTTTCGACGGCTACGCCATCGGCGGCCTTGCGGTGGGCGAGGGTCAGGCGGCGATGTTTGGCTGCCTCGACTACGCGCCCGGCCAGCTGCCCGAGGACAAGCCGCGCTATCTGATGGGGGTGGGCAAGCCCGACGACATCGTCGGCGCCGTGCAGCGGGGCGTCGACATGTTCGACTGCGTGCTGCCCTCCCGTTCGGGGCGCACCGGCCAGGCGCTGACCCGCTTCGGGGCGGTGAACCTGAAGAACGCGCGCCACCGCGACGATCCCCGGCCGCTGGACCCCGAGTGCGCCTGCCCCTGCTGCACGCGCTACTCGCGCGCCTACCTGCATCACGTGATGCGCTCGGGCGAGATCATCTCCTCGATGCTGCTGACCTGGCACAACCTGCACTACTATCAGGAGCTGATGCAGGGCCTGCGCGAGGCCATCGAGGCCGGCGCCCTCGACGCTTTCGCCGCGTCCTTCCACGCCCGCCGCGCGGAGGGCGACCTGCCCCCCGTCTGAGAGCGCGCCCGCGCGCCAGATCGTCCGGCCCGCCGCCCAGGCGACGGCGCCCCGGGCCTGACCCGGGGCCTCTCCGACGCGCGCCAGCCGCGCCTCCCCTGGATCCTGGCGCGCGCCTCGGCTCCCGGCGAGACGCAGCCAAGCCCGCCCGCAGGGCGCCTGTAGACCGTTTGTAGAAACAGGGGTCTGCAGGCGCCCTGCGGTCGGGCTTGGGTGTGGGGCGGGCGCTGCGCCGGTGGCCGAAAGGGCGGGCGAGTTCAGGCGGCGTCGCGGCCGGTCTCCAGCTCCACCGTCTCCCAGGCCAGCATGGCGCGCTTCACGCCCAGGCCCCAGTGATAGCCGCCGATGCCCCCGCCCTTGCGCAGGGCCCGGTGGCAGGGGATCAGCCAGCTGAGCGGGTTCTTCCCCACCGCCGTGCCCACCGCGCGCACCGCCCCGGGGTTGCCGATGGCCCGCGCGAGGTCGGAGTAGGTCGTCACGTGCCCGGTCGGCACCGCCAGCAGCGCCTCCCACACCTTCAGCTGGAACGGCGCGCCGATCACCTGCAACGGCGCCTCGCCCTTGCGCCGGAAGGCGGCGTCGAGCCAGGGCGTCAGCGCGTCGGGATCCTCGACGCGCCTCGCCTGCGGCCAGCGGCGGGCCATGTCGGCGAAGGCCGCCTCCCGCCCCACCTCGGCCGAGAAGGCGAGCCCCGTCAGCCCGCGGTCGCCGCCGAAGGCCAGCGCCTCGCCGAAGGGGCTGTCGAACCAGCCCCAGCGCAGGGTCAGGCCCTCGGCCCCGCGGGCGTATTCGCCGGGCGTCATCGCCTCCCAGCGCACGAACAGGTCGTGCAGGCGGCCCGGGCTCGACAGGCCCGTGGCGTAGGTCGCGTCGAGCACCGTGTGCCGATCCCGCAGCAGGGCGCGCGCATGGTCCAGCGTCAGCCATTGCAGGTAGCGCTTGGGGCTGACCCCCACCCAGCGGGTGAACAGCTTCTGGAAATGCGCCGGCGACAGGCCCATGCGCGCGGCCAGCGCCTCGAGCGAGGGATGCTCGCCCGCCTGCGCCTCGATCAGCTCGATGGCCGCGGCCATCAGATCGTAGGTGAAGCGCTCGGCGGAGTCGGGACGCTCGAACCGGTCGGCGTCTGCGGCGGTCTGGATCGCGGCGGTCATGGCGTGTCTCCTGAACTGAGCCCCAACATACGCGCGCCGGCGCCCGCGACCCACCCGAATCCTGCGCGGGCGGCCCGGTCCCCCGATCCCGCGCAGGAGGCCCCGGATCGGGGTCCGGGGCGCCCGCTGCGCGGGATCGGGCGCCGGCTCAGGCGGCCAGCACACGCGCCGCCTGGCGCAGGTCCTCGGAGAGGCGGGCGGTCTCCTCCTCCCGCCGTCCGGCGTCGGGCAGGCGCAGGATCCAGCTGGGGTGGACCGTGACCAGCAGCGGCGTGCCGTCGGCGGTCGCCTCGACCCCGCCGCGGCGCGCCAGCAGCCCCCGCCGGTCCCCGGTCAGGCTTTCGAGCGCCGTGCCCCCCATCGCCACCACCAGCCGGGGCGAGAGGATCTCCCGCTCCAGTTCCAGCCACCAGCGGCAGTGCCGGATCTCGCCGGCGTCGGGGGTCTGGTGCAGGCGGCGCCTGCCGCGGGGCGCGAACTTGAAGTGCTTGACCGCGTTGGTGATCCAGGCGCGGGAGCGGTCGAGCCCCGCCGCCTCCGCCGCCCGGTCGAAAAGCTGGCCCGCGGGGCCCACGAAGGGGCGGCCGGTCAGGTCCTCGCGGTCGCCGGGCGCCTCGCCGACGATCATCAGGGGCGCGTCGGGCGGGCCCTCGCCGGGGACGGGCTGGGTGGCCGGCTCCCACAGCGGGCAGCGGCGGCAGCCGTCGAGGGCATGGGCCAGCGCCGGCAGGGTCGCGGGGCGGTCTTCGGGCGGAGGCGCCTCGGGGGCCGCCAGACGCTCGCGGATGCGGGCGACGCGGGCGGGGGCGAGGGTGGGGGCGGCCTCGGCCATCTCGCGGGCGCGGGCCTGGGCGCCGGCGATCATCTCGGGGATCAGCTCGGCTTCGGGCAGGTTGCGCCAGTATTTCTTCGGCATCTCCGCCTGCATCGCCTTCGGCTTCAGGCGCGCAGGGTTGAAGATCGAGCGGAAATAGGTCCGCCAGAGGTCCTCGGTCGCGTCGGCGGCGATCTCCGGGCGCGGCGGCGGGTCGGCGAAGCGCAGGGCGCCGCCTTCGAAATGCGCGGCGAGGTCGGGGGTGAAGATCGACCAGTCCATGTCCCCGAAGCGCCGGGCGAAGAAGGGCGCCGTCGGCTCCAGCGTGAAATGCGAGGGCTCGAACCAGGCTGCGAAGCGGCGGCGCGGGGCGCAGGGCTCGCCGACTTCCCGGAAGCGGACGAAGGCGGTCATCTTGTGCCGGTCGCGGCGGACCTCCTTGGCCATCCGCTCCAGCCTGGCCACGGCCGCGTCGCCGCGGTCGGCCATCAGCCCTCGGGTCGATTGCAGGCGGACCAGCAGGGCGTAGAGGCGGGCGAACCGCTCGGGGTCCGCGTGCCAGACGACATGCTCGGCCAGTTCGACGAAGGCGCGCGGGACGGTGGCCGAGGCGGTCGAGGGGGGCGCAGGCGCCGTCTCGGCGAAGAGGTCGGCCTCCGCCTCCCCCCGGCTCCAGAGCGCCGCTTCGGGCGGAACGCGGGCGGCGAGCAGGGCGCGGGCCTCCGCCCGCCAGGCCGCCGACGTGCCGATCCGGGGCAGGGCGACGCGGCGGATCACAGCAGGGAAAGCTGCTCGGGCGGCGGGGCGAAGCGGGCGCGCAGATTCTCCTCGTCCGCCAGCGCGCGCGGGCGCCAGTCGAGCAGGGCGATGAAGGGCCGCGCCTGTTTCAGGTTCGCGCCCATCCGTTGCAGATCCTCCCACCGCAGGGTGCGGTGGCGGCGCGTGGTCAGCACCCGGCCCACGGTCTTCGTGCCCAGCCCCGGCACGCGCAGCAGCGTCTCGCGCTCGGCCCGGTTCACGTCCACCGGGAACAGGTGGCGGTTGGCCAGCGCCCAGGCGAGCTTGGGGTCGATGGCCAGGTCCAGGTTGCCGCCGGGCGCGGAGGCGGCGATCTCGCCGACCTCGAACCCGTAGAAGCGCAGCAGCCAGTCGGCCTGATACAGCCGATGCTCGCGCATCAGCGGCGGCTTCACCAGCGGCAGGGCGGCCGAGGAATCGGGGATCGGCGAGAAGGCCGAGTAATAGACCCGCTTCAGCCCGTAGCCCGCATAAAGCCGGGTCGAGGTCGTCAGGATCGTCGCGTCGCTCGCCCCGTCCGCGCCCACGATCATCTGGGTCGACTGGCCGGCGGGCGCAAAGCGCGGCCCGCGGCGGCCGGTGTGGGTCTTCTCCGACCGCGCCTCCTTGGTGGCGCGGACATGGGCCATGGCCCGGCGGATGCGCTGAGGGGACTTCTCGGGGGCGTAGGCCGCGACGGAAGGGTCGGTGGGGAGCTCCACATTGATCGACAGGCGGTCGGCGTAGAGGCCGGCCTCCTCCACCAGCAGGGGGTCGGCGTCGGGGATGGTCTTGAGGTGCACATAGCCGCGGAACCCGTGCTCCTTGCGCAGGGTGCGGGCGATGCGGACCATGTCGGCCATGGTCTCGTCCGGGCTGCGGATGATGCCCGAGGAGAGGAACAGCCCCTCGATATAGTTGCGCCGGTAGAACTCGAGCGTCAGGGAGACGACCTCCTCAGGCGTGAAGCGGGCGCGCTCGACGTTGGAACTGACCCGGTTCACGCAATATGCGCAGTCGTAGAGGCAGAAGTTGGTCATCAGGATCTTGAGCAGGCTGATGCAGCGCCCGTCCGGCGCATAGGCGTGGCAGATCCCCGAGCCGGTGGTCGAGCCGATCCCCTTCCCGTCCCGGCTGTCGCGCCTCTGCCCCCCGCTGGAGGCGCAGGAGGCGTCGTATTTCGCCGCGTCCGAGAGGATCGCCAGCTTCCGGTCCAGGGAGAGTCTCGTCATGACGTTCATCATATGTTCTCGATTCCCCGGCGACAATGTCCGGGATGGCGAGACTCGTGAAATCCCGCTCCGGCAGGCGGCGGAGCGCCGCGCCGGCGCCGCTTGCTCCTTGCTGCGCTGCGGGGCAAGGTGCCGGCCATGACCGCAGCGCAGCTTCCCTACGCCTCCATGAAGGAGATCTTCCGCCGCTTCCACGAGGAATGCGCGGAGCCGCAGGGCGAGCTGGAGCATCTCAACGCCTTCACCCTGCTGGTGGCCGTGGCGCTGTCCGCGCAGGCCACCGACAAGGGGGTCAACAAGGCCACCCGCGCGCTGTTCCCCATCGCCGACACGCCGCAGAAGATGCTGGCGCTGGGCGAGGAAGGGCTGATCGCGCACATCAAGACCATCGGCCTCTATCGCAACAAGGCCAAAAATGTCCTGAAGCTGAGCCAGCGCCTGATCGAGGAATTCGAGGGCGAGGTCCCCTCGTCGCGCGCGGCGCTGGAGTCCCTGCCGGGCGTGGGGCGCAAGACCGCGAACGTGGTGCTGAACATGTGGTTCGGCCAGCCGGCGCAGGCGGTCGACACGCATATCTTCCGGATCGGCAACCGCTCGGGCGTCGCGCCGGGCAAGGACGTGGTGGCGGTCGAGCGCGCCATCGAGGACAACGTCCCCGCCGAGTACCAGCGCCACGCCCACCACTGGCTGATCCTGCACGGCCGTTATGTCTGCACGGCGCGCAAGCCGAACTGCCCGACCTGCCTGATCCGGGACCTCTGCGCCTGGGACGAGAAGATCCCCGACGCGACCCTGCCGGGCGCGCCGGATCCCGCCGCGGCGACGCCCGCGAAGAAACCCCGCGCGACCCGCGCGAAAGCCACGCCTCCTGAGGAGACCGCATGAGCGAGAAACGCTTCGACGTCGTCGGCATCGGCAACGCCATGGTGGACGTGCTGGGCCGCGTCACCGACCAGTTCCTCGAGGAGAACGGCGTCGGCAAGGGCGTGATGACCCTGATCGACGCCGACCGCGCCATCGAGCTCTACGGCAAGATGGGCCCGGCGCAGGAGATCTCGGGCGGCTCGGCGGCCAACACCATTGCGGGCCTGGGGATGCTGGGCGCGAAGGCCGCCTATGTCGGCAAGGTCAAGGACGACCAGCTGGGCGCGATCTTCGCCCATGACATCCGCTCGCTCGGGGTGGCCTTCGACACCCCGCCGACGCCGAAGGACCGGCTGGACGAGGAGACCGGGCGCTGCATGGTGCTGGTCTCTCCGGACGGCGAGCGGTCGATGAACACCTACCTGGGCGTCTCGGCCGACCTCGGGCCGGACGACATCGACGAAGCCCTGATGGCCGACGCGAGCTGGATCTACCTCGAGGGCTATCGCTTCGACGGGATGGAGAGCCAGGAGGCGTTCCGCAAGGCCATCGCCGCGACCAAGTCCGCCGGCGGCAAGGTCTCGATCACCCTGTCGGACCCGTTCTGCATCGAGCGTCACCGCGACGCCTTCCGCAAGATGGTGATCGAGGAGGTGGACCTGCTGTTCGCCAACGAGCATGAGCTGGTCAGCCTCTACCAGACCGAGACGCTGGAAGACGCCATGGACCTTGCCCGCCAGGAGGTCGAGATCGTGGCCTGCACCGTGGGCCCCTCGGGCGCCTACGTGCTCAAGGGCGACCGCACGGTGCATGCGCCGGCCGCGCCGATGAAGCGGGTCGACGCCACCGGGGCGGGGGACCTGTTCGCGGCGGGCTTCCTCTACGGGCTGACGCGCAACCGCAACCTGCTGACCTGCGGGACCATGGGCTGCGTCTGCGCGGGGGAGGTGATCTCCCACATCGGCGCGCGGCCCGAGGAGAACCTCAAGGACCTGTTCGCCCGCTTCGGCCTGTCCTGACCGCGGCGTCCGGCCAGGCCGAGCGGGTCCTCGCCCCCCGGCCCGCCGCGGCCGCGGGGCGAGAGGCGCGCGCGGAGCCGTCCCCCGACAGTTGCATTCCCGCGACGTCGCCGGGCCGCGCGTTTCGACCGCTTCCCTAAACGCGCCGGCGAGGCGAGACTGGCCCCGGTTGCCGCCGCCCGGAACCGCGTCCAGAAGGGACCGAGTCATGACCCACCCCGAAGATCCCGCCCGCCAGCGCGTGATCACGCTGTCCGTCGACGTGTTCGTGACGATCGGCGTGCTGGCGCTGTTCATGGCGCTGAGCTTCGAGTTGATCGCGCCCTTCGCCTCGATCCTGATCTGGTCGGTGATCCTGGCGGTGGCGCTGGCGCCGGCCTTCGACTGGCTGAACGCCAGGCTGGGCGGCAGGCGCGGGCGCACCGCCACGGTGATGGCGCTGCTGGGGCTGGTGATCATCATCGGGCCGACGATCCTGATCGTGAACTCGCTGGTCGACTCGGTGGGCGAGCTGCTGGCCCATATCCGCGACGGAACCCTGACCCTGCCTCCGCCGGCCGAATCCGTGCGCGACTGGCCGCTGGTGGGCGCGAAGCTGTTCGAGACCTGGCAGGAGGCGAGCGTCGACCTGCTGGCCCTCTCGCAGCAGTACGCGCCCAAGCTGCGCGAGATCGCGGCCTCGCTGGCCGGGGCCGGCGCGGGGCTGATCCTGGGGGTTCTGCAGTTCGCGCTGTCGGTGATCTTCGCCGCGGTGTTCCTGGCCTGGGCGGCGCCCCTGTCCGAGGCCACCAGCCGCGTCGCGGGGCGGATCTCGGCCCGCGGACGGGCGATGACGATGATGGCCTCGAAGACGATCCAGAACGTCTCGCGCGGGGTGATCGGAGTGGCGATCGTGCAGGGCGGGCTGGCCGCCATCGGCATCATCGTCGCCGGCCTGCCGCTGGGCGGCTTCCTGGCGGCGGCCGCGGTGATGGCCTGCGTGATCCAGATGCCGCCGCTGGTGATCATCCCGCTGATCATCCTCGACTGGGCGATCAACCCGACGCTGCACGCGGCGATCTTCACGCTCTACATGATCCCGGTGCTGTTCCTCGACAACGTGCTCAAGCCGATCCTGATGGCCCGCGGGCTGACCACGCCGATGGTGGTGATCATGATCGGCGTGATCGGGGGCACGCTCTCGATGGGGCTGCTGGGCCTGTTCATCGGCCCGGTGATCCTGGCGCTGTTCTACGAGATGGTGACCACCTGGATCGCCTTCGAGACCGACACGCTCGACCCCGAGCTGGAGGCCGCCGCCGCCCCGCCGCCGCCGCCGCTCCCCGGAGCCTGAGGGCATGAGGCTCGGCCTCGCGCCCGCGGCGGAGCGCTGGCGCTATCGTTTCCTGCTGGCGCTGGCCGCGGCGCTGCTGCTGGGCCAGCCGGCGCTGCAGGGCTCGGCGCTGGGCGAGGCGGCGCTGGCGGCGCTGTTCGCGGCCACGGTGGCCGCGACGGGGCTGGTCACCCGCTCGGCCAGCGTCGCGCGGCCCCTGAAGCTCGCGACCCCGCTGCTGTGGCTGGCGCTGCACCTGCTGGCGCAGGCGACCGGCTCGCCCGTGGCGGCGGGGCTGGCCTTCGCCGCGGCCCTGTGGCTGGCCGCCCAGACCCTGTGGCTGACCGTCGAGGCGCTGGTGCGCGAGCAGAAGGCCGACGGCGACGCGCTGGCCGGCGCGGTGTTCGGCTATTTCATGCTGGCGCTGACCTGGGCGCAGCTCTACGCCGCCGCGCTCTTGCTGCACCCGGGCGCGATCGCGGTCCCGGGCGAGGGGCCGACGGGCGCGGATCTGGTCTATTTCAGCCTGGTGACGGTCACCACGCTGGGCTACGGCGACGTGCTGCCGGTCTCGCCGATGGCGCGGATCCTGGCGGCGACCGAGGCGGTGGTCGGCGCGCTCTATGTGGCGGTGCTGATCGGGCGGATCGCCTCGGACCTCAAACCGGGCGGAGGCCTGCGCGGCGACCGCTGATCCGGCGCGCCAGCGGCGCCAGAAGGCTGACCGCGCAGACCGTGTAGACGGCGCCGACCGCCACCTGCCACAGGCGCTCCGAGGCCGCGACCTCGTCGCCGCCCAGGCTCGGCGACAGGGTCATGCCGTAGAGGGCCAGGAAGGTGACGAAGCCCGGCAGCCAGACCTGCGCCTGCAACGCCCCGCCCGACATCCGCCAGGCGAAGCCCAGCGACAGCGTGGCGACCATGGCCAGCGCCAGCGTCGCCTCGCCATGCATCAGCGTGAGCGCGTGGACGCCCGCCGCCGCGGCGCCGCCCGCGGCGGTCCCCGCTAGCCGGGTCAGCGAATCGCGCAGCGAGGCCGCCACCCCCGGCTGGCGCAGCATCGACGAGCAGGTGAACAGCACCGGCATGGCCGCCACCCCGCCGTCCGCCGTCAGCCACAGATGCAGCGGCAGCATCGTCAGCGTGGCCAGCGCCGCGCGGAAGGCGACCGAGATCTCGGGCGCCGGAACGCCGGCGGGCTCGGCGATGTCATCCTCGGCCTCGG
>TARA_R110000751_G_scaffold48753_7_pt1 | contig 10747 bp, 10 predicted proteins | sample TARA_R110000751 | Tara Oceans TARA_R110000751 (sample SAMEA4398001) | marine metagenome | biome: Polar Biome; feature: [MES] marine water layer (ENVO:01000295) within the mesopelagic zone...; material: water (ENVO:00002006), including particulate matter (ENVO:01000060) such as...... | reverse complement strand
CTCGGCGTCCGACCAGACGTCGGTGCCGACCTCGGGATACATCGAAAAGTCGTCGGAGAAGGCGAAGGGGGACCCGTCGGGCAGTTTCCAGGCCTGCGCGAGGCGAGCGTTGGAGTCGGCCCAGTTCGCCAGGAACGCCTGCGCGTCGGCGCGCGCGGGCAGCAGCTTGCCCTCGTCCGAGGCGGCGCGGCGGATCGCCTTCAGCGCGTCGCCCCCGATGCCGGCGGCCTTGGCGGCCAGCGCCAGCAGCGTGCGCTCGCGCCCCACGGCGGTGTTGCGGCGCACCGGCTCCTCGCCCCGGGGCGGCTGGAGGCCGGCGCGGGCGAAGAAATCGGCTACCGAGTCGCCATTCTTGAGCGCCTCGCGCTGGAACAGCGCCACCTGCATGTTCTCGGTCCCGAAGGCCTCGCGCCACATCTCCAGCTTGGCGTGGTAGTCGAAATAGGTGTGGAAATGGGGCTGATGCTCGGGCAGGGCCGACATCTGATAGCCGTAGAAGCGGGCGGCCGGGCGCGGGATCGGCGAGATCACCTGCTTGCGGTGCGACAGCGCCAGCATGTCCTGGCGGCGCAGGTAGGCGATCACCGAGACGCTCTCGAAGCGCAGCTGGATCAGCTTGGCCAGCCGAGCGATCTCGCCGGCGTCGTGCAGCCAGAACAGGTTCTCGGAGGAGAGGATGTTGAGCTTCGCCTCGGGGCGGATCAGCGCGTCGGCGACGTCGTCCGACAGGGTCGAGGTGAAGGCGGCGCCCTTGCCCTTCATCCGGGCCAGCGTGTTGGCGTTGGCGGCCTGCTTGCCGAGCGCGTTGGTCTGCAGGTAGCTCGCGCCCGCCTTTTCCAGCGCCTCGGCGGAGCGGGTCAGCACATACTGGATCGAGGAGGTCCCCGTCTTGTGCGAGCCGATGTGAAGGATCAGGTGGGCCATCCGTCGTCCTCTCGTCGCGTCCCGGTGCGGTCTGAGGCCGCGTGACCTCCGCCGGGTGGCATGCCCTCGCCCGGCTGTCAACGCGCCCCCGACCGCAGGCCCGGAGCAGGCCGCGGCCGGCGCGCGGGAGGCGGGCGTGCGTTGCGTCCGGAGCACGGGGGAGAGCTTCCCGGGCCGTCCGGCGACCGCCCGCCGGCGCGCAGCGGGCAGCCCTCAGCGCCGGTCTCAGCGGCGGGGCGGGAAAGCGGGGCTGAGGAGCTGGGCGCGCAGGTGCTTGGCGATCCGCACCGCCCAGCGGCGGCGCCACACGCGCGGCGTGGCGAGCAGGCCGAGGACGGCGAGCGCGAAGGCCCCCGGCCGGCCGCCGGGACCCAGCGCCACGGGCCGGGGCCAGCGGCCGATGCGCCGGGCGATCCAGTCGTCGCGCTCGGCGTTGACGTCCTGCCCGGCGGCCATGGCCCGCCCCACCAGGTGGGCGCCGATCGGGCGGCGATGAGCCATGGCGGCGGCGTCGACGATGGCGATGCGCCGCGCGGGTCTGTCGACATGATCCTGCCAGACGAAATCCAGCCCCTTCGCCGCTGGCCGGCCCTTCATGTCGGGCAGCGAGGCGACCAGTGTCTGCGGGCTCAGCAGGGGGGCCATCAGCTCGACGAAGTTGGTGCGGCGCAACCGGGTCAGCGGGTTGCGCACGGTGATGTAGTGGGAGAACTCGCTGTCGGGCGTCAGCGCGGGCTGGGCCAGCGCCAGGTCCTGCGCCGCGGCGATGGCGAGGAACCGCGCGACGGTCGCGGCCTCGGCCTCGATGTCGTCGTCGGGCAGCCAGACGCGGGGGGCGAGGGTCAGCAGCTCCGGGCGCTCGGTCAGGATGTCGTGCAGGACGTCCCACTTGCCGCCCTCGCGCGGGATCACCGCGTCGGGCTCGAATTCCGCAAGGTCGGGGATCTCCTGGTAGGGCGAGAGCACCAGCGCCCAGTCGCGCGCCGCCCGCGGGGTCTTGGCCCAGCCCGAGACGCGGTGGTCGGCGCCGATGCGCAGGATCACGACCGCGGACAGGGAGGGAGCAGGGGCGGTCATCGCGGCCCCTCGAAGAGCCTGGCCCAGGCCTCGGGCGCGCGGGCGGCGTCGGCCCCCGCCTGCCAGGCCGCGATGGCGCGGCGACGGCCCAGGCGATAGCGGGCGGTCATCCACAGGCTGCGGGCCAGCAGCGACAGCGCGGCGCGGCGGCGCGGCGTGTGCAGGCGGAACCAGGCGCCGCCCGGATCGCTGCGCAGATGGGCGCGGGCCAGGGTCACGCCGGGGCGGGCGGCCTTCTCATGGATCAGCGCGAACGGCCGGCGCGAGGGGACCGCCAGCGCCAGGGTCGCAAGCGCGAAGCCGCGGGCGTGGGCGGCGGCCGAGACCGGGCCCTCGGGCGCCTCGATCACCGGCAGGTCCGCCGGCGCGGCGTCGAGGGGCTGCGGGCGCAGGCCGGGCGCAAGGGCCGCGACCTCGGCATGGATCGCCTGCGGGGACCGGGCGAACAGGGCGCGGGGCCCCTCGAGGAAGTGGCGCAGCGCCAGCAGCCGCCAGGCGGCGGTGGCGTAGTCGTGGGAGAGGGCCGGGGTCAGCAGCCGCTCGAGGATATCGAGCGGGCGCGGCGGGTCCTGCGCGTCATGCAGCGCCGCGTGGACCAGCCGGTTGCGCAGGTCGTAATAGTGCTGCCAGGAGGTCGCCTTGGCATAGAACGGCTCATGCCAGACCGAGAGGCCGGGGGGCGTCGCGGTGGGCGCGCCGGCGCCCTCGAGCCGGCGCGACATGTCGAGGTCGTCGCCCCGCAGGAACAGCGGCGGCGGCAGGCCCGCGGCGCGCAGCGAGGCGAGCGGCATCGCGAAGAACCACCAGCCGTTGAAGTCGCTCTTCTGGGCCGCGGCGAAGGGCGCGAGGCCCTGCGGCGTGGCCAGGTCCGCCCCCTGCGCCACGGGACGGATCACCCCGAAGCGGCCGCGCGCGGCGCCGGCCTCATGCACCCGGGTCGGCGCGCGCAGGTCCAGCATCCCGCCCCCCAGCGCCGCCGGCGCGCGAAGCAGGGACAGGTGGTCGATGGCCCGGCCGATCATCCGCCCGTCGAGGCGGATGTCGTCGTCCATCAGCAGGTGATGGGTCAGGCGGTCGGGCCCGGCGGCGTCCAGCGCCTCGGCCATGGTCCGCGCAAACCCGCCGCAGCCGCCGAGGTTCGCCTGCTCGATCAGGGTCACGCGGGGATCGGCGGCGAGGCGGCGCAGCGCGGGGTCGGCGAAAGGCGCGCCCTGGTTTACCAGCCAGATGCGGGCGAGCTCGGGCCGGATCTCGGCGGCGCGCAGGACCTCGACCAGGGTGGCGGCCAGCGGCCCCTCGCGGTCGTGAGTGACCAGACCCAGCGACAGGCGCACGGGCCGCGGCGGGGCCTGCACGGTCCAGCGGGCCGAGAGGAGGCGAACCGGCCCCTCGGCGCGGATCTCGACCCACAGGCGCCCGCGGGCGACCGAGGGGACGGGCAGGCGCGCCGGCCCGTCCGCGCCGGCAAAGGCCGCCCGCGCGAGGGTGCGCGGCGCCGCGCCCGGCGCCTGGGCGCGCAGGGCCAGCGTGGCGGGACCCTCCAGCGCCGCCTCGAACCCCAGCGCGCCCGGGGCGCCGTGAGCGCGCCACCAGGGCAGCGGGAAATGGTTGAACCAGGTGTCGAGGGACAGCGTCTCGCCGGCCGCCATCCCGAGGGGCAGGCGGCCGGGCGCGCGGGGGCCCTCCGCCCCCCTCAGCCGCAGGTAGAGGGCCGAGGGCGTCCCCGGCGCCGCATCCAGCACCTCCCGCGCCGTGGCGGGCGCGAGATCCTGGGGCCGCGCCGCGGCGGGCGCGAGGTCGTGGCGCGCCGCGGCGGGCGCGAGGTCGTGGCGCGCCGTGGCGGGCGCGAGATCCTGGGGCCGCGCCGCCTCCGACCCTCCCGCCGCGGGGTCGGGGGGCCGGGGGAAGGCGCTGTCGGACGGATCGGTCCGCAAGGGATCGATCGGGGGGCGGGGTCCGCTCATCGGGGTCTCCGCCATGGGGGGCGAGAGGGGGCGCCGCTCAGGCGGCCTTGCGCTGCGCGAGGTAGTCCGACGCCGCGTCGAGCGCCAGCCCGATGGTCACGTCCATGTCGAGATACTGGTAGGTGCCCAGCCGCCCCACGAAGGTGACGCCCTCGACCTCCGCCGCCCGCGCCTCGTAGTCGGAGAGCATCTTCTTCTCCCCCAGCAGCCGGATCGGATAGTAGGGCACGTCGTCCGCCCCGCAATAGCGCGAGTATTCGCGGAACACGATGGTGCCCTCGTGCTCCTCCCAGGGCGAGAAGTGCTTGTGCTCCGAGATCCGGGTGAAGGGCACCTCGGGGTCGCCGTAGTTCATCACCGCGCAGCCCTGGTAGTCGCCCATCGCCCGCTCGCCCTCGAAGTCGAGCGTGCGGTAGCCCAGCCGCCCCATGTCGTAGCCGAACCAGCGGTCCAGGGGGCCGGAGTAGAAGACGTGGTCGAAGGCCTCGTCCTGCTCCTCCCACTTGGTCCCCAGCCGGGTCTCGATCAGCGGGTGGTCGAGGATCTTCTCCACGATCGCGGTGTAGCCGTGCTTCGGCATCCCTTGGTGGGGGTGGTTGAAGTAGTTGTCGTCGTAGTTGAACCGCAGCGGCAGGCGCTTGAGGATCGAGGCCGGCAGCTCCGTCGGGTCGATCCCCCACTGCTTGAGCGTGTAGCCCCGGAAGAACGCATTGTAGAGGTCGGGCCCCACGAAGCGCAGGGCCTGCTCCTCGAAGGACTGGGGGTCCTCGATGTCCATGCGGGCCTGGGATTCGATGAAGGCCTTGGCCTCGGCGGGCGAGAAGGTCTTGCCGTAGAACTGGTTGATCGTGTGCAGGTTGACCGGCAGCAGGTAGACCGAGCCGCCCACGGTGGTCTTCACCCGGTTCACGTAGGGCATGAACTCGCCGAAGCGGTTGACGTAGGCCCAGACGCGCTCGTCGGCGGTGTGGAAGATGTGGGGGCCGTAGCGATGGACCATGACGCCGGTCTGCGGGTCCCGCTCGGTATGGCAGTTCCCCGCCACATGGGCGCGTTCGTCGATGACGAGGCACGGCAGGCCGGCCTCGGCCAGCTCCCGCGCGATCACGGCCCCGGAGAACCCGGCGCCCACGAGGCAGATGCGTCCCATGCGTCCCCACATGATTTTTTCGAAACGGCCCCCGCTGAGGCGGCGCGGACCCTAGCAGCGAGGGTGGGGGGCGGCAACCACACTGATCTGTACTTCAGGCGCGCGCGGAACGAGGGCACTGATTGCGCGGATCTAGTGCACGTGCGCGCCATGCTTTGAACGTGCCTCAGAGGATATATTGCGTCTCCTAGGGCCTTGGGTTGCTTGCGTGGCATCAGTATCGCTCGTGTGATTTCTGAAACTGATTCTATGGGTGCTGAATTTTTTTGTAGTTTTTGTCTAGGGCCTTGGAGACTATTCAGAATCGCGTGGTGGCTTCTTCGCAAACGAGTTTTTCGTTGGAGCAGATTTCTGCGAAATCCGAAAATTGCAGTGGTGGCGTCAAGAATACGATGTTTTTTCCATCCACATTTTTAACCGAGCCATACTGAATTGCATCAAAACCAGCTTCGCGAGCGCAATCCCCCACAAAGCGGGAGAAGATGTATTGTTTCTTTACCCAGCCATCGCCGGTGTTGGGAGCGAGTAGGAGGGCAGAGGACGCAAGTGATTTCAGAACTTCGAAGCCGTACTGTTCCTCGTCAAGATCGAGGAGGTCAAGTATTCTAACTCTTTGCAGAATGTTCATTTCTGCAACGTATGCCTCTTCGCCTGGGCGGCCCAGTTCAGATGCTGCAGTCGCAGGCGAGCTAGCTGCGTAGAGCATCGGGGCACCCGCATGATTGAAGCGACCCTCGCCAGCTACAGTGGCGGGCGGTGGTGCGTATGTCGAAAGATCAGATGGCTGCTGATCCAACTTTTCAACGTCTGAGACGAGACGGGCTCTAAATATTGGACTTTCTAGATTGCGCGGCACTTCTGAATCAGCGATCTGTTTTATTTGTTCACGTACGCGTCTTGCGAACGGATGATCTAGCATTAAGAATGGTGTCCTGGAGCCTAATACTTGAATTTCTTCGATGTCGTTCTCGATCTCGAGTGAATCGCTAAATGGGTGTTCGTAGAGCCATAGATTATGCGACTCGAAGCGCTTGCACCTGGGGCAAATAACAAAATGCTGGAGGGATGACATTTCGGCTGCATTGTAGAGTTCTGCTGTGCGTGATGTCTCAAGGAGCCACTTTGTCTCGATTGATTGTCTCTGAAAATTCAGTTCTCGAAATGTTGTGTCCGGCCAATATGAGCGAAAATCATCGTAGCAATGGTCGCAGCAACAAATTGTTGAAGTAAATACGGATTCAATCTCGTCACTTAGAATATCGTTGAAAACATCAATGTCGTCATCGTCTATGGGTAAGTATGGCCCTGTGGCGCTGGTCGGAATTTTGCAGTCACTCAGGCTCGCGTCGCTCGTAAACTTCCTTGATGTCATGGTGTTGTGGCTTTTCCGCTGGCTTGGCGATTTGTGTGTCGTGGTGGGGCTATTCTGATCGTCAGCGCTCTGCGCGCGCGGTTCGCCTAGGTTGGCCAGCGCGAGCAGTTCGGGAGGGGGGGGGTGCCCGGGGTTCCGAGAATTGCCTCACCCCCACCCCGGCTCCGAATCCCAATCGAACGACCCCGGCATCCCCTCCGGCGGGGCCTTCGAAAACCCGGCCGGGCGCTTCTCGATGAAGCTGGTGACGCCCTCCTTGCCGTCCTCCATCGACATCTCGTAGATCGCGCGGCTGTCGAGCTTGTGGGCCTCCATCGGGTGCGACGCGCCGGCCATGCGCCACAGGAGCTGGCGGTTCACCGCCACCGACACCGGCGACAGGCCGTCGATGTAGCGGCGCGCGAGGGCGCGGGCCTCGGGGAGCAGGTCCACGGGCTCGACCACCTTGGTGCAGAAGCCGGCGGCGAGCAGCTTGTCGGCGGTCAGGATCTCGGCGGACAGCGCCCAGTCGAGCGCGGTCTGCATGCCGACCAGGCGGGGGAGGAACCAGGACGAGCAGGCCTCCATGCACACGCCGATCTTGGCGAAGACGAAGCCGATCCGCGCCTTCGTCGAGCAGATGCGCGCGTCCATCGGCAGGGTCATCGTCGCCCCGATCCCCACGCCCGCCCCGTTGATCGCCGCGATCACCGGCTTCTTCATCCGGAAGAGACGCAGGCTGATCGTGCCGCCGGTGTCGCGGTTGCGCTCCATCGCCGCCGCGTCCGAGGCCGAGACGCTCTCGTCCAGGCCGAAGACGTTGCCCTCCGAGCTCAGGTCCATGCCGGCGCAGAAGGCCTTCCCCTCGCCGGTGAAGATCACGGCGCGGACCTCCGCGTCGGCGTCGGCGCGCTCGAGGACGGCCAGGATCTCGCCCGCCATCTCGACGGTGAAGGCGTTGAGCATGTCGGGACGGCTGAGGGTGACCGTGGCAATGGCGTCCTCGACCTCGTAGCGCAGGGTGGCGTAGCTCATTGTTCTCTCCTCCCGTAGGGTTGCGGCGAAGGTATCACCTTGCCGGCCGGTCGCGAGAGGCCATCTGACGCGCATGGACGACGCCGATCCGATCTGCCCGCTGTGCCTGCGCCCGATCCCGCCGGGGGCGCGGGCCAGCGTCCATCACCTGACGCCCAAGCTGAAGGGCGGGGCCAGGGGGCCGACGGCGCGGATGCACAAGATCTGCCACGACGAGATCCACGCGCGCCTGACCGAGGCCGAGATCGCCCGTGAGGCCGCCACCCCCGAAGCCCTGCGCGCCCACCCCGCGCTGGCCCGATTCCGCGCCTGGGTTGCGGCCAAGCCGCCCGAGTTCGACGCTCGGACTCTCGCCAGCGTCCGGCGGAGGCGGCAGCGGCGGTGACGGATCGCGCGCTTGTGAGGGGCGGCGAGCCTCGCGGGGGCATTGATTTCAAAGGGGGTTTCCCGCCGGCTCTTGCCTGCGACATTTTTCTGACCATCTCTGTCGGGATAGGCCTTTTCCCGAGCGGTTTCGTCGGTCAATGTCCCGGCGTGTCGACTCAGGCTCCTGGGTCTCCCTTTTCGGCCTTCACTCTGCGGAGCGCCGCCCTATGATCGTGTGCCACTGCGCCCGGATAAAGTCGTCGGACATCCAAGCGGCCGTCGCCTGGATGCGCGCCGCAGACCCGACGGCTCTGATCACGCCGGGCAAGGTGTATCGCGCGCTCGGCAAGCGCCCCGAATGCGGCGGATGCGTCGCCTTGTTCGTGGACGTCCTGCGGGCGGATGAGAACACCGGCGTGCCGCCCGTGCTTCGCGGGCTGCGCAAGCCGTCGGATAGGAGAGCGACCCATGAAGGGCGACGAGAAGGTCATTGAGTACCTCAACAAGGGCCTGCGCAGCGAGCTGACGGCGATCAGCCAGTACTGGCTGCATTATCGCCTCCAGAAGGACTGGGGCGTGGGCAAGCTGGCCGAGAAGTCGCGCCAGGAGTCCATCGAGGAGATGGTCCACGCCGACAAGTTCATCGACCGCATCATCTTCCTCGAAGGCCACCCGAACCTGCAGGTCCTCGACCCGCTGCGCATCGGCGAGACGGTCAAGGAAACGCTGGAGTGCGATCTGGCCGCCGAGCTGGACGCGCTGAAGCTCTACAAGGAAGCCCGCGACCACTGCGAGAAGGTCGGCGACTACACCTCGAAGAACATCTTCGAGGAGCGGATCCGCGACGAGGAAGGTCATACCGACTACCTCGAGACCCAGCTCGAGCTGCTCGGCAAGATGGGCGAGGAGCGATATATCCAGCTCAACGCCACCTCGGCCGACAAAGAGGACTGATCCGCCCGCCCTGCGGCAGGCGACGAACGGGCCGGCGCGGCGACGCGCCGGCCCTTTTCGTTGCGTGACGGGCGAGGGTCCGTCCGCGATCCCGGCGGGCTCGAAAGCCGGGCCGGGCGGCTCGGGGCGGCCTGGGGCGGGGGGATCGCCCCGCCACGCAGAAGCGGGAGAGGGTCATGGCCAAGGCGCCGTCGGAATACGTGCTGTACCTCGAGGACGAGCTGGCGGCCCTGGGCCCGCTGGAACGCACGCGGTTCTTTGGCGGGTGGAGCTTTGCCATGCGCGGCGCGCGCTTCGCCTACGTGCTGCGCGGCAGGCTGTACTTTCCGGTGGACGAGGCCCTGCGCGCCGCGCTGGAGGCGGAAGGCTGCGGGCCGTTCGAATACGAGAAGGGCGGCAAGGTGGTGACCGTGACCCGGTTCTTCGAGGCGCCCTCGGCCTGTCTCGACGATCCCGAGACGCTCCGGGACTGGGCCGCGCGCGCGGCCCGAACCGCGGGGGCGATGTAGCGCCGGCGGCCGACGATCCGGATCGACACGGCGCGACATCGAGATTGACATGACTGACATCATGCGAGTTCATGTTTCGCATGATGCTCGTCAGATGGAATCGTCGGTGACCGAGGCGCCCGAACCCTCCGGCCCGCGCGCCCGGCGCAAGCGGGAGTCGCTGCAGCGGATCCTGGCTGCGGCCTCGGCCCGGTTGAGGCGGGAGGGGCTTTCGGGCGCGGCCATCGCGCCGGTGATGCAGGAGGCGGGGCTGACCCACGGCGCCTTCTACGCCCATTTCCGCGACAAGGAGGACCTGGCCGTCGCCGCCTTCCGCAAGGCCTTCGCCACCGAGCGGGAGCGCTGGATCGGCGCCGCGCGCGACCGCTCCTGGCCCGAGCGGGCGCGGCGGCTGGCGGGGCGGTACCTGACCCGGGCGCACCGGGACGATCCCGGCGCCGGCTGCGCTTTCGCGGCGCTGGCGACCGACGCCGCCCGCGCGCCCGACGCTTTCCGCGAGGCCTATGGGGAGGAGCTGCGCGCGACGCTCGCCGCGATCCGCGGGGCCCCGGACAGCGATCCGATGCGCCCGCCCCCGCTGGACCACGCCGCCGCGATGCTGGCGCTGTGCGTGGGGGGGCTGTCGCTCGCCCGCGCCGTGAACGACCCCGAGCTCTCGGAACGGCTGCTGGCCGCCTGCCGCGAGGCCGCCGAACGGCTGGCGCAGGCGGACGACGCGGACCGGGGCGAGCAGACGACGCGGGGCCCGGACCCGGCGAAGACGCCGGGTTGAGCCCCGCGAGATCCCCGACACGCGCAACGCAAGGGAGGCGCGCATGACCCACGATCCCACCCCCTACGCCGAGAAGAAGAGCCGGGCGGTGATGGGCGCGCCCATGGCCTACATCGACGAGGGCGAGGGCGAGGCCATCGTCTTCCAGCACGGCAACCCGACCTCGTCCTACCTGTGGCGCGACGTGATGCGCCGCTGCGAGGGACTGGGGCGGCTGGTCGCCTGCGACCTCGTGGGGATGGGGGACTCGGGCAAGCTCTCGCCCTCCGGGCCCGACCGCTACACCTATGCCGAGCAACGCGAACACCTGTTCGCGCTGTGGGACGCGCTGGCGCTGGGCGACCGGGTGACGCTGGTGCTGCACGACTGGGGCTCGGCGCTGGGGTTCGAGTGGGCCTGGCGCAATCCCGACCGGGTGAAGGCCATCGTCTACATGGAGGCGATCGTGACCCCGGTGACCTGGGCGGACTGGCCCGAGAACGCCCGCGGGGTGTTCCAGGGGTTCCGCTCTGAGGCGGGCGAGGCGATGGTGCTCGAGAAGAACGTCTTCGTGGAGCGGGTGCTGCCCGGCTCGATCCTGCGCGACCTCGAGCAGGCGGAGATGGCCGAATACCGCCGCCCGTTCGAGGCGCCGGGCGAGGGGCG
>TARA_R110000751_G_scaffold284990_1_pt1 | contig 10749 bp, 11 predicted proteins | sample TARA_R110000751 | Tara Oceans TARA_R110000751 (sample SAMEA4398001) | marine metagenome | biome: Polar Biome; feature: [MES] marine water layer (ENVO:01000295) within the mesopelagic zone...; material: water (ENVO:00002006), including particulate matter (ENVO:01000060) such... | reverse complement strand
CTGCATGGCAATTACCTCTTTCTCTAGGCCATCTATGCGCTCATGTGCATTTGCAACTGTGTTTCTATTATTCATTTTGATGCCCCTAGTAGCCATGAACCATTAGCTTGGAATAATCCCCGCTTATAATTTTCTTTTTAATATATTCCGCAAACTCTTTTGACCCTAACTGTAAACCACTTTCATGGAGCCACTTTTCAACCTCAACAAATGGTATTCCGCAAACATGACGAAATTCAGAATTTTTGTTGTATCCATTTATCTGTTTTTCTTTGTTATAATCAAGAATAGCTTGAACATCTTGAGAGCGAGAAATGAAGACTTTGTTGTCTTCTTCTTTAATTTTTGTACTAACGTGTTGCATCATTTTTTCTTCTTTGGCTTCTTACCGCCAACCCATGCTTCATTTATGTCAGGAGTGCTTTGATTATCTGACTTCAACTGACCTTTTTTATTTCGTGCGCGTTTAACCTCAACAGCTTCCGCAAAGCCGTTTCCGATCAAGACTTTCGCCTCTTCGTCATTAACATCATAAGTTTGGCCTTCTATAGCGCGAGAACCGTGAACCCATGTTCTATCTGTAGTTATTTTAACTTTAGGCATTTTAAAACTCCAAAGAGAGAAAGGGGGCCATTACAGCCCCCAATCAAATTAAGTAGTCGTACAGTCAGCAATAAAGCCGTGAGCTTTTTGCGAACCAACTTGAAGGCCATACTCAACTGAGATCATACGGCGCTCAGAGTGACCCGTTTTGGCAAGTGGCTCTTGCTTTGCAGTTTGCAAGTAAGCAACAGAAGCGTAACTTGGATCAAGTACGAAAACATCTCTGGGGCGAATGTGACGCGATGGCACGATTTGTAATTCACCAAAATCAGAAATGTAAATGTCAATTGCAGCGTTCAACTTGCTGTCTTCTGCTTCTTTGTAGCGCGTAGCGTTACCCGTAAAGGTAGACATTACTTGCTTGTTAAACGAACCACAGAGAACAACAGAAGGCTCTGCACCGCTGTCCCAACATGAAGCAATTACAGTTTTCAGAAGAGTTTCTGTCAGAGCGCGTTGCGTTCCGTCTGTTGCAGCAGCATTAGGAAAGCCAGCTTCACCTGTACCAGATGTTGTACCAGCAGAACCACCAGAACCAAACGCAGTGTTTGACGTGATAAAAGCTGGAAGACCAGCGGTTGCACGAGCACTACCAGTAGAACCAGCAGACGCGGCTGTATTTGAAAGCAGCATAGCCTCCATGTCGCGCTTTAGTTCCTTCAGTTTGTAAGCAACTTGCTCTGCAACAGTTTGTGCATCGCCAACGCCGTTTACTTTGTTTGCAGTGGAAGACACATCGACAACTTTGTCTGAAATCTGTGTGTAGTTTCCTTTGCGAACTGCGTTAGTAGGAACATCGTTACCGGGGGCAGCTTCGCCCTCAATTACGCGGTTGCTAGTTGAAGCTGCTGCAAGATCAACTTCGCCCCACTCATAGTAAGTGTTTGAAACGTCTCTTGTGCCTACTACAGACATGAAAACTGTTTCAGTTGGAGAGATTGAAATAAGAGCGTCTTGAATATCCTCACGGATAGTCGTGACGTCATATGTTTCGTTTGTATTAGCTAGAACACCCATTGTGTTTTCCTTTCGCTATGACAATAAGAAGTTGGCGACACTTTCTATATCACCATTTTTCTTCATCCTAGAATGTGCTTGTTGTTGCTTTTTGGCTTGACCATTTTCTGTTCGCTTTGCTCCTGGCTTAACCATTGGACGCGCAGATTTTGATTTTTCTGCAACTTTGTCCTTTGTACCCATGAGCTTTTGATAGGCTACCGCGTCACGCATGATTTTAAACTCCCACCCGTGTGATAACGAGCTAACGATTTCTTCTGGAACGCCATAATATCCAGTTGCCGTTGCATGGATGTCAGACAAAAGTTTTTTGCTTTTATTTGGATCACGCAACTCTGGTATCTCTTGTTTCAGAACTTCAGCTTGTTGAGCAATATACGCTTGTTGGGCTTGCGCCTGTTGCGTTGATTGCTGCTGCTTCATTTGATTGCCTTCATTTAGAAGTTTGTCAAATTCCACAGACTTTTCGCGGTACTCTTCCATTTGCTCCAAATAGCCTAAAGGGTCACTGTTTTGCAGCTCCTTTTGTGGCTTTTGAGGCTTTTGTGAAAAATCACCATTTTCGAGTTGGTCAATGCGCTGCAAAAATTGCGCACGTTCTTGTTGCATGGTAAGGCCCATTTGCTCCAAGTCTTTACGCTGTTGAGCATTTTGTTCCATACCTTTTTGGACGTAATCTTGCCCAGCGTAGCCACGCTTTAGCTCTTGTAGGGTCACTTTCTTTAATTGACCATCTGACTTTACTTCAAGTTCAAGATCGTCAGAAAGCTCCACAGGAACGGCTGCTTCGTCGGTATATTCATCCTCATCCACGTTTTCATAATCAGACTCTTCAGCCTCATCATCACTATCGTAGCCAGTGGCATCTTCGCTCTCAGCAGTGACCTCTTCCGTTTCGGTCTGAGCGCCCTCAGTTACCTCTTCGGAAGCATCAACAGCCTCGCTTGGATTATCTTGCTGTGGAGTTTCCATCAGCATTTCAGTTACAGAAGCAATGCTTCCATCGTTAGGATTAGTCGTCATGGCGGTGCCGATCCTTCTTTTCTATGAGTATTTCAGCGTTTATATCCGCTTGAAGAAGATACTCAATTTGTTTTAATGCTCTCAAAATGGCGTGAGCGTCTTCACGTTTTTCCACTTCGTCGGCGCTACTATTCGCAAAACCCTCAAGTTGTTGGTTTTGCAAATCCTTCATAATGAGTTGGAAATGTTCGTTTTGCATTAACGCTTTTGAGCGTGATGCCCTAACCTTGTAATCCATAACCACCCATCATTTGTTCGTTGTGAGCGCGTATCGCGTCTTGTTCTGCTTTAACAGAGGCCACATCAACTGTTGAATTATATTGACCCAAAATCTTTGCGACTTCAACCGCAAGGTCTTGAACCATTTCATCGCGCTTTAAATCATCTTTCATAGCAAGTTCGTGCATTTTAAATTGCTGGTTTGCAGAAGCCTTTTGAGCGTCCAACTGCAACTTCGCCATATCCACTTGAACTTTGCTTTGCGCTTTCATTTGTTCAGCCATCAAGAATGCTTGATTTGGATCAGAACTTGGAACGCCACCTTGTGTTTGCTGCTGCGCCATCATTGCTTCTTGCTGCTTTTGAGCAATAAGTTGCTGTTCACTTTCGGCTGTTACTGGTAAATAATAACGCTCAGAGTTTTTAAGACCAACAGAAGACAACATATCCGCAAGAGTGTTACGAACATTTGTCATTGTAACCAGCCCATTGTTTGGCCCGTATTGCTGCCAAATATTCATTTGCATTTGGATCGTCTCGCGCAAAACCGCAGCTTTTTCGTTTTCGCGACCCGTTCCTAACCCGACATTGACAATCATGTCCATATCCGCATTCCAAGCTCGCGGATCGACAGAAACAAACTCATTGTTAAGCCGAATAATTTCCTCTTTGTCAGAGTTTTTAATAATCGTTGCGGCAATTAACTTGAAAAGTCGGCGCATACCACCCTCTGCCAAGTTACGCGCCATCACTTCAGCTTGCCCAGCCGCACCTTGCATAGTCGCAGCAACGGCTGTGGCTGTTGCAGATTGCAAAACATCAGGGTCAAGACCTTGAGCCGCCTTGGAGACACCAGTTTTGTTATCAACCAACAAATCAAAATATTGCAAAGCAGGGAGCGTAGAACCCGCCGTAAACGGAACAACTTGCTCACGAATTGCACCGGAAGATTTAACCCGTACAATTCTTCCGATCTCGTTATTTAAGAGATCGTCTATTGAAACTTGCCCTTCGATTACTTCTAGGCCAGGATTATTTGTTAAAGCCACGTTATCAAGAACGCCGCGAAGCATTGCAGTTGCTGCATCCTGATCATTTATAACTAGCTCAACTAACGATCTACCAAAGAACGCATGTGGTTCTGGGTCGATTTCAAACACGGCAAAAGGAACTTCATCTGCTAACTCGTAGGAAAGCATCTTGTAAGAAGAGCCAACCAAGACAAATCGGTAAAGCTGCGGAATGCCTAACCCTTCTACATCAACCTTCATATAGGCTTCTGTCACAACTACCTTTTTAGAAGTAGGATCAACGCTTTGATCAGAGTCTTCGTCAACAGTATAACCACGCCGCTGATATTCAGCTTCAGATTCCATAGTTGTTATTGTTCCACTTAAACCGTGAATTTCTTCTTCTTCGTAGCCCATCCCCAATAAATCGCCAACAGTCATATCGGTGCGATGCCCAACTACAAAAAAGTCATCGATGCTACGAGCATTTCGATCTACAAAAAACTCTTCTGGTGGAACTGAAGTAATCAGAATATCGCCATTATAAACTGTTCGACTAACTTTAACGTCATAGACGGGACGTTCAAACTCAACGCCCATTTCATCAATTTCTATTTCTTGCGTGATTGTTTGCTCTAAGACTTCAACATCATCATCTTCAGCTAAGAAAATAAACTCTTCTTCACTTAACCCGGTAGAAGTAAAAATTTCGCTTTCGGTTTTGTCTTCATACATTACCTTTGCAATGCCGCATTTTTTAACCATAGCGTCTTGGAACACATCGTTAAGCATACGATAGCCGTTGTTCTGCTGAAACTTATAATTAGCGTATTTTGTCATTTGCTCCGCAATAGGTACGTCTTCTGGCATACGAGGAACAAACTCAACTGGGTTTTCTGAGCTTAAAAAAACGCGCTGAATTGATGGCTTAATGCCACGGACAACATCCCGGCATTTTGTTGCTACAACCTTTGAGCGCCCTTGCTCATGACCAATATCAACCTTACCGTCAAAGTAACGCTGCGCCCTAATGCGTGGTTCTGAAATTTCGCTTTCGATAAAATCCACAGCATCTTGCACCGCTTTTTGAACGATGCCCTCAACCGTGTCCTTATCCATTGGTTCAATACGCATTTCGGTTTCCCTTTATTATTGCGGACCCGCGCCTAAGACATCAAAAAGGCTTTCTTTGATTGGCGCTGTTTGCTGCACAATAGCACGTTGCACACCAGCTTGGGAAGCATCGGCAAGTTTTGTTAATACCGCTTGAAATTTAGCTAAACCAGTTTCGTCTCTTAGAATAGACTGCACATATTGCGGGTCTCTTGAAACCAAAACTTGAACCACCTCTAAACGTTGCTGATCAGTAAGTTCTGGTTTTGCGCGTTTAAGTAAGTTTACCGCAAGCCTAGTTATTGCAAAAAGATTTAATGTTCCAACTTCGGCTAAATCCATAACGCCAATATCGCTGCCCTGCCTTTTAATAAGACTTTCAGTTACTGCTGTGGGTGACATTCCAAGAATAGAATTTGCAGCTTCATTTGCCTCTTTTGCAACGGATAACTTCTGAAGCATTTGTTCTAAGTTTTGCTCTGGAAATACGGTTCTTAACATTTGCCCTTGCGCGTTGTCTTCATCCAAGAGTTTTTTAATTGTAGATGCCGCTGAACCAGACGAAAGCATACGCCGCAAAGATGCCATTATACCAGTTCGATAAGCCTTTAGCTCTTCGCCGCCTTGACTCATAACTTTATCAAAGTTGATTTCAACCTGATCTACGTCAGGCGTAGCCTTCATATCCTTTCGGCCCAAATCAAAAGCATCGCCTTGGCTTGACATATTTCTCCAAGTTTCACGGGCTGCTCGAGTTTCTTCACTTACGTTATCAATCAAATTTCGCAATGTATCCTCGACGTCACTAAATGCTTGACCCGCATCTCCCTGACCATCGTTCCACAATTTATTTGCTCTATTTGCTATAGCACGGCGAACACGTTCTGCTTGGGCAACCGTTGGCTCTCCTGTTACAACTAAATTTCCATCAACCATTTTAAAGAATGGTTCGTCACCCCTTGCTTTCATAGCCGTTATTACTTCATCAAATGCAGAGGGAACTCTATTAAATAATTTCTGCAATTCAGATGAAAGCTGCGGAGATACTTTTTGTTGAGCAAATGGGCTATTATACAAATCGTTTGCTTCGTCTTTCAAAGTTGACAATTTTTGAGCCTGTTTCTTCAAGATATTTTCGCCTTGAACACCAGTTAAATATCCCTCAAGCTCTGCAATAGCTTCTTTGCGGGTTTCCTTTGTCCTTGGTTCTAATGCTTCTTTTAATTCTGTAGATGCACGACCACCAGTTGCCCTAAAAGTTCTTACAGCATCACGCAATGTTGAATTTTCCGCCAACAATCGGCCCTCAAGCAATTCTTTCACAGCTTGCTCTGGCGATATGTTTGCCTCTGTTGCTAAACGCTGAACTTCTTTTTCAACAGCAGAACCAGCTTTATTTCCGAATTTTCTACGGGCAATATCCACTAAACCAACAAGCGGACCCGTCACAAGTGGAGCAAGTTTATCAACTCCATAAGCTAAAGGAGCGCCAAGAAGTGCGCCCTCAATAGCCCCTTTTATTCTTCCTTCTGGGCTTTCATTGCTTAATGCACCAGTTACTCCACCTTGAACAGCACCAACAACGCCAGCACCTATTGCAGTTTCAGCGCCACGGATACCTAAAGTTTTTGCAACGGAAACCAATGCAGGGAACCTAGAGCCAAGCACAGCCAACCCACCAGCACCGCCAGAAAACAAAGATGCAATAATTGCTGGCGCAGCAGCACCACCTATTTCGTAAGCAAGTGCTGCACCGGGTTCAGCTTCTTTATATGCAGCTAAACCACCACGAATTTCATTGACAGCCGTTTCGTAATCTTCAGAACCAAGAGACCTAAAAAAAGCCTCTAATTCGTCAGCACCCCCAAAAGTAAGCCCTTGAAGAATTGACCTTGTTCTTTGTTTTGGAGTTTCAACAACTTGTTGTTTTTCACTTTTAATTCTGTTTTGATAAGCGTCATAAGCTGCTTGCTGATCGGGGGTCATGGCTATTTTTACCTTCTATTACATAAACGGCGCGCGTTCAGCTTCATTCATTGCATTCCAATCTGGTAAAGAAATTTGCGCATCTTTTGCAGCTTGTGTTCTTGTATCAAGATTTGCGTCATTTGGTTCTGGCAACGGCGGGAATGTCATAACTGATGGAGGACGAATAACTTCTTTTATAATTGTCATAGGAATTCCAGAAAGCTCTGCTTGCCTAACCGACATTTCATAAGCATCCTTAGCCTTTTTATACCACTCTCGCGCAGTTCCTTCAGCAGTGGATTGAATTTCAGCCCTAACTGGAGCGGGTAACAGTCCTGATCCATCTAAGAAGTTATTAAACGCTTTGATTGCAGCACCAATGCCACCACCAGCATTAGCAACCGCTGCGCTTTCTTCACTTCGCACAACGCTACCGGGGTCAAGAATTTTTGCAAATGCAATAGTTAAAACCAAATCGCCAACGCCAGATTGTGGGTTGGCGATTGCTCTAGCAATTTGCCCGTATCCGTTTGAAATTTCGTTGTATGGTTTGTAAGTTGCCCTTAAATCGTCGTTTAAACCATTAATAATTGCATTTTGGTCTTTGCTTAGTTGTCCTTGAGCATCAGGGTCTTCGTAGATAACCTTTCCTGTTCTAGGATCAATTAACTTTTCACCAACCTTAACACCCTTGCCTTGGGTGTCAGAAATATATTGAGAATAAGCTTCAGCACCCGTCAAGGCTCCAGTCATAATTGCTTGAGCATATTTCTGACCATTAGGCTGTGTCGATAGCCACTGAGCCGTGCGGTTATCTTTTTCACGCTCATTAGCTCTTGCAACATCAGCGGAAGCACGTGCTTGAACACCTTTGAACAAACCAGACCTATCCATTGAAGCAAAAGTCTCGCGGGTTCTAGGATCACGAAGAAAGCCCATAAGGCCACCGGATCGCTGTTGCTGCATCTGCTGCATTTGAATTGCGTTTGGTTGCGCGGTTGTAGGCTGTCCGTCCATCGTTGACGTTCCTTCAATTGATACTGGTTGTGTTTGATTTTGATCTGGTAACTTTGGAGAACCGGGTTTTCCAAATATATGTGCGCCTATACGTTGCCAATCACCACCAGCGCTTTCTCCCCAAGATGGCTGAGAAATATCTGGGTTATAAAAATGAGTAGCACCACCTGTCGGGTCGTTATACTCACCAGAAAGCAACATATCAGCCGCTTCATACGCTTTAGCATTTGGCGTAAAATTCATGTCCTGACCCTGCTCACCTCGAGCGTAGCCAGTAAAACTATTCCATGCAGAGAATTGCCCCGGCTTTAGAATAACATTACCTAAATCACTTCCACCACCAAGACGGTTCATAATCACCGAACCAACAGCCACCATTCCACCGAAGCCTTGATTACCAGCTTCGGCTTGAAGTGTTCTCGCCAATAATTCTCTTTGAGTTAGGTCCATTCAATTAACCAGTAGGAAGGCCACTAAGGCCGCTAAGAATGCCCAACAGGCCGGGAGTTCCAGACTCCGTCATTGTTGCGCTAGGAAGCGCCCCTAACACGCCAGTGCCAGTTTGCAGAGCTTGACCGGGATAACCCAAGTTTGCCAGAGTTTGCTGCCGCCCTGCGTTTAGCATTGCTTGCTGTTGTTGTTGCGCCCTAGCCGCTGCCGCTTGTTGCATTTCAAGGCCACGCATACCCTGACCAAACATGGTTGATCCAAGACCGCGCAAACCACCAGCAGCACCGGACTGAACATTAGCTGCTTGAAACTGGCCCTGATAATTGGCTTGGCTTGCTGCTTGCTCATATTGGGCTTGCTGAATAGCAAATTGGTTAGCTGCTTGCATATTCCCAGCACGGGTGGCCTGCTCCCGCGCAGCCGCAGCTTCTTGCGCTTGTTGTGAGAATTGGTTTGCTTGAAAATCCTGCCCAGAAGCCAATGTTCGAGCTTGCTGCACGTTGCCAATGTCAAACTGGCCCGATTGCAATGCGGTGTTAAAGGCTTGCTGACGCTGCTGCGCTGACAAAGCACCAGCCTGACGCAAAGCCTCTCCAGCAAGTACGCCTTCTTGTACACCTTGGCGTGAACCTCCAAAAGCACCAGCAGCCTGTGCCTGTGCGCCTAGCTGGTTTGATGCCATTTGTCGTTGCCGCTCAATATCGGCCTGTCCGGTCTCAATTACGTTTTGAGTGTAGGGAGACATATATGGGTTTAGGTTGGTTGTTGCTAATTGATTAACGCCAATCTGCCCCGGTGCTTGCGCTGATTGAACAGCCCCAACACCCTGCATAGTTTGCGCCGAACCAAGTTGCGCTGCATTCATCGCAGTCGGCGAAAAGTTTGCAAGTTGGTTATATGTGTTACCAGCTTGAGTTTGATATTGTTGGGCTTGCCCAAATACATTTGAACCAATCATTGGAACAACCTTTCATCGCAACTAAAAATTAGTGATTGCATTGCCTATTCCCCCAAAATAATCACCAATTTTTCCAAAATTACCCTTACCATCGGCTCCACCACCGGAAAAAAGGTCGCTAGGAGGAGGGCTTGCATTAATAAAACCGCCACTATCTACATAACCGTTGTTAGTATAACTTGGCGCGATGTTAAAAGGATCGGCATCGTTGTTGTTACTACCGTTACCGCCACTCATGAATACTGGCGCGTTAGGGTCAACATATCCATAAGAACGAGTGCCGGGATCACCAGTAACAGGGTCCATATAAAACGATTTTAAAAATTCATATTGACCGGGGTATTGTTCTGCGTAAGACGTTTCAATGTTTTCCTGGAACGGCTGGCTTGTATATACTTGCATTCCGCCAACCTCAGTTGTGGGCAGAGAAGGTGGGGCAACTGTACCCAAACCAAGAGAGCTTAGAAGATCGTTTGTGCCGCTATACATTGCCGCTGGAGCAACCGCTTGATATTGAGGAACATTTACTGGCCCAGCACTGTATTGTTGCAACATTTGGTTAAGCAAAAAATCACGCGCAGCTTTTGTTTGCGGATCAAGTTGACCTGTTTGCTCTGGTTTTCCTAATAAGAAATCAAAGATACCCATTTTTATACTCCGAACATTTTAACTCTTTATACCATATTTTACGCATATTGACACCCCTACCCATGCAGCCTTGTAATTGACAGCGTTGAACTTGGGATTGCTGGAACTGGCGAAGACGCTGCGGTGTAATTTAAAAACCCATTGGTGCTGTCAAACATATAGTTGACCTCAAGATAGTCTCCAGCAGCCACAGTAAAGATTTGGGTGCGAGACGTCACTAAAGTTGCGTTGTTCTGGTGCAACGCTGTAGCCATGCCTCCGTTGGCTGCGTCAACTCCGTTTATGCTAGGCCAAAAGTAAAAGAGTACGGTACTAGCGGAGGTCGATGACACTTGCGCCGAAAACGCCAAAACGTACTCCCCGGCTTCCTCGAATACGATGCGAGAGGCAGGCGTTCCCTGCGTAATGCCAGAATTTCCCACCGGGGCGTCATAGGTTAATTTATATGCAGTGTTGGCTAAGGCGGCGGTAACGTCAGAAGTTTTAATAAAATTTGCGTGTCCGTCCTCTAAAACAATCTGACGCCACTCGCCGCCTTTTGAAACCACCGGATAACCATAAGTTGCATCCCATAGAAAAACGCCATCTTCGGAAGCTGACGCTGACGCATCTTTAAAGTTAAGCTGGTCCAAGGCGCGACCAAGATAGCGCCTCATGTTTTCAGCCCACTGCTTTATATCCAGCGTAACGGGTGGGAGAACCCTACTCATCTACGACCACCAG
>TARA_R110000751_G_scaffold35643_16_pt1 | contig 10774 bp, 16 predicted proteins | sample TARA_R110000751 | Tara Oceans TARA_R110000751 (sample SAMEA4398001) | marine metagenome | biome: Polar Biome; feature: [MES] marine water layer (ENVO:01000295) within the mesopelagic zone...; material: water (ENVO:00002006), including particulate matter (ENVO:01000060) such... | reverse complement strand
GGCGCCCGCGGCGGCCAGAACCAAAGTCGCCATGGATCACTCCGGAAAGCTGAAGGCCGCCGCGATGCGCCGCCGCCAGGAAAGTCCGAGGGACGAACCCACGACCCCGCGCCCCGAGTAGGCGTGGATCATGCGGGGCTCGTCCCCCCCGGTTTCGACCAGGATGCCCAGGTGCTTGGCCGGCCCCTGCGTGCGCATGCGGAACAGCAGAACGTCGCCGGGCCCGGCCTGAGCGACCGGGATCGCGCGCATCAGCCGCCGACAGGCGTCGAAGAGGCGCTCCTCCCGGCTCGCCTCCATCCAGTCGGGCGAGTAGGCGGGCGGCGTCTCTGGCTCCTCGCCGAGCACCTCGCGCCAGACGCCGCGCACCAGACCCAGGCAGTCGGCGCCCGCGCCCTTGGCGCTCGCCTGGTGGCGATAGGGCGTGCCCAGCCAACCCTGCGCCGCGGCGACGATCGCCGCCCGCCGCGCGTCAGCCATGGAACAGCGAGCCTCCGTCGTGCACCTCGTCCGAACGCGGATAGGCCGTCGTCCAATCCTCGCCCGGCATCAGCGGAAACCCCCGGAAGTTGAGGAAGTTGGCGAACTTCGCCTTGCAGGTCGACGCGGTCTTGTTGCACCCCGCGACCAGCCGGAACCCGTCCCCCGCCTGGATCGGCGCGGCCGGCGTGTTCCACAGGTCCACCACCATAAGCCCCGACTGCGCATAGAAGCGTCGGATCGCGACCACGCGCCCCTCGTTCGCGCCCGAGGTCCACTCGACCTTGCCATGGTCGAACCAGCCCGCCGGGCTCTCCGCCGCATTCCCCTCGACCGAGAAGCGCCGCGCATCCTGCAAACTCAGCACCTCGCCGGCCTTGCGAAAGGCGCCGTCCAGCTCGACCCCGCAACGCGCATCCCCGACCTCAGCGTCGCAAGACCTTTGGAACACCCGCCCGATCGGCCGGTTCAGCGCCTCCGACCGGCCGAGGATCTCCAGCTCGAACGCCAGATCGCCCCGCCGGATCTCGCCCACCACGCCGACCGACAGCTTCGCGCGCTCGTCGGTGTCGGCGAAGTTCACCACCCAGCGCGTCACCTCGGCGCCGTCATAGAGGCCCAGCAGGATGTCCTCCTCCCGGATCGCCTCGGACCGCAGCGCGCCCATCGTTTCCTGGTTGTCGACCGCAAGCCCCAGCGAGCTCTCGGCCTGCGTGCCCTCGAACCCGGTCTCCGGCTCGAAGTCCACGCCCCCGAACCGCAGCGGCAGGTCGTGGTCGGTGAAGCCCAGCTCGACCCCGTCGGTCCGCTTGACCACCCAGCACCGGCAGAGGGTCGTCGTCTCCTCCGCGAGGTGCTTTGCAAGATCCTCGTCCAGCGCGCGCATCAGACCCGCACCTCGACCACGGGGATCGAGGGGATCTCGCCCGCCTCGAGGGCGGTCAGGCTCCACACGATCCGGTCGGTGTCAAAGCGCGCCGGCACATCGAACTCGAAGCCCGCGGTGATCGCCTGACCCGCAGCGGGCGGAACCACGAAACTGACCTCCCCGGTCGCGTCGGCGACCACGAAGTCGGCGGCCAGCACCTGCTCGACCCCGTCCACGGCGACCTTCGTGGTCCCCGTCACAGGTTTGTGGATGGTGCGAACATAGGGGTTCGCCGCAGCTTCGTAGCGCTTGATCAACTGGAACACCGTCGTGCTCCCGTCGCCGGTCCCGATCAGCTGGTCGCCAGCCGACGGCGTCTCCGAGGGCCCGCAGGACTTGAAGTCCAGCCAGTCCTTCCATCGGAAGGCGTGCAACTGCCCGCGACGCGCCTCAAAGAAGGCCACCACCTCCTGCAGGGCGTCGAGGCTCGAGACCCCGACGCCCGCGTCGTAGCTGCGCCGGGACTCGGCCCAGTTCGTGTTGCGCTTCTCGAAGCCGTTCGCCAGCGTCACGATCTCGGTGCGCCGCATCGGCCCGCCGGTCGAGCCGACCGACAGCGCATCTGGAAACCTCACCTCGTGAAAGGCCATCTCCGCCTCCTGTCTGCACGCCCGGCCATCCTGGCCCGCGTCACCCGTTGCGCATCCCCAGCCTCACGGCCCGGGCCACCTGCGAGGCGACCTGGCTGCGGGACTTGTCGAATCCCGCCACGTTCGGTGTGGACACGTTGACCGTCACGTTGACCGAGCGGCCGCCCCCGCCGCCCGCAGCCACCCCCAGGCGACCGTCGGCGCCGCGCTGCAGGGGCAGGATCGCCTCGGGACCTGCCTCGCCCATCAGCCCGGTCCCGCCCCGCATCCCGAACAGCGTCGGCCCCTCGACCACGCCGCCCCCCGCAAAGGCCCTCAGCCGCCCGCCGGAGAACGCGCCCCCCGCCGCGAACGGCGCGACACCCCCCAGCAGGCCCGATATTCCCGACGTGAGCGCAGAGCTCAGCGCCCCGTGCACCGGCCGGATCGCCGCATCGAAGGTCCGCCCGGCCAGGTCCGACCCCAGCCGCCGCATCACGTCCGAGGCGCCCGCGCCCCCCGTGATCATCCGATCGAAGGCCGAGCGAAGCGACCCCGAGATCGCCCCGGCCAGCCCCTGCGCCTCGCGCGAGGTCTCGTGCATCTCGCCGCGCAGACGGGCCATTTCCTCGGCTACGCCCTGGGCCAGGCCCTGGGCCTCCTCGCCCGCCGCGCCGAACTCGCGCAGCGCGCCGGAGAGATCGCCGTCGGTGTAGTCGCTCATCCGTTCGCCTCCTGCGTCACGTCAGGGAACCGCGCCCTCAGCCGTTCGAGCTCCGCGCGCCCCATCGGAGCGCCCCCTTCGCCCAGAAAGGGCTCCGAGGCCGCCAGGAACTCGCGCGGGGTCATCTCCCAGAAGTCCCGCGGCGTCAGCCGCAGGACCCCCAGGCCGAAGCGCATCATCGCCGGCCAGTCCATGGGTCACCCGCCCCCGCCCAGGGGGGCGAAGGTGGCGGCCAGCAGGCGTGCCGCCGCCCGCGCCGCTTCACCAGCGCCCCCCTCGAAGCTCATCTGCGCCACCTGGGCGTCCGAAACCGCGAGGCCGCCGCCCCGCAGTCCCGCACCCAGCAGCGCCACCAGGTCCGCCGCGCCGAACTCGCCCCCTTCGAAGCGGGCGACCAGCCCTGGCAGACCCTTCGCGTCCAGCCGCGTCTCCAGCTCCGCCAACGCGCCCAGCGTCAGCCGCATCGCGCGCGCCTCGCCCTCGACGACGACCTCCGCCTCTCCCCGCGCCGGATTGGCCATCTCAGACCGCCGCGAAGCTCAGCGCGCCGGACGATGCCAGCGAGATCTCGTACACCGCCTCGCCGTCGTGCGGCCCGGAGTACTCGAGCGCCGTGATCTGGAAGCGCCCCTCGAGCGTCCCGAAGTCCGGAACCACCACCTGAAACTCCGGCGCCGTGCCGTCGAAAAACGCCTGGCGCAGCGTCGCGTCGGTCGCCTCGTCCAGGAACACGCCCGAGCCCGAGATCGAGGCCGAGCGCAGCCCGGCCCCGGCCAGCAGCTCCCGCCACCGCCCCGCCGAGCCGATATGCGTGACGTCCACCGTCTGCGCATTGAAGGCGATGCGCGTGGCGCGAAGCCCCGCAACCGTCACATAGCCGTTTCCGGTATCCACCTTCAGCAGCAGATCCTTGCCACTCTGAGCTGCCATTTCTCGCGCCCTCTCTTGAGTTTAAGTCTCGATCCTGAAGCGAAAGCGCAGCTCGATGGCGCGCCCGCCCGTCCGCTCGCGTCGTGCGCGCGCGCCTCGGAAATCCGCCGTGGCGACCCGACCCTGCGACAGCGTCGGCAACGGCCCGAGCAGCGCCGCGCTCACCGCCTCCGCCGCGACCTTGGCCGCCGCGAAGCCTTCGTCAGAGCCGTGAACCGTGACCTCGAAGTCATGGATCGCACCGGACAATCCCTGCGCCGACCAGTTGGCGACCCGCTCGTCGCCAATCGTCACGAAGACCCCCGCCGAGGCATCCGGAGCTTCCGCATGGGGCGCCGCGTCGTAGATCCGGTCGCCCACCAGCGTCGCCAGCGGAGCCGAGTCGGTCAGCGCGGCATAGATCGCCTCCTGCAATGCGAAGGACGCGCGATAACTCATTGCATCGCCTCCTCTTCCGCCCAGCAAGCGAGAAACCGGCCCCGCGGATCCGCCTCAGCCACGTCGGTGATCCGGAACAGCCGGTCACCCTCGCGGAACCGCTGATCGGCCCGCGGCCGCAGATCCGAGCCGACCGGAACCGAGCGAACCAGGATCCGCCAGCGAACCCGGGATCGCTCCCGCCCCCGCTCTTCGCCCTCGGCGGCCGAGCGCGCCTCCAACGAGGCCCAGAAGCTTGTTACCCGCGACCAGGAACGGCCCCAGCCGCCGGCCCCATCCGGGCTGCGGACCTCCTCCTCCAGCGCCAGCTTGCGGTTCAGCAGCGGCGCGAAGGGCTGATGGGGCCTCACAGCCGGATCTCCCGGTGGCGGGCGACCAGCGCCTCGACCCCGTAAGGTGTCTCGCGCACCGGATCCGCCGAGATCTGGCGCTGCTCGTAGTACTGCGCCGCCAGCAGCATCACGGCCTGGCGCAGATCGGCCGGAACCGCGTTCCAGTCCTCGCCGTAGCCGGCGGTCAGCTCGACCTCGATCCGCCCGTCGGTCGGAACCGCAGGCAGCGCCCGTCCCCGGGCGCCGGCCAGCCGCGGTCGATGCGCCGAGGGGATCAGCCGGTAGGTCGAGGGATCGGCCGTCTGCCATCCGCCCTCGGCGTCCAGCAGCGTGACTGCGTTGATCCACGACACGGGCGCCACCGGCATCGGCGCCTCGAACGCGTCGCGCCAGCGCGTCACGGTCCAGGTGAACTTGCGCGCGATCAACGCCTTGCCGGTCATTCCTTCCACGACCGCCCCGGCCGCGCGGGCGTAGAGATCGAGCGCCCCCCGCTCATGGACCTCCATGCCCTCGGGCAGCCGAAGGTGGGCCGCCAGCTCCGCCAGGGGGATCGGCGCCCAGGGGGCCGGCTCTAGTTCGCTCAGCATTCTCGATCCTCCTCAGCCGGCCGTCACGCGGACCAGGACGCCGCGGGTCAGCACCCGCGCCTCGCTGGTGCGCACGCGGTTGGCGACGTGGTAGAGGTGCCCGGGCCGCCCGCCCGTCAGCACCGCAGTCGCCGTCGCCCCGGCCTGCGTCGAGGACGCGACCGCCAGCGCCAGCGCGTCCATCTCGTCGGGAACGACGGTCCAGCCCAGGTCCTCGATCACCGTCTCGCCGGGCGCGAGATCGGCATAAAGCACGGCGAAGGGCCGCTCCTCGGCCGGCGCCTTGGTCACGTATTCGGTCATGGTCCCGCCCTCAGCGCAGGCTCGCACGCCTTCTCAGGCGCGCCTGCGACCCATCTGAATTCATTGAAAAAGCGACGCCTCCGCGCAGGCCCGATCACGTGGGGAAGCAGGACGCGGGCGTATCACGCGAAGGCGTCTGGCCGGCCCCGCAGGGCCCGACCTCCGCGGCCCGGGTCAGGAAACCGGGCCGCGGATCACAGGCCTCAGGAGGCCGAGAACTTCAGCAGCTTGATCGCCGAGAAGTCGGTCACGTCGCCGCCCACGCGCTTGGTGGCATAGAACAGCACGTGGGGCTTGGCCGAGAACGGATCGCGCAGCACGCGAAGGTCGGGACGCTCGGCGATGGTGTAGCCGGCCGCAAAGTCGCCGAAGGCGATAGAGCGGGAGTCCGACGCGATGTCCGGCATGTCCTCGCAGATCAGCACCGGATACCCCATCAGCCGCGCGGGCTCGCCAGCCGCCAGCCCGTCCGACCAGAGGAAGCGGCCGTCCGCGTCCTTCATCTTGCGCACGGCGCCGGCGGTCTTCGAGTTCATCACGAAGCTCGCCTTGGCGCGGTAGCGGGCGCCCAGCGCATACACCAGGTCGACGATCGCATCGGCCGGGTTCAGCGAGTTGAAATCGCCCGCCTGCCCGGTCACCACATGCTCGAGCTGCCCCCAGGTCCCGGTCCCCTCCTGCACCGAAGCGTAGTCGAGGATCCCGGTCGGCTGATCGCCGCCGTCGCCATTCACGAACGCGGCGCTCTCGGCGCGAGCGAACTTGTCGGCGATGCGATCGGCCAGCCAGCCCTCGATGTCGAAGGCGCTGTCGTCCAGAAGCCGCTGGGAGGCTTTCGGCAGCGCCGAGAGCTCATGCAGCGGGATCGAGACGCGCTCGATGGTGGGCGTCGAGCTTTCCGCGACCGAGCCGGTCTCCGTGGACCAGCCGTGGCCGAAGTCCTCGTGATCGACCAGCACGTCGAAGGCGTTCGATTCCACCTGCACCACGTTGGCGATCGAGCGGATCGAACCGGCCCCGCTCAGCACTCCCTGGATGCGGGCCGCGGTCTGCGGATCGACCAGGTAGCCGCCTTCGGCGTTGACCGAGGTCGACAGCCCCTTGCGCTCGATCTGCACCCCACGCAGGGCGTCGTCGTCGCCGGTGCGCAGGTAGGCCGACAGCGCCTTGCGATGCGGCGCCTCCGCATCCGAGGACCGGCTCAGCGCCGGTCGCGAGCCGACCGAGGCCGCCTTGCGGTCGATCTGCTCCAGCCGATCGTCCTGGGCGCGCATCCGCGCCTTCACTTCATCCTGGAAAGAGCCGAATTCCTTGAGGAATCCCGCAACCGCCGACTTGGCCTCGAGGCCGTGGCCCATGTCCTTCATCCTGGATATTCCTTCATCCATAGATCGTCAGGTTCGCCGCGATGCGCCGCTCTAGCGGCCCCGCGCCTCGCTCAGCGCCTCGGCCAGGGCGGCCTCGAACGCATCCTCTTCCGCGTCGGCCACGGCCGCCGACGCACGCGCCTCGGGGAGCATCGGGAACGTCACCAGCGAGACTTCCCAAAGCTCCACCTCCAGCAGCGAGCGGCCGCCGTGCGGCGACCGTCCCGCCTTCACCGCGCGATAGCCGATGGACAGGCCGTCCACCGCCCCCGCACGCAACAGCGCCAGCGCTTCCGCGCCCCGCCGCACCTCGGTCATCAGCCGGCCCGAAACCCGCAGCCCGCGCTCGTCCTCGCGCACCAGATCCCAGACGCCGATCGGCTCGCCCGGATCGTGCTGCCACAGCAGCTTCACCGAGCGGGACGCCTCCCGCATGCGTCGCAGGCTGGCGGCGAAAGCGCCTTCCTCGACCACATCGCCGGAGGCGTCCGCGACCCCGAACAACGAGGCGTACCCCTCGATCCGCCCGTCATCGGCCACTGTCGCCACCTGATCGAAGGCGACGAATTTTGTCTCCAGGCCAGTCTCTTGCCGGCCGGAGTTCGATCCGTAGTTCATCTGAGAACCCCCTCAGGGATGAAACCGGCCGTCCATCACGACCGAGACCAGCTGCCCCAGCATGGCCGTGGCCACGCCGAACACTGCCACCCAAAGGCGTTTCTCAAGCCGATCAACAGTTTCATCGATCTTCTTGAGAGACAGCTCAAGCGCCGCCCAGCGTTCGTCCAGCACCCGCTCCAGGGCCTCGATCCGGGCGTGGGCGCTGTCGAAGGGCTCGTAGAGGTAGCGGGACCCAGAGCCCTGGGACCTCAGCGAGCTCCGGTTCATCGCGGCCCGCCCGGGGGCAGCCCCAGCATGGCGCGCTTCTCGTCCTCGCTCAGGAAGTCGGCCTCGGTGACCCGCCGCCACAGCGCCTCGCGTTCGGGCGCCAGCGCCGGCAGGGCGTCGAGATCGGGCTTGAGCACGATCGCCTCCCCCGCCTGCGCCGACAGCCAGGCCGCGAAGCCCGCGGCCACCTTGCTCACCAGCGGCAGCACCGTCTGGCGATAGAAGGCGCGGTTGGCCTCCTGATAGTTCGCATAGGTCGCGTCGCCCGGGATCCCCAGCAGCATCGGCGGCACCCCGAAGGCGATGGCGATGTCGCGCGCCGCCGCCGTCTTGGTCTGCAGGAACTCCATGTCCGAGGGGCTGAACCCCATCGGCTTCCAGTCGAGCCCGCCCTCCAGCAGCATCGGCCGCCCGGCGTTGCGCGCGCCCTGGTGGTTCTCCTCCAGTTCGTCGACCAGGCGGCGATACTGACTCTCGGTCATCGTGCCGCCATCGGCCGCCCGGTAGACGATCGCCCCCGAGGGTCGGGCCGCGTTGTCGAGCAGCGCCTTCGACCAGCCCCCAGCCGAGTTGTGGATGTCGACCGAGGCCGCAGCCGCCTCCATCGGCGACATTCCGTAGTGATCGTCGAGCGGATGGAACGTCTTCAGGTGCAGGATCGGCTGCGCTTCGGGCCCCATGTCGAAGCGCACCTTCTTGCCGCCGACGGCGTACTCATACGCCTCCGGCCAGCCGTCGGGCCCGGGGATCACCCGGATCCGGTCCGGTCGCAGCGCGTACAGCTCCGCCGGCAGGCCCGAGGCCAGCATCCCCGCCGCTTCCACGAAGGCGTCGCCCGACAGCAGCAGATGCCCGTAGACGCCCTCCAGAAAGGCGGCGCGGACCTGGCCGGGGTTCGGCCGCTCCAGCAGCCGGGCGGCCGGGTGCAGGTCCAGCCGGCGCTCGCCGTCAGAGAGGATCATCGGCACCGCCGCCGCCGCCTCGGCCACCATGCGCACGCAGCGGAAGCCGATCACGTTCCGACCGAAGCCGTTGCGCGCCAGGCTGACCGCATCGCGCGGCGACCAGGCCGCTCGCCCCGTCGTCGCCCAGGCCACCGCCGCGCCGACGGCCGAGGCCTTGGCCTCCGTCGGCGCCGCCGCCTGGCGCGCAGGCGAGGTCTCGGCCGCGCTTCGCAACCAATTGAAAGCCATCGGCCTTCTCCCTTGCTTGTCAGCTATTGCCCGGCGCGGAAGCGCGCCTCGGAGGTCGCCCGAAGGCTCGCCTCACAGACGCCGCGCCCGGGGGCGGCGATCTTCGCCCTTGCGCAGTTCGGTCACCGCCCAGACCAGGGCGTCGACCCGGTCCGGACTGCCCTCGCGCGGATCGCGCCGGGGCCCGAAGGCGCACATCTGGTCCTCGAGCTTCGGAAAGCTCCCGACATGACGGACACGGCCGCGCTCGTAGGCCATCGCCACCGGCTCGGCCCGCGCATGCTTGCCGCGCGAGGCCGTGACCGCCGCATAGGCCACCTCCGGATCGACCTGGCGGATCAGGGCCTCGACCATCTCGCCGCCCTGGTTCACCTCGGCCACCACCCGGTCGGCCTGCCACTCATGATAGGCGTCGACGGCTCGTCGCGCCCAGGCAAGCGGCGCGGCCCCCTGCACTGTCAGGTCCGCCAGCACCCAGACCACGCCGGCCTCGCAGAGCCCGGCCACGACCATGCCGCAGCTGTCCGCCGAGGCCCCCGAGGTCGTGGCCGGGTCCACCGCCACCACGATCCGCACCAGAGGGGGCGCCTCGCTTGCCCGCAGCTCATCCAGAGCGCGGCGCGACCATAGCGCCCCCTCGTCATCGTCCAGCAGTTCGCCCCCAAGCTCCTGCCGGGCGAAGCTGGTGGCGCCGAACTGCCGCTCCATCGCGGTCAGGAATTCCGGCGCCAGGTTGGCCGCGTTCGCCGCGGTCGGCGCGCGGGTCACCACCGTGTCATCGGCCTCCAGCAGCTGCTTGAGCAGCGGCGTGCGCCGCGGCGTGGTCGTGACCAGCGCCTGGGGCGCTTCCCCCAGCCTCAGCCCCAGGCCAAGATTGTCCCAGGTCGCCGCCCCGCGCCGCCACTTCGCCAGCTCGTCGCACCAGGCGGCGTCGAACTGGGGCCCGCGCAGCGCCTCCGGCTGGCTCGCCGAGAAGGCCTGCGCCTCCGCCCCGTTGGGCCAACGCAGCAGCCGGCGCGTCGCCACCCACTCCGGTCTCCGGTCAGGCGGCGAGCAGGCCCGGATCCCCGAGGGCCCCTCGATCATCACCTCGCGCACCTGGTCGAAGGTCTCCCCCACCAGCGCAAGGCGCGATCGCGCCCCGCCCGACAGCGGCGTCCCCCCTTCGACCAGCGAGCGCACCCACTCGGCTCCGGCGCGGGTCTTGCCCGCGCCGCGCCCCCCCAGGATCACCCACGTCCGCCACCCTCCGGGCGGCGGCGCCTGATGACCGGCCAGGCGCCAGACCTCGAAAGTCCAGCGCATCGCCTCGACCGCGCCGTCGCTCAACCCCTCGACGAAGATCTGCCGTTCACTCTCGTCCAGAGAGGCGAGCCAGCTCGCCCAGGATCTCCCGTCGGGCGGCGTCGAGGTCCACGTCCCCGTCATTCCGACGTCCTCGCTTTTCGATATCGGCGACAAGCCTGTCCTCGCATCTGCAAAGCGTGGCGATGGCGGCCTGGAGACGCGTGATCTCCTCCGCCATCTTCTTCGCCCTGGCCCCGTCCTCGCCCTCCTCGGGCGCCGCCGTCTCTTCCATCGCCAGGGCGAACTGATCGATCCGCCTCAGCAGCAGCCCATGGAGCCGCAGGAATGTCCGGTGCGCGGTCTGGAGATCGCCCAGGGGATCGGGCGCATGGTCATCGCGGTTCATCGGGTCTCCCTCGCCGACCCTGTTCCGCCCGCAACGAAAAAGAGCCCCGCGACCGTTTGGTCGGGAGCTCTGTTCGCCTGCTTGTCCCAGCGTGCTCTTCTTCTACCCTAGAGCGTTCGCGATGTCAATCGCTAAATTCAGGGTTGCACGCCTTTCGCCTGTTCAGTCCCCGGCGCCGCGTTGCCGCTCGATCTGGCGCCACTTGGCGACGTTGCGATTGTGTTCCGCCAGGGTCCGCGCAAAGGCGTGCCCGCCGGTCCCGTCCGCCACGAAATACAGGAAGTCGGTCTCTTCAGGGTTCACGGCCGCCTCGATCGAGGCGCGGCCCGGGTTGGCGAT
>TARA_R110000751_G_scaffold303760_1_pt1 | contig 10782 bp, 16 predicted proteins | sample TARA_R110000751 | Tara Oceans TARA_R110000751 (sample SAMEA4398001) | marine metagenome | biome: Polar Biome; feature: [MES] marine water layer (ENVO:01000295) within the mesopelagic zone...; material: water (ENVO:00002006), including particulate matter (ENVO:01000060) such... | reverse complement strand
TTATCGTTTCATTTTCGTTTAATTTCATTTTCATATTTTGCACCTTTATTATTTTTTTATATCCTTATTCACAACCCCAGTTTAAATGAAGCGGAGAAGCGAGCCATATAACCTTTCCTACAATTGGGACCCCGGCTAAATGTGAAGCCGTTGGATTTTCTGCTAAGTTTTTAGCCTTCCCATCTTCGTTAAAAAGTAAAATTCCCCGACCTGGTATGCACAACGTTTCTACATATCCCCCTACGTATGCTTGTGATTCTTTAAGCGTTGGGACGTCTGTTTGTTCTGTAATTATTAATATCATATTTTAATCCTTTATTATTTTGTTTATTTAAGTTTAATTATCTTCCCGGTCTCTTTGACGTATCCCCAATTGTCATTAATTTGTATTATCATCTTAGATACCCCACCACATTACCGAGTCAACATATTTATTATTTTTATCTAGTATCAAAATGAAGTATTCTACTAACTGATTTTTTCTAGTTAGCGGTATACCATAATCAACCCACTTTGCTAAACAGTCATTGTAATGTCCAAAAGTTCCCACTGTTTGAACCCTTTCACCTTCACCCTTTCCATCTTTTTGCATAAGTAAATATTTATTCATTATTTGTTTTTGCCTCCTGTATTAAGATATAGTAATTATATAGTATTACAATACTATAGTCAATAATAAATTAAACTTTCGTGGTGTATCCCCGTTGCGTTTTAATTAAATTAGATTTATGATTAATTGATGATCCAAGATAAATACTTTCTTTCTAGCGTATTGTTGCCAGAGAGTAGGTTATTTGGGTTTAAATTCGATTTTTGCAGGGGTGTTGATACGCGCACACCTAAAACGCTTAAAACACCCGGCAAAATAAGTAATATTAATTGGGATATTGAACTTAAAAAGCTGTGTTTCAATTAGCTAGTGGTGTATCCCCGATTCAGTTTTTTTATTATCTTATTTTAGTAGGCATTGTTTTTGTTTCGTTGGTGATACTAGGAATTGTTATTTTTGTGGTTTTGAAAGTGCTGGGGGAATTTTAAGCCTTATTACCAATTTTATGGAAGATAACAATAAAAAAAAGGGGGATATATCCCAAATAATCAACAACAAAGATAATTTTGTACCAAGTACAGAATATGAACTAAATCGCGTTTTAATACTCGAAACATTTGCAGAAATGACCCAAGATGAAACCAGAAATACATTCCCACGGGTAAATGAAATAGCCAGACAATGCGGTTTATCAGTTCCTACAGTTTCAAACCATTTAAAAGAATGGCGCGCAGAAAATGCCGGGGGTGGTAGGGCCAAAGAACTTATCGAATCCTGTAGCGAGCTAATATTGCTATATGCAGTACGACTAGCTAAGAAATCCGTGGCGGCGCAGCGGCTTATTTTAGAATGTGGCGGCTATATTAACAGCGCTAACGCGGCCACTGAATCAAAGGCTGAACCAATTAAAATTGAACTCGACAAAGGGGAAGTGCTGGACGTTGAATAGCTTGTTATTTGTTCTAGGCATCATTGTATTAGTTGCTATTACTGCCAGTGTTTTATTGCTAGCTTATATTTTTGCCATACGAGCCAATCATTTCTATAAAATAGGCAAAGACCCTATCGACGCACTACGCAAGCCAGAAACCCTATTGGATATCTTAAAAGACGGGGAATATCAGCAGGAAATCGAAAAACCACAATGGTAAAACTAAACCCTACACAATCAACACTTTTTAAAACTGTTTTTGCACGAGACAAAGAAGGCAAATTAAAAATGAAAGCATCGAACTACGGGCATATAGCTTGCTTCTCGGGCTATCGAAGCGGGAAAAGCTATATAATGGGACTTATCGTATTTTTACTAGCAACAACTTATCCTAAATCATCTATTGGCATCATTAGGAACAGCTATCAACAATTGCACGATTCCTCGATCAAGCAATTTCTAGAAACATACCCTCCAGACCAAAGCGGTTACAAATACAAGAAGACGCCGAGAGATTGTATATTCAGCAATGGTTCACGTATTAGCTTCAGAGCCTATGATGTTGACCCCGACAAGATAAAATCAAGTGAATACGATTGCCTTCTATTGGTACAAGCAGAACAAATCAGCGAGGAGTTATTTTTAGCTTGCATTGGTAGACTATCTAGTACAGCAATGCCACGGACACTATTACTAACTGAAGGTAACCCCGCTAGGTGTCATTTACGAGACTTGTACATATCATCTACAAAAGAATGGCGAGACAAGCAAGGCATATACTTTATTAAAGGTTCTACATTTGAAAACGCGCACAATCTCGACCCTAACTACATAAAAAACCTAGTGGCCAACTATCCACCTTCCTACCTTCAACGATACTTGTATGGTTCGTGGGACAGCGTTGACGATCAAGTGTATACATCGCTAGCAACACACCACGTCATTAAGCCGATTAAGCTACAAGATCATTGGTTCAAATGCATAGGCTTAGACCACGGAACCATCAACGATAGCAGTATTGTTTTTATAGCTAAAAGCGACACAGGAGAAATGTATATTTTTGATGAATGGCAAGGCAAGCAAGCAAGCATTGAAACACTAGCGACACAATGCACCAAGTACGGACGACTACCAGTTATAGCAGATTTTTCAATGAAGGCGCATATGGTCAACGCCAATAGTGTATGGTCCGATTTATACGAAACAGGCTTAAACCTAATCGAGTGTCAAAAGAGGGACAAGCAAGCCAATATATTATTAGTGAACAAAGCGTTCCACACCAACAAGTTATATTTTTTTGACCATTGCAAGTACAGCATTAAACAACACCAGATTTACCATTATAAAGAACAAGTAGGCAAAGAAGACAGAAAAGAACAAGTAGTCAAGAAGGACGACCATAGCTGTGATGCACTGCAGTATGTTGTTCGTTATCTTGATACAATCGAGGTTAAGTCGTCCCTAAGATTTCAAGCACCTTTATCGAGGGGGCGACCGACAATGCACGAAATAATAGAAAGTGGGGGATATTACATAGGAGGATGAAATGGAAAACATATTAATAATGAACGAAATAAACAAGATATTTAACAACTTCGAAAAGAAGTTTATCGCAAGAGTAAATGTACAAGTTAAGCAAGCAGTGGAACAGAACGAGGATTTTATTACAAAGTCATTAATTAATATTAATAAGCAATCAGCAAGCAGTACAGAACCAATGGACACTAAGAGCTTAACGCAACGATTATTAAGACTTGAAGGACAAGTAATTGAACTAAAGAGAACATCAAAGCCTTATACGTTAGGTGTACAAGTAAGAGATATGTACCATAAGTTTCAAAAGCTTTCTTCAGATATGAAAGAGATTGTTAAGCGACAAGATGTAATTGATACTGAATCATTTTTGGATACGTCTATTAGTCCAGAACAGTTAAAAAAGTTGTACGTAAGTTCTAATTCTACAGCTACAGAACTGGCAAAGATTATGAACATAGACAAAAGTCGTGTGTATCAAATTATTAATGGACAAGAAAAAAATAAAGATTGGGTACGTATTAATAAGATGAAAAGATTTTTCTTAAAGAGGATAAAAGACGATGCCGGTACATGATTTAAAGTGTAGACATTGTTCAGATATCACTACTAAGTATATAGATACGTCTAAAAAGAAGTATTTGCAATGTGACAGATGCGATTCTTACGATGTTTTTATTTATTATGGGAACTTTAAAGCGGATGTTATATGTGGGACGCAATATTACACAAGTGCGGCAACCGGGAAGGTAGGATTAACGAGTAGCGAAATAGATCAGAAGTGTAAAAACGAAGGGTTGGTATACGGAACCACAAACGAAATCGAAAGAGAAAGTAAAAAATATAAGTACCAAAAAGAATCAGCTAGTAAGAAACGATCTAGGAAGGTGGCAGAGGATATATATCAAACATTTAAGGATAAGGGATGTTACAGTTAGTTAAAAACCATCTTCCCCGCACAAAAAAATGTACCTGTCGGGGGTTATTGTGTACCTGTCGGGGTTAAAAGGGAACCAAATAGGGTAATTGAATAGAAATGTTACACTAAAATTTACAGTTAAAATGAAAAGTAACCAAATAGCCCATTATTCAGACACAATGGCCAAAGGCGATATTGCAGAGGAGCAGATGCAAAAAGTCTTATCGTTTTTTGGTTTTGAATACGACAATAGAACAAAAGATAAAAAGTACTGGAATTTAGGTTATGATTTTCATACCACAAATAAAGGTACTACATTTGAAGTAAAAAGAAGCTTCAATGTTCAGAGAAAGACCATAGTAATCGAGGAGGACCACAATATAGACCCAGAATTAGGCATATTGAAAAAGGGGTGGTTCTATACATCAAAAGCAGACAAATTGTGCTTTATGGACACGAACAAAAACAAAAACAAGATAGCCTTAATATTTAATTTTGACCAGGAGTTTAAACAGTATTATGATAATATCAAATCACGATTTAAACTAAGAAAAAACAAGCCGACAGAGTGGCACGGGTTTATACGAAATGTTAGCACTTATAGAATTATTCCTTTATCAGAAATCCCTAATAACTTTTTTGTTATTGTTGGGTTTGGGTGACGATTAGTGTCGTTGTTATTTCCAAATATAATGATGGGGTTAAACATAGCGGCCGCAATAGTATATTTATCACAAAACAATATATATAAATGTGTCTATTGGGTTGCGGCGTGTGTTCTAACATTTTGTGTGACGTATGAAAGTAGATAAAAAAGAAATTAAAATAGAAGAACAGATATACAATCTTCATTCCTTGTCGGAAGCCTTACATGATATAGCAAATTTAACAAATATTTTGGTACAAGATTTACTTATTCAAACAAAACGGTCGGAAAAGTGACCCGAAAAAAAGGAAAAGTAACACGAAACAGCATGACTGATACATTTAAAAAACAAGTGGATGATTATTTAGCTAAAACAGGTTCACAGCTTATCTTACTTATAGATGAAGGCGTTCCCCACACGGTGATAATGGTACGAGATAATAGATGTTTGTCTGTTTTAACAGTTACATCTTACACAACAAAAGAGCAATCGAAATACGATTTATTTAAACAAGTACAGATACGAGCTAAAGATTTGGCTCTGGGGTATCTATTTAATGATAAAGAAATTAAAGAATTAATATCAATAAAGGAATGAAAAATATGGTAGGAAAAGTAACACGAAACAAGGAGTTAAAATGAAAGATGAAAAAAAATTAAATAAAACACAAATGGCATATATCAGACATTTGATTTTACAGTTTTTTATGGAAGAAGAAATTAAAGACAATTTTAACCCAGACCCAGAAACACACAAAAAAAACATGGCTATTTGCATCTACACAGACAAGTTAATTAATTATATCAACAAAGAAAATGAACATAAGCAAAAAATCACAAATATTTTAAAAGAATATACGGAAGAAAATGAAGGGGTTCAAGGCGAAACGTCTGTAAATTTGCCAGAAGTAAATATTTTAAAAGAATACATAGAAGATAATGAAGGTAGGTTCCCCAAAAATTACAGTACGTGGGGAATAAACGAAAATTTATTAAATTAATTAAAACTTAGTTCTATACCTTCTTCAGGCATTGGGGGTTGTTGTAAATCGGGGTCACCATCAGTAATCCCTAAACTATCACTTATGCGGTAGAGTGCCGCTTCTTGTACTTCTGGCGACAGTGTGCCAACTAAATCTAAGACATCACCAAGATTTAAACTTATATTTTTTAAATATGAATCAAATTGTGCAGGAGGAGGCGGTTCTGTCATTATATTTTCTTGTTCTTTTTTTATACGGTCAATAATTGACCTCCAATTAGGATAATCGAGGCTCTTCAGAATTATGGTTTTAACCGATATGGAATTAGGGTCCCCAAACACCCCTTGTTTTGAAAGTTCCATTGTAATATTAGCGATAGCCTGCGGTGACTGTGGAAGGCTTGAACCTGCCATTACTTCACACTCGTATTGTGTTAGAGATAAATCGTTTAATAACATTTGTGGAATCAATACAGATTCGTTAGGTTTCGATTGGTCAACAACTTCAATGTTTTGGGAATCTTCGTGCATAACGGCAAAACGTTGACCCGATAATCGTAGAATACGAGGTTGGGTATAGTATAGTTGTATTAAAGTAATAGCCTTATTAGACATGTTAACCAAAAATTCTTTAAAGTTTTTTTGCAGTTCACGTATAGAGGCCATCGGAGATTCAATTAGTTGTGCCAACATTGCCCCACTATTGGTCCCTACAGGTCTTTCACCAGAAAGAAGCACTTCATTAATACGAGCAATGGACAAAGCGTCTTTCTTTAAATCATCAATATGCTGACGCATCAAACTTATATCGGCAGTAAGCTTATTATTAATCAAAATAGGAGGTTGTGAAGCACCGCGTTTCATCGTTACTATGTCAAAGTTCTTTGCCAGATCAGCAGGATTTATAGAGTCAGGGGAAGCCAATAAAAAGCTTTTGTACTTAGAAATCAATTCATTTAGTTTGAAATAGGCCGTCGTTAGTCGGTCTTGTGTAGATATCAAAGGTGTAACATCATTGTTCCCAACTAACCGATTAGAATTATTAGGAGTATATATTGAAAATGGAAAACCAAACGGGAAATCAATGACGGTATCCGACAAGATTCTGTCATTTGCGTAACAGATAGACCGTCCATTAGGATAACGGAATTTATTTGTTGCTTTTACCTCGCTAGTATCAGATTGATCGGATTCTATAGGTTCAAAAATTGTAGTATCCTTAATATAACATTCCCATATAGTGATATTTGTTGAAGGGGAAGGAGGCGTAATTGAACCTTCAGAAAGATATGCTTGGCCAGTTTTTTCATCATTTTTATAACTTTGTAAAATATTTGTTTCTGTATCCGTTCCTTGTTCTAATTGGTTTTTAGGGTTAGAAGAAAGTTCGTCAATAAACTTTATTACTTTGGGGTTATCTTTGTATTTTTTGATTAAATCAAATTGGGAAACAACTTCACGAGTAAAAATATAATTTGAATTTTCTATTGTCGTGGCAGAAGGGTCAGCGAAAAAGTTGTTAGGGTCGATACGAGTCAAAGAAACATTTCCTAACCCATTGTCAGATTCAGGGTCCCAACTTGTTTTAGTGATCCCAATGCCATATACAAGACCATCCCGCATAATTTTCTGTTGCAGGTCATTAAGATTGTTTTCTTGCTTAACGTTGTCCCAAACATCATTTAATATATCAGAAACACTTTCAAGCTGTTCTAAAAACTGAAAGTTTGCATGGGATAAAGAGGTTGGTTTAATGGAGGTAGTAATAGCCGCGTCTAGGGCTATAGTGGCTTTTGTTTCAATTATTGGGCGTATGCAGTTGTAGTAGTGACTTTCATTTCCAAATTTTTCTACACCATCAAAATTAAACCCTGTTTGTGGCCTAACTTTGCCCTCGTAGTATTTTTCGTTTTTTCTAAATCTATCGTATATCGGCTGATTAACAGCCTCTTTTTTTAGAGTGTTTAGGTATCCAATTAACTTTTTATCTGTGGACATATATACATACTATTTTACAATGAAAATGTCGTTTTGAATTTTAATTTATTCTTAAAATTTTAGAAAAACTGTAATTTTTTTAGAAAATTCTTTAATGCTTTTCATATTTATTAAAAATATAATAGGAGAGTGATATACAAACCAGAGCAAATGCTTAAATTCAGAAAAAACATAAAAGAATTTGTTTATGTTGACTCTATATATCCGGCAGGAATGTGTTCCCTTTTAGAGACTGAAATACGCATAAGGGTCGGGGAACTAATAATTCAAATCCCAGAGAAAAAAGTACCTTTATTGTTTCTTGATATTTTAGATGATGACCCAGAAGACATTCAAAAAGATCAGGAAAAAGAAAATCTAAAGAAATTAGAATTAGAAAAAGAAGCGTCAAAAAAGTTTCTAGCTAAAGTAAAACAGAAAAAAACAACTAAAAACAAACTAAAGGGGAAAAAAATTGGGTAAAAAAGAGGGAATGTTCATAATTAAAATTGAAAGTGGCCCAGATAGAGAAGAAGTATCTAAAGAATACAAACCAAAAAAAGAAGAACAGCCAAAGCAAAAAACGAATGAAGAACCGAAAAAAGACTTTGGGGGATATACCCCAGAATCGTTAATCAGCGCAATGGAAGAAATAAAAGATGCCATTGCTGATTCTAAGGCAAGATTAGCCTTATCCAGAATAAACAGTTGCATAGTTAGAATCACTGGACGGGAGTTACCCGAAGAAAAGGACCCTAAGGACCCTTTCATCATATCTAATTTTCAGCTCGACAATACCCTGTCAAATCAGGGTCAAAAACAATAGTTTAGGAGAAGTTAATGGAAAACATCCAAGAGCAAACAGAAGAGCAAGCTGAACCGACCACCCTACAATTTGGGCAAGGTCAAGAAGAAGGCACTCTTTCAAATGAACAAGGACAAGTTGAAGAAGTAAGTGGATGGGAAAGCGATAAGCGTTTTTCAAGCCACTGGAACGAATCGCCAGATAAAATGTACGAGACACTAAAGTACAACGAGAAAAGACATGGGGAGTATGACAAGCAGGTAAAAGAACTGAATACGAACCTAGAAAGCTATAAACAAAAAGCGTCCGATTTCGATACTTTAAATACATTTTTAGAGCAAAACGGTGAAGTTCAAAACACAATCCTAAATGCGCTTGAACAATCAAAAAACGGGACAGCAAGACAGCAACAAGTCGGTCAGAACCAATTACCAAACGAATACGCGGAGATGTTAGAGGAGGTTAACAGCCTTAAAGGTTGGAAAAGTAGTGTTGAAGATATTGCAGAAAAACAATACATGGACAGCCAACAAAAAGAAACTTTTCAAACTATAGATGATTTTGCCGGAAAATTTAACATCCAATATGACAAAAGCAACTTTATGGAGGCCATGGACAAAAACAGTGTGCCAGTGGAGCATTGGTTGCATTTTTTTAAGTCACAAGCATCTGATGTTGCGTTAAAGAACGCACAAAATTCAGCCGCGGAAAAAGCGTATCACAACAAATCAATAACAGGTTCAATGCCACAAGGTAAAACGATGACAGGTAGTACAGGTAGTACAGGAATGACATTACGACAAAAGCTAGAAAGCGTCCTTAATAAATAATATTTAAAAAGGAGTAAAAAAATGACACTTACGCAAAGTCAATTAAACGAAAGTATTGCCATAGCACATGAAAAAATAAACGACGAGATTGCTTCAGGGTTTGCAGAAGCCAACTATTTTTATTCAGTCATGTTCAGAAAACCAAATTTACGCTACAGCGATGGAGGCCGATCTATTACGATACCTATCGAAGCGTTCGAAAATGACAATATGGGATTTTTTAACGGAAAGTACGACACTATCCCAACTAATTCACAACAGCAAATTTCCCACGCTTCATTTGATTGGAGGTTTTTTGTTTCGTCAACAAGTTTCAATTTGGCAGAATTTGCCACAGGAACGGGCGCCCTTAGTGTTATAGACTTAATCGAGGCTAAGGTAAATTTAACAAAAAACAAAGCAGTACGTGACTTAAGTCAGGCGCTACATACTTTAAGTTCGATAGACCCAAATCAAATAAATAGTTTGAAAGATGTGGTTGCAGATGCGGCATACGGGGGAATTTCAAGCACAGATGTGCCGAGTTGGGCCGCAATCCGAAACACGACCCAGAACGACATTTCGTATGCAGGAATCAATTCCACGTTTCAAGAATTGGCGGCTAGGGGGCAAATGGCAAGTGATGACGTCGGCAGTTATTCACCTAACCTCATGTTGTCAAATGCATATGTGATGTCGGTGTTCCTAGGGTCGCAACAATCCCAACAACAGTTCCAAACAGATTCAGCATTAAAAAGTGGATTTAATGGAATATTATTCAACAATGTTCAATGGCATGTCGATTCATATTGTGGGGGAAGCTCTTCAGCGGCAGTAGCCGATAATGAACTTTATATACTTGCTACGCCAACGTTTCGCATGTTTTATCGCCACGGATTTGAAGGAAAAAAGAGCCCTTTAGATACGCTGAATATGCGTTTGCCTAATCAAGCAGTAGTCAGTTCACAGACTTACATGACTATGAATCTTTGCAATATCGCAAGAAGATACAACGCAGTTTTTACAGCGCTACAGAGCTAATTAAAAATATTAAAGGAGGTTAAAACATGTCTTACAAAGCACTAAACAATATTCAGGCTATTAATGATAGTCTCGAAACACCGTCGTCAACTAGGGAATTTCAATTAGGAAGCCCAATACCTATAAACGATACTACAAAAGGACAAGAAAGCGTATTTATATACTGCAAGGCACACACAGGTTTGTCGCTTGGACAGCCAGTAAATCTGATCGAGGGAACGGGCGGTAATGCGGAAGTAATCACTTCTTCGTTTGTCGCGGTCACTTCTGGACAAGGAGAGCTAATTGGTTATCCAATAACGGCAGTGACGTCAGGGTATTATTTTTGGGCGCAAATTTCAGGAGTGATTACTGCCGCGGCTTCACCGGGAATCGCGGTGGGCGATCATGTGCAGTGTATCGCATCGGGAACAACCATAATCGTGGATGGAACCACGGGGGCCACAACTCGTAATGCGACATCTTGTGGAATTGCAAAAACAGCAACTTCAGGAGGAACGGCTACTATTGTTGTTATGCCTGGACTAAGGTCACAAATAGCGGCTACTTAAGCATGACTGATTATCAGGCAATATGGGCGCATGACGGT
>TARA_R110000751_G_scaffold167470_3_pt1 | contig 10784 bp, 2 predicted proteins | sample TARA_R110000751 | Tara Oceans TARA_R110000751 (sample SAMEA4398001) | marine metagenome | biome: Polar Biome; feature: [MES] marine water layer (ENVO:01000295) within the mesopelagic zone...; material: water (ENVO:00002006), including particulate matter (ENVO:01000060) such as...... | reverse complement strand
AGTAAACTCCGCGCCACGAGGTACGGCAGTAGGGAACTCAATATCTCCGCCTATATCGGCAGGGGCTTCTGTTTCTACGGAACTGGTATCAACAGGCACGGCTACAGGTTTAGGTGCTACGGGTTTACCTTCTAGCAGCTTTAGAGCCGTTGCGGCGGTTCCGTTTTCTAGTGTACGAGGTTTAGGTCTTTTTCTTTTTCCAGTAGCCGCAGGGCCGCTGACAGTGCTGTCCAGTCCTGTAGCGTCAGTTGGTGTAGCACTTCTGGTACCTTCAGGGGTCTCTCTCCCTGCCACGACTGCGCTACTACCTTGAGGGCCGCTTCCACTTCTTCCTGCGTCAGTTGCTGTAGTAAATCCATCGCTGTCTCCAGTCTCGGCTGCACGGCGGGTCACGCCTTGTTTCTTGGCAGCGGTTTTACTTTGCATACCGCCTAGGGGCTGCTGCTGTTGAGTTTCTTTAGGGCTACGCTCTTTTACTTGTGCTTCTAATTCTGATAATGCGGCTCTGTTTTCATCAGCAATAGCTGCATCTCTAGCCTCTGCCTCGGAAACATCTAGAGTACCCCCAAACAATGCAGAGTATTCCTGCTCTATAGCAAGTTTTTCTTCCGCGTCTCTAGCCGCTTGAGCTTCGTCTTCCGCGAGCAGTGTTTCAATCTCAGCCGTCTCTTCCATGTCCCGTATCTGTTCGTCTTCCGCACGAGATATCATGTCGGGCTGTTCAGATATAGCTTCTTGATCTGCCGTTTCTGCCGCTTTCCTGCGCTCTCGCGCTATCTTCTTACGCCCATATCCCGCTAAGATTTGTTCCGCTATTTCTACGTCTTCCGCAGAACTATTTTCATTGGCTACTGTAGCTTCTAGTTCCGCAAGTTCCGCTTCTTCTAGTTCCGCTGGAAATAAATCTTCTTGAGTATCTCCGCGTTTGTCTCTAGCTTCTTGTTGACGGCTTTCAAACTCGGATTGCGCACGCCTGTCACGTACGTCTGCACTAGGCATATCTCCCAGTGCTATTTGGTCTTCTGTTTCTTGAGCCCTTCTCGCCTCGTCTTGCGCTCTACTAGCTTCTTCTTGTTGAGCTAGTGTGCCAGCTTCTCCGCTAGGACTTACTACTATGTCATCAGATGGCGCGGGTAGTAGCCCCGCAATCTCCACAGCTTCCTCGTCGGTTATATCAGGAGCCTCACCACCTTCGGGAGTACGAGCGCGACCCTTAACAAGTACGTCTGTTAGTGCCTGTAGTATGGCACCTGCACCGCCGCCTATGGTAGCTTCGTCAAGTACACCTGCGTCGATTAATTCTGCTTCAGCGTCATACCCACGGGCGTTAAGATTCTGTAATATTGCGGCAGCGGCTTCCTGTGCGCCTTCCGTTACGCCAGTAGCTGCGGCACTACGCACACGACTACCTATACCTGATATGGCTTGAGGGCCAAGTTTATCTAGTACTTTAGTTATTCCGGGAATTCTAAGCCCTTTAGCTATCTTTCCTAATGGCGCGAGTTCAGTCAGGCCGATAGCGGCACCACGGAGGGTAGCGGCATTTCTTTCTTCTTCGGTAGCGCCGAACTCTCGTGCCCGTTCACTCGCCTCACCTGCACCAGCACCGCCAGCAATAACACCCGCAACAGGTAACGCAGCAGGGCCAAGAAACGCGGCAGGTAGCAGTGCGCCTATAGAACCAATGCCAGAAGCTAGCTTATAGGATAGGGCTTCTTTATCTCCACCTTCAGGACGTAGAGACTCAGCCACGCTTTTAATCTTGTCGCGGGCTTTGAGTTCGTTTTCTTCTTCTAGTAGAGCAGCGCCACCAAGAGCAGCAGACTCGTACATACCAACGGCACCAGCACCAAGCCCTGATAACACGTTCTCAATAAACCCTGAGTCTTCCTCTGCGCCGCCGTATATATTATCGTAAGTAACGTCGTATAGGTTAATAAGTTCTTCTACGGCTATAGCGTCGTTTGCCGTCTTTGCTTTAGTTATAGCCGCACTTAATTCTGCTAAAGAATATTCCATGTAACTTATGTCCTTACTTTTATTAAGGCGTTAAATAGTTTGACTTAGTATTAGCACTAAGTGAAGGTAGTCCCGAAGCCCCTGTAGAGGCTCCGCCAGAAGAACTACCTGTAGATACACTTTTGTTTGTACTAGAAGAACCCACACTGCTACCACGTTTATTTTCTAGTTGTTGCCTAATCTCTTGAATTATTGTACTAGAATACCCGTTATTTTTTCCTACGGCTTCTAACAACCTTTTAACTATTTTTATAGAGTCGTCTATCTCTGTCAACTCCATTTGCGTCCTAATAAGACCATTAATTTGGTCTATTTTGGCTTGAACCGCTCGTCTCTCTTCTGGCGTCTTTGTTTTCTCCAATTCAGAAGCTAGTGTAGCTAGTTCTGGTAGAAAAGGTTTAGATATGTTGTCTAACATTTCTGTCTGCGTTTTAAGGAAGCTATTCATGGTCGCAGCTATATCTTTAAAACTTGCCTGCTCTTTTATAAGCTTCTGTAAATTAGCTTCAGTCTGTATCTTAACAGCATCAATTTTGTTTTTAATACCATCTTGATTAGTATCATACATCATTTTGGCTTCTTTATAAAAAGCCTCCATGTCAGCAGCGTTTAACGCAACAGCGGTATTCATACCGGAGGCTACATCTTTCTTATAAATATCAAGCAATTTGTTTGTCTGAGTGCTTATTTTGTCCGCAATCTCAACGTCAAACGTCATGTCTTCCATAAACATGGCTTTCTGATCTGCAATAGATTTATTTCTCGCCGCAGCATACTCGGAGTCAAATTTAGCTTGCGCCGCAACCCCTGTACCGCCCGTACCACCAGTCATTAGGCCAGTCATATATGCGTCGTTCCGCTTTTTAGCTAGCGTATCAGGGTTGTACTGTTCTTTATCAAGAGCTTCTTTATCGGCTAAATATTTTGCTAGCCCCTCCGCTTTTTTCTCGCGGTCAAACCCACCTAACTCTTCAAACTTTCCGGTAGGCTTGCCATCTGGCCCTATAATTTCTTTACGTGCGGGGCCAGACAACCTTGCGGTTTCTTGTTTAGCCCTAGCTTCAGGGCTGTCGCTAATACGCGCACCTAGCGCAGTATTAAATTTATCTCCCATAGCGGAGGTAACTTGTTTTTTGTTTATGCCTGAAGTATCAATACCGGGAGTGTCAAGTATAGCTTTAAGTCTAGCGTCGGTGCTACCAGCAATGGAAGCAGTAGGGGCAGTAGCAGCTTGAGTGCCTTGCATAGCTGCGTTTTTGTCTGCGCCTAAAGTAGGTATACCGCCGCCAGTTGTGGGAACGGCAGAAGAGTCAAATCCAATAGACCCATCTGCTAGGGTCTTACCTCCAATACCAGACAAGCTATCAGGTGCGGGGCCAAGATTTATAGCAGCAGGCTGTGCAGATTTTGCACTATCTAACCCCGTTGTTTGTTCTGGCGCTTCTCCTGATATACCTAATTCTTTTTCTGCCGCTCTCTTTCTACTTTCGTTTTCGGCGGCGGGTATAGCATCAAGACCCTTCTTTATGGCCTCGCCTATACCTGCTATGGGAGCATTTGCTTGCGAAATGTTTTCTTTCGCTTTGGTTGATTGTTGTTGAACTTCTGCGTCCTTTACTAAAGTAGTCTGTACGTTAGGGGGTAGCGCATCAAAAGCTGTGCGATCCATATCTAGGATAGCCAGTAACTCGTCAGACACCTGTAAACTTCCTTTAGCCTCTACCTCTTTGCCGTCGGCGTACCCAATGATCCCGCCTTGAGCCATACCCATAGCCTGCATGTTAGGGCGAGGCTGACCAGCTATACCCGCTTGAAGGTTTTGAGGGGCTGTAGATTGTGCAGGGGGCATACCCATAGCTTGCCCTTTTTGTACGGCTTTCTGTTGGCGTTGACCCATTATGCCCGCAGTCTGAGCAGCTAACTCATTCTTGTTCATCTCTACTAAGTTATTCTCGTTTTGCTGAACCACAGTAGCAGGGTTATTACCCATAGACAGTGATAGTTCCCTTTCGGCAGCTTGTTGTTGGGTCAGAGCTTTTTGAGTGGCAAGCGCTTTTAAAAGGTCTGGAGTTACCCCTTGCTGCGCCTTTAGCTTTTCGGGGTCACGTCTAAGAACATCCGCTTGAAAGTCTATTGTTTGGTCTAACGTCTGCATGTGTAACTCCTAAAACTTTAAATTCTATTATGTGTCTGTATAAGAAACGGTACTTAGCTACCGCCAAACAACTTAGTGTACATCTCTTGTACGCCTTGCATAGCGTTAGCTGCTTGTGAAGCATCACTAGGCGCAGAGTAAGACTTGGTTTGTGACGCTACAGGTAGTCCCTGCAACAACGACTGCATATACTGTACTTGCTTGTATGGGTAGTCCCGCTCTTCTTGGAACTGAGAATAATCCGCTGCCATACCCTCAGACTCAATGCCCCGTTGTAGTTGTCCTAGTCCTTGTTGCTGCCCTAGTACATCAAACCCATACTGATTAGCAGCGGCCTGAGCTTGCATACCCATGTTCTGCTCGGTGTTGAATTGTTGTTGCGCTCTGTCATACGCGCTAGCATAACCTTGGCCCGTTATATCCGCTATGTTGCTCTGTAGGTTACGTTGTCCTTCCATGTCCATAAGAGCCTGACGAGAGCCACCAAATGCGCCTGCTTGAGTCATACGACCTGCGTTAGCTACACGGTCTATTTCGTTTTGACGGCGAGCCTCTGCAATTTGAGGGTTAAGCGACGACATTAAGTATGGGTTCATATACTGCGTAGCTTGCTCTGCGCCGAAAGTCTGGGGGGTATAAGCTCCCATGTTAGCAGGAGTATTTAAACTGCCAACACCCGTCATAGCTTGTTGCTGCAAGTTAGAAGCTCCAGCACTAAGTGGCCCTTCGTACCCTTGGTACGCTTGATTACCCAGCGCCTTACCTTGACCTAGCATATCAGTAACGTAGTCACCCGCCCAGTTAGATAGCGAGTTTTCAAACCCTACAGGGTTATTTATGCCCGTAGCGGGGGTCTGTGCAGTTGAGCCAACGCCCGCAGTGCCCGTAGTAGCAGTAGTGTTATTAGTAGTTGTCACTGGGTCGGTTGATCCCGCTTGAAACTTCTGTACAGAATTCTGTACAGAGCCACCGTAGTTGTACGATGCAATGCCACCTTGAGCCATCTTAGGCATAAACTTGTTAGGGTCTATCTGTTTACCCTGTTCTGAGTTCCCAGTACGTGCTGTACGTACACCATCCATCATGCCGTGCAGTTGTTGTGCGCCAGCATCAGAGTTACCGTTACCTAGATGACTAACTACATCAGCAGGGATAACAAACTCACCATCGCTTAGACGAGCTTCTTGTGTACCGTCTATACTTGCTGGCACTTCGTCTGCCATGCCATCAGTCGTACCACCTAAGTAGTACCCGTTGTGGGCCGAAGCTATGCCGCCAGCCGCCATACCCTGTACTTGCTGGTTTCTTTGGGCTAGCTGTTGAGCTTGAGCAGCCGCAGCGGTTTGTGCTTCTGCTACTGTAGGGACATTAGTGTCAGGGCGGGCTGCGAATGTAGTATCAGAAAAGTAACGGCGACCTGAACTTCCCGGCCTACGTGGGGCTGCACCCGCAACGGGCTGCTGCATAGGGACGCGCTCACGTACTGCGGTTAGTTCAGGAACTGTACCTTGGTACCCAATTTTAGGCACATCCGGTTGGAAATAATCGGACACAGCGTTGCCTACAGCGCCTTGCGCTAACCCACTAACCGCATCACTACTTAAAAACTTACCTATGGTATTAGTGTTGCCCACTGTGTTCTTTATTAAATCTGAATACCAACCCATTACTCTTCTCCAATTAATCTTATTAGTCTGTCTGTATCACTTTCAACTTTACCGCCTTTGGCATAACCTCCAAAAGGAGAACCAAACAGGCTTTCTTGTCTATCATTTGCAAACACACTACTAAAGTCATACAAGTAGTCTAGGTCTACTAACGGCGATTCTTGCTCAGTTACTATGCTAGGCTGTGCGGCCTGTATAGCGGCAATTTCTTTTACGCCTTGGTCAAACAAATCAAACTGCCCTTGCTGGGTCATCTGCGTTTGCAACGCCATATTTTGCTGCGTGTTTAAATCTTGAGCAATCTGTATATCTTGCTGGGTCTGCTGATTTATATCATACAAACCCGTAGGGTTAAACATGCCGGGGAAAGTTACATCTTGTCCCGATTGAGCTAGTTCTAGCATGTTCTGGTCGTTGATGTCAATAACGCCGTCTTGGTTTACATCATACTGTAATTGTTGGTCTGTTGGAACAAAAACAGTGGGGTCTAGAAGGACTTCTTGTTGGGCTATTATGTCTGCAACAAACGCTATATCGGCATCAGTCACTTCGCCTACAGGCTTACCTACGTAGTCAGCTACTACCCCTATTTCACTAGATAGCTGATTAACGCCTTGGTCTATTCTGCTAGTAATATTAGCTTCAGTAGCGCCTATCTGAGCAAGTATCTGCTCTCGCGTTAGCCCTAGATCAACCCCAACTTTGTCTATAGCAGACTGTATGGCCGCATCACGGGCCATTCCCGCTCTTTCAAACTCAGCAGCTTGGTCGGTTATAGCTTTCTCAGTTTCGCCTATAGCCGTAGTTAATACACCAGTTTGTGTGTCTAGGGCGGCAAATACACCAGTAGCGGGGTTGCCATCAGTAGCAGGGCTGCCAATAGCTCCCAGTACTTCGTTCTTAGAGGCGGTAATGTTGCCGTTTACGTCCGTTATCTCGGCATACAGCCCTGTAGCAGGAATGACATTACCGTCAGCGTCTAAGCCTGCGGGTTGTCCTATAAAGGTCAGTATCTGCTGGTCGTTAAGCCCTAGTGCCTCTAACTCAGCATATAGCCCCGTAGCAGGGTCGCTACCAGTAGCAGGCGTACCAATAGAATCATCCAACATAGCGGCTACAGCGTCTGAATTTAAGCCATTGTTGTTGGTAGTGTTATTGGTAGTGTTATTGGTAACACTGTTGTCGGTGTTATTGGTAGTGTTAGTAGTGTTAGTAGTGTTAGTAGTGTTAGTAGTTGAAGTACCGTCAATATTAGTAGTAGTTGTAGTTGTAGTACCGTCAATATTAGTAGTAGTTGTAGTTGTACTTCCGTCATTATTAGTAGTAGTTGTAGTTGTACTTCCGTCAGCGTTGTCAACAGTGCCGTCAGTATTGCCAGTATCAACAATAGGAGTACCGTCTTCGTTAAACTCACCTGATAAGGTTTCACCATCTTCACCAACTAATTCAAATACTCCATCTCCATCAGGATCAACGTAGGTACCAGCAGTATAGGTAGTTTCAACAGCATCAGGATCAGCAGTTACGTTAGGGTCATTAGGATCAAAATCAGTTACATCTGGTACTCCATCTCCATCAGTATCAACGGTATCAGGATCGACAGCATTAGGGGGGTTACTGGTAATTAAGGTGCCATCAGGGGAATATACAGATACAGTACCATCTACACTAGTTACAACAGTATTTCCATCCGCGTCTACTTCTGAAGTGTCTCCTTCTTTAGACGGAATAGTTTGAGTAGTATTAGGATCAACAGGAGGTCTAACTACAGGGTCACCGTTCTCGTCTAAGTCATATATGGTTGTGGTGCCGTCTATACCTGTAACAACAATAGAACCATCGTCATTGTTTACATAACTAACTAATAGCGGGAATTGGTCATCTGTGTCAAGTATGCCATCGCCGTCATCGTCATTATCTTCTGAGTCAAGAACGCCATCCCCATCAGTGTCTAGGGTTTGTGTGCCACTAGTAATAGGATCGGGATCAAAAAGGACAGATAGGTCGGGATCGTTTGATATTAGCTGTATAAATCGCTCATCGTCACCCATAGAGTTGTCATACTGCCCTACAAGCTGTTGTATCTGCGCATCACTTAACTCTATACCCGCTTCTCTAGCGTACTCTTCTACTTCAGAAAGCGTAGTCTGGCGGGGGTCTACATAGTCACCTATTGCTTGATCTATGGCATCATTACCGTAAGTCTCGCCAATATAAGCATCTATTTCTTCTTGAGACGGTGTGTACCCTGCATCGTCAAATGCAGAGGCGGCTTCGGATGGACTCGTATAGTTCTCGTCATACACATGGTTCATCAACGTAGCGTAGGAACTAGGGAACTCTTCTGGGTCTAGTCCTGCGGCAGCAAACGTGTCCTTAATACTAGCTTCGGAAAGTAAAGGAGCGCCATCAGAATTAGTTTGTAGGGCGGTATTAATAGGGGCGTTAAGGTTGGCTAGCGCACGAGTAGCTACGTCTGCATCTGGGAGGTCTACATATCCTTCTGGTGCAGCCCCATAGTCTTTCATATAGTCAGTACCGTTGGCACTGTTCATCCAGTCAGGGAAGTTACCGTCAGCGTCTTTACCAGTGGGTATACCCACGTTATTTAGCGCATTGTTTAACGCTGTTGCGGAGACTATGGACGTAGTCACACCAGTACTTATTATGCTGCCTTTAACGCCAGCTCCTGCGGCTGTCCTTGCCACCTTGATAGACGGGTCAATCTCTTTTAGCAGGGTGCCGTTAAACGCAGACACACCCCCTTCGTCAACATATTCCGATGTCGCCTCTTTTCCAGCAGGCTTAAACCATGCCTTTACTGCCTTTCCAGTTTTCTTTGCCCAAATTTCCGCTTTCTTCAGCAACCCTGCCGACAGGTCTGTAACCATATCTGCTTTCTTGCCTAGCATCTCGGTAAATAATTTTTTATCTAGAGCATCTCCAAGAGCCATATTTGAGGCTATTGTCATACCTCCGGCAAACAAACCCGTCTTTAAAGCCAAGTCAGCGGCAACTACCTGCCGTCTTAGTGCCCCGTCGTTAGCATCTAACTTCTCTCTCGTATACGCTCTAGCCGCTGCCTGATACTCTTCTTCAGACATAGCTCCCGATTGAACAAGCGAGTTGTTTGCTTTCATAGCAGCGTTAAATTCGGCGGAGGCATGTATAGCTTCTGTCTCAACCTTTTCTTGTGTGGCTATAGCTTCGTTGTAAGCCCCCGCCGACTCTCCACCCACTGCTTCAGCTATGTCCATAGTAGTAGAAGCAGAAAGAGCAGCAAACTTTTCTACCTTGTTTAACTGAGCTAGAACGTCGTCAGTAATGTCTTTCACGTCTAATTTACGAGAAACCGCAGTAGACGTTCCAGCTATACCTTTAGCCATTAAACCTACTTTACTAGAGACGAAAAAGTTAAACAGCTCTTCTCCTAGTTCTGTTACTATCTCATAAGAGGTACCTAGAGGGGCGTTCGCCATACTCCCAAGAGTAGACATTGTTCCATTAATTATGTCGTTATAAGTATCGGCTGAGTTTTTCGCTCCATCAACAATGTTTTTTAGCTGCTTATCCATAGCTTCTTGAGACATATTTCCTGCGGATACTCGTTCTGCAAGAATAGATTTAGTCTGCTTGTAAACATTGCCATTCTTTACTTCTTCTTCACTTTCAGCTTCAAAATATACTTTGTCTTCAAAGCTAGCTTCGTAGTCTCTCGCGGCTTGCATAGATTCTTTTAGAGTGTCCGACTTGTTTTCGTCAGACAGATCAAGCAAAGTTTGTGCCCACCCAGCTAGTTTTGTGTTGTTAGGATCAATCTGCCCTAACATAAGCACGCCATTTATCTGAGTAAGTATGTTACCCCCAGTTTCTAGCACGGCAGCAATAAAAAACTGGTCAACTTCGTTCATAAAGTCGCCGTAAGCAGTGCCTGAAATAGCGGGGTCTTGTTCTCCCGTCACAGATTTACGAGCATCTACTAAGAACTGAGCAACATTAACTGTGTCTTCCCCTACTATCTCCGCTATGCTAGGGTCAACGTCTTCAGCAGTAATAGCTTCTGCAAAAGCTACAGGGTCTTCTTTTCTATAGATACGCATTAAATCTTCAAATGCGGGGGCGTAATCGCCAATGGGCATCCCACTTTCATTTACCCCTGTCCAAGGGTATTTTTCTTTGAAATCAGTAAGGTCTACCCCAGAGTTCTCCATACTCCCCATAAAGTTAACTATAACGCCCGATGGTATTCCTCCCCACGTACCACCACCAGCAGAAGAACTTCCAGCACGGGGATTGCCAAAAACAGCAGACCCTAATTTTATAAGGTCGCCTATGGGATTTGACCCCGTAAGAGTAAAAGGAGCTTTTGCAAACCCTGCGTTCATAGAGCCTTGTGCAGTGCCACCAAGGACTACAGGTATTCTTCCTATAAAACCGGGCACACTTACTCCAGCTATATTACCCCAATCGGATAATGTCTGAGGTATAAGGTTTGAAGGTGTAAAAGATAGTGAGGCCGTTGCACTAGGCGAACCTGCCGCGTAAGCCGCATTGTTAGCGGCAGTCTGAGACGCAGCGGACGCAGCGTTAACTGTTTCTATGGCGTAGGGAGCAGCGCGTAACCAATCTGAAACATGTAGTGTTTCCCCCGCAACAGCTTTTACCCCCGTGTATGTTGCCCCCACAGCGGCGCTTGCGCTCATTATTTCTGCCGCTAGAACGGGGTTACCACTCATTGCAGCGGCTATAGCCAAACCTGTCTGTAATACTGTAATTACAGGATCAAAGAAATCAAAAGCAGTATCGTCGAAATCGCGAGTTCTATCTCTTGAAGGTGATCCTACATTATTTAGAAACCCGCTTAATTGGTCGTTGTTACCAGCTTCCATTTTAGGGTAGAAACTAGGGGTGTATAAGTCGCGCTGAACGTCTATAGGTGCGGG
>TARA_R110000751_G_scaffold307535_1_pt1 | contig 10795 bp, 20 predicted proteins | sample TARA_R110000751 | Tara Oceans TARA_R110000751 (sample SAMEA4398001) | marine metagenome | biome: Polar Biome; feature: [MES] marine water layer (ENVO:01000295) within the mesopelagic zone...; material: water (ENVO:00002006), including particulate matter (ENVO:01000060) such... | reverse complement strand
TTACTTTCTTATTGCAAAAAATAAAATTCCTCCGAGTACAACTGCGCCCCCTAATATATATATTGCAGTTTTCCCAATAGATGAAGCATCTTTATTACTATCGTTTAGCAAAATATTGTCCATTGCATCTTGCGCTGCTTGTTCCGCAGCATCTAAACCCTCACCTCCTTTCGGTGAAAGACAATGCGCTGCAATCTTAGCTTCACAAGACTTTACGACCCATCCCGCCTCGCCTCTAGCAATACTTTTCCTTGCTTTGCTGCTCATTTTCCTCTTCCCAACCTCGTCAGGTAAATTAGCAATAAAACCGTTCGCTTCAGCTAGTAGCTTATCGTTTTGCTCGCAATCTGACCCGCAGCTTGTGAGTTCCTCTTTAACTCCATTTTGAATATCTTCTCTTACTTTATCTCTAATTCTACCTTCGCCCTCTAAGAAATCCCCATCGCTGTCATAGGGGTTTATTTTGGCTTGTAATTCTTCGCTTCCCTCGCCTAGAATTATTATCTCCGTAGAAACGCCTGCCGCGTGAGTAAGCCCCTGCTTATTGTCATCCATAAAAGATGAGCGAGAAGGCTTAAAGTTTATTTCAAAATTTGGCTTAAAACTCATATCATTTGCATTGATTAGATAATGCGTTTATTTTTATGCCTTTATATTGCAGTTTTGAGAAATCTCCCTTCTCAAATTTAGCAATAAATTGCTCAAGAACCGCATACCTCTCCGCATTCAAAGGGGTAGGCGCATTTTGAAATACCCCTATAAACGAATTAAATGCACTAATTCTTGGGTATCCCATTGATAAATACAAAGACAAGCCATTCAAATCGGCCTCAATTTCGTTATCAATATCTTCATTCACGTAGAAGTGTGAAAATTCGTGCAACATCACCGCTATTCTCATAGGAATTGTGTATTTCCTAAAATAATCCGCAGATATTTCCATTTGACCCGTCCTAGCGTGTACTCTAGCGGGCGTAGTTAAAACTCTACCCGACCTCGCTCTAAGTTCGTTGAAATATTTTATTTTAAAGGTTCTTGATGGGTCGTAATAAGTTTCACCGCCCGCCTCTAAATACCCTGCTCTTGCACAGAACTTCTGAATAAACGGCAAAAACTTGCTAATGTATTTATTGCTGTAATTTATGCAGTATTTCTTTGTCGGAAGCGAACTAGAGTAAACATCTTCTACTCGGAATCCATCATAGCTATAAACCCCCTTCTCAACCTCGTTAGCGACCTTGATAATCACTTTTTTTGGAGCAATAGGAAGCCCTATTCTAAAAGTCTCTAGCCCATCCACAATTCTTTTCCTATCTACATATTTTGTGAACTTATGCTCCGAATCAGAAACAATTAGCCGAATATTTTCGGGAGAATTTGTGAGTACCTCTATGTTTAAAAGACACGGATTTCCGTTGGTGCTAAATTCTTTTTGCTGCATACTCTATTGCCTTTTTTTGCTAAACGCTAAGTAAGCAAGGTAGGCCGCAGCACCTACTAATAGAATCGTGGATAGACTTATGCTTTTTTTGCCATTTATAGACGATGGAGCATCTGAAGTGCCTCCCTCAAGATTGCCTTTTTTTAATGGGGGTTTTGAGCCGCGAAATGCCGCCTCAAAATCTTGACGACTTATATAGCCTCTTTGGTATCTATCGAAGAAGTCGTCGCCAAATTCACTCTTCATTTTATGAAGAAACGCTTTAAATGAAATTTTCATATTAAAACTTCGGAAAAGCTGATTTGGCGTACTATAAATGTTTTTAGCCCTTGTCATCTGATTCTTCTTTAATTGGCTTTTCAATAAATGAAGTGTATAGATAGGCTACCACCAAGCCAAGCCCTACACCGTGTAAAATTTTTCGCTTTTTTGCATACGCAAAAGCCCCTCCCGCAGCACCAAATATTAGGTATGTCAAAACAAAATTATCAACCTTCTTTTCTGAAGATTCCCCCGATATTTTAGCTATGTTTAACTTTACCTCATCGGGCAACTCTTCATAACCCGTTTTTGGAGGCTCATACACCTCTTCGTACTGCAATTCTTCAATAGCCATTTGAAAAGATTATTTTACGCATTCTTTTTCTTGCCTTTAAAGACAAGGAATATAACCAAGCCAACTACCGAAATCGCACCTACTCCTAGTGCAATTTTTGCTCCCGTTGACATTCCCGAATTGCCCGCGTTTCCCGACTTTGCATTCTCTAAAGCAAGTTGGTCGGAAATAATGTTTGAATTGATTAGCGCAAGTTCTTTTTGCTGCTCTAGCTGTTGGGATTGAAATTCGTTTTGCTTTTTCTGCTGCCTAGAACCAATAAAAGTACCCAATAAAGCCCCCGCAGTTGTGGCAATACCCGCAATCGCATCATCACTAAGTCCGTTACCACCATAGTAGTCTTGTGAACTTGGCTCGCTTTCCCTTACAGCAATCTCCCCAAGAGATTTTTGCAGCATCCGATTTCTCCCAATATTAGAGACAACGCTCTCAATGATTTGCCTATCGGTGGCATTAGGACTAACATCAACTCCGCTTTCAAACAAAGCATCCTTGACCTCAGTTGAATTATAGGCAATCATTTTTGCAATAACTTTCGCTGCTTGCCTTTTATTGTTAATCTTCATAGTCCTTTATTTTTTAGACATAATTGCCCATCCAACAAACAAAAAACCGCCAATTAAAACTAGGTGCTTAAAATTAACGGTGAAGCCCTCTTTGCGCTCAATATCTTTAACTTCTTTGCCCTCCGATTCTGCATCGGCATTGTAAAAAAAGTTAGGTGCTATTGGACGATGCTTGGCGTTCTTATTAAAATAGGTAGATGTCCTTAAATCTTGAAGCATCGGATTATAGCCTTGTGCGCTTCCGTCAAAATTTAATAATGGAGAACTCTGAACAATAGATTCTTGAATTAACTCTCTATCGGGGTGAATTTCAGCCATTTCCATTAAAGCTACTTTTCGCTTTTCACGAACAAACTGCTTTAAAGTGTCCTCAACTTCGGTGGTTGTTTTTCCACGCTTGTATCCGTATGCTGACAACACGCCATTCACAGCATCGGGGTTATTCATCGAAATGTAAGTGTATAAGTCCATTTTTTTGCTGAAAATTAAAAAGGGGAAGCGGAATTTGCTCCACCTCCCCTTTTATTTTGCTTAATAAAATGCTTATATATTCTAACCTCTTAGAGCATTAGCTACACCTCGACCTAGAACAACTTTATCTTGTCGTACTACGTTAGGATTGCCATACCCGCGAGCGAGAGATTGTCCTGCAAGTCCACGCGCAGGGTTGATACTCTCACTAGGATAGAAGTAGAATGTTGATGAACCCGAAGCGACCACATCAATAGCTAAACTCGTAAAGCCATCCCATCTAAAAGTTTGGCGCAGAGCAACTATATCTGTCTGATTTTGGTATGGGTCGATGGTTGGTACGAGAGTTTTTAACTGCTCATTACCGTTTGCATCGCGCACTTTTAGCTGAAGCGTATTCAACGCTTGGGCTTGAGATGATGCGTCAACATACGTAAGGCCAATAACGAATGGGCGATTTAGAGTAGTATAAAGTAGCTCAACGTATGTTGTGCCGCTTATTCCCATCGAATAAGTCATACCCGTTGCAACACCATTATCGGTAGCAGTAATGTTTTCAAAAGCCTTTCCAACAATGTTTGAAGTGATTGCTACGGTAGTCGTGTTTGACAGAGTTATGATATAAGGCTGTGAAGTTGGGGCAGCACCATTTTGGTTTTGATAACCACCTTCAAAGTATATGTTCTCGTCAAATTCCGCATCCACGCTTGGGTAATTCCCTCCGTCACCACCATAGTTAAGGTAGTTTTCGTTAGCTGAAGATTCGGCTTGGTTGAAATATTTGTTGTAATCCAAGATTTCTAAAGTTTAAAAGATGTAAATAAAGCATTAGTTTCTACAACGCTTTATGCACTAAACTCGCTACAAAAGGCCAAAAGGCAAACAGACAAGACTAAATAAATAGGTCAGAACTAATCACTCCACAGACTTTACAAAAAGCGGGGAAATAAAATATAACTCAACGACCAAAAATCGTAGTCAAATCTTACTTGCCTTGAAGATACTTATTGTAAACGAAAAGACCGCCCGCAACTCCTACTGCGGTAACAGCAACCGTGATAACCATAGTCATCACTTTTTTTCCATTTGTTCCCATAATACCAATTATGATTAAAGATGTAAATACTAAACGCTAAAGTATAGCCTTAGCCCTTAAAACCATAAAACTTTATATCAAACGATTGCCCTAAATTCAATTTTTTTAATTTTTATTGAACAATCAAGACTATTTATACGTGAATTTTATTGAGTATGACAAAAGTTAGAAATAAGTTTGCCTTAACTGCTTTTTAGCTTTGGAAAGCGCACTCTCATCAGTATATATTTTTTTTCCTTTGGAATCCCTTTTGTTTATGAAAGGCTTGATAATTGTTCTATAATTCATCGAGCAATACTCATCAATAGCCTCTTCAATATCAGAGGTATTAAATTTTCCAAAAATCTTCTCTTCATCAATATCAATCCAAATAAAGTGTCTTTTATCTCCTTCGTAATACTTCTTGTTTACAATGCTTTCCACAATTCCAAGCATAACTAGCTTATCGGGAAACTTGTTTTTATGCCGTTCGGTAGTATCGCTATTTTTATGAAATCGAAGCCAATTTATATTCTGCCAAATTTTCGGTGTAATACGCCCAATGCTTTGAAAGTGCATTACTATGTCCGTATTTGTGTGTCTGTTTGTGCAAAGCGCACCAATTAAGTCGTTTGGTAAGTTATCACTAATGTACTTACTGACATCTTCTATCAGTAAAAGACCGCCCCTATAAACTTCTAGGATTTGCCATAAAGCTGCTGAAATATCCTTCAACGTCATTCTCCTACCGTCATCTCCAAATGGTCGCACACGCCTAACCTCGATTTTAGGGTGTACGCTGAATAACTCTATGTGCTTCAGCGAGATTGCCTTATATTGGTCAAACTCATCGTTTACATCAAGAATTAACGCCCTTCGTGGCTGAACTCCTTTGCTCCCCTTAACATAGCTGTCAATCATTTGGGTTGTGGTATAAGTTTTACCAATTCCCTTCTTGCCAACTGCCACTCCTAGTTTTGGGATTCTATAATCAGCCATTATCTTTTTTGATATTATCTTCGATTAGATTATCTATTAAAAGGTCTGAATTTGGTGCGATTTTTTTCATCTCTTCAAGATACCCCTTGTGCTGACCTAGAATTGATTTTTGAGCATTTAGGCTCTCGGTTTTTTCAAAAAACTTAACCGCATACCCGCTACGCTCTAGTCCACTTGAAGTTTTTATCGCTTCTTGAAGATTGTGCAAATAATCGGATAGTGCGCTTATGTAGGCTTCTTTAGCCTCAATTCTTCGCCTAATGATGCCTATTTTTTTATCGACAGCCTCCTTTGTGCTGTACTTAGACTTCATTTCAAGGCGTGTTTTATCTTTTGAACTTGACATTACTTATCAAAAATTTTAGTTGCAAAATCATCCCCATATTTTCGCCAATCACGATTTTTATGATGGCAATACATCGAGGTGTCTATAAAATGAGCGATTCCCTTATCGGAGCAATCATAAGCAAACCAAGAATCGGGAAAAGCATTATTATCTGCTACATATCTAAACGGAATTTTCTCAAGAACGCTTCTGTGAATCAACGCACATCCAACGCCATTTGTCCACGCTTGTTTGCATTGTCCGTCAAACCACAATTCGCTATACTTTCCCCTAATTATTGCTGTTTCTTCTCCGTCATAATCTGTATCTGTTCGTATGGATACCGATTCTCTATCTTCAGCATCATAAATATCATACGACAAGCTGACTAGAGGCTTTCTATGGCTCAATAAGGCCACTAAAACTTCGGGAGGAGGCATCACATCCACTTCAAGGTGTAAAAGGTAGTCATAGCCACCCTTTAGCGTTTTCTCACGAACAAGGTTGTGGCTGTCAGTAAGCCTCTTTATCACGCTATCTTTAGGGTTATTGTTTGCGCTTTCTATCCAAACGCCTTTTTTTCTCCAAAAATCTATGTGGTTGCCACTCAGAGAGTTATCTGCAAGAAATATATCAAAATCGTAATACACCAATGCCTTGACATTTTCAAACCACTCGTCTGCACAATATTGCTTCACATCTGCTGTTGGCGCACCAATTAGTATTTTAGGTAATCTCTTCAAAGCTGTGATTTGTGTATTTCATATACGGGTCTATTTCTGCTTTTGGAACTATGGTCAAATCGAGTACGGGAAACTTACTTAAAAGAGCATTAAAAACGGGTTGGTCACGACTGCATAGCTGCATATAGGCTTCCCACCAAATATGCTCAAAATGTTTCCACCCACTTGTGTTTCTGCGTATAGAAAAACCCGTTTGACAATAGTTTTCATCCACCTCTAATGCGCTCGCCTCTCTAAACATTTTCTTGCTAAATTCGGCTACTTCCGAATCAACTTTTCCAAGTTTAACAGCTAAGTCAATGTCCTCATAGCAGCTTTTAATGTTTGGATGGCTCATAAAGCAAGCATCTGATGTCGCTAGAAGAAGCCTTTCACACGCTTCGTCAAGGTCGTTTGATAGTTGAAAGTTTGCATCGGCAACCACAATTAAGTCATACTCGCCAACAGCCTCTTTTAACAACTTAAATGGCTGAAACTTAGCGTAGTTAGACAATCTTTTTGATTGTTTCAAATTGTCATTTATATGCGGAATCTTATCGGTGCTTTTTAGGACAAGTTTGTGCCAATCTTTAGGTATAGTTATATGCTTATTTTCCGCATTATCCGTAAAGCAAAACATATCCCAATTTTCTTGCTTCCAAAGTATGTCGGGCATTTCTTCATACGCCCCAAAGTTGTAAGTAATTATAGCTTTCTTCATTTGAAGTATCCGTTCATTTTCTTTTTACTATACCCGTCAAAATCACTAAGTTCCATTTTAAATTCTTTTAGAACCCATCTAGCAAACGGTAGTGACATTTGGTCACGAATAGTCGATAGGTTTAGGTATTCATCCCCCCATAAATCTTCTAGCTTTTTCGCATAAGAAGTATTTGATTTTATCAACCCGAAAGTTTCGTGATACCCGTTTCCTCCTTCATATCCCGAATTGCGGAAATAATCCAATGCTTGTTCTAGGTTCTCTAACGAATCTTTGTTGTAGCTTCTAATTCTAATAGCATCTTCATAAGAATTTTTACATTCGGGATGAATAGGCGCACTTACATTGCCATTGTGTACGCTGTCCACAAACTCATTCAAGTTGCCTATAACGCAATTATCTCCCGAAAGCCACACCGAAAGGTCGTAATCAACTCCCGATATGTCAGCTAGAGTTTTAAGGCTTGTTATTCCTAAATAACTGCTCTTTTTTTTGTTGCACAATCCCTTTTTTGGGAACATAAAATCGTTGATAGTTATGGCGGTTGTCTCATTGTCTCCCGACCACTTCCTATACTCGTCTTGGCTTAAATCGGTGAAAGTGATGAAATCCCAATCACTATTTTCATAATCATCTTTTCGGTAAACATCGTGCTTGCCGATATTAACGCAAATAGCTGCTTTTAGCATTAGTCTTTATTTAGCGGGTTCTTCTTTTACGGGAATTTCCATCGAATCTCCGTCTTCATTTGGCGGCACAACTTCAGCGTGAACTGATTGCGGGGGAGGCGGGGATTGATTTTTTGAGTATTGCTGATAAACTATCTCTAAGGTCTTGCTTAGTTGTTTTTTAAGGCTAATCGTGCCTGCGGTCTTTGCAATAATGTCTTTTCCAAACATCATCAATAAAAATTGCTCATCGCTAAGTCCATATCCCTTTTTTAACGCAATGCGTTCTAAAACGGGTCTTACACTATCTTTAAAATCATCGTCAACGCTAAGTGTTTGGATAATCTCTTTATTGTAATCATTCACGAAATCTACCACTCCAACGCTCTGTGTCTCGCTAATTGGAATGTGCATCGCCAAATCAAGTTCACCTTTAGCTTGTTTTTCGTACAGCTTTTGGTCGCTTATTACAGCAAATTTTTGACCAAAATCGTGAAGGGCTGAATATCCTTGAAGCACTAACTCAACAAGCTGCTGTGAAGCCTCTTGCTTCTCTTTTGGCGGTAAGTCATTTAATTCTTGCTTGCCGAACACAGAATCTTCATTCTCTTCTTCCTCACCTTCGCTTAAATCCAATTCGCCAAGAGTAGGCGCAGCAAAGGCGGGTTCAGATATTTCGGGAATAGCCCCCGATACTTTTATATTCGCCTTTGTGTACTCCTTTTCCTCTACGTTTTGTGATAACGGATTATACCCGTTAATATCGTTGTAATCAAAGCTAACATTTTCATCAACTTTGATTTCGTCTATCGTTTCTGCCATTGAAATTTATCTATTGCGTTTTTTATTTCTCGCTGTGTTGGGTCGCGTTCGTCTAATTTTTTTGCGGAATTTACATACTTTGATATTTGAGAAGTGTCTTTGTTTAACATTTTTGACATCCTCACTTGAGTAATTGTTGTCTTTGTTGATAACAAATGGCAGATGACCACTCTAGCGGCATACACCTTGTCGCTCTTGTTGTGTTTCTCCGTTATTGAATATGAGCCAATTTTAAAATGCCCACTAACAAAATTCAGCATTCTTTCAAACTCAATTTGAGCGAAGTCATCATTACTGATGCTCCGTAGTTTACTCAACACATATTTTGCGCCTTTTTTAGAAACAAGACTTCCTATTTCATAAAATATGTCAGAAAATACCTTTTCGGTCATTCGTATAAGGAGATTTCTATTTTTGAATCAAGTTCGCCTTGCATCTTAACAACACTTAGCTTGGCTATCTGCCTATCATCCTCTATCCATCCTAGCTTTTCCATTACGTCCATAATTGGCTTTACAAGATTATCGCAATCGCATTTGTATCGCATATACTCCAAAGCCTTACGGTTCTTTTTAGGGGTGCTTTTTGGATAACTGAAGTAGAATTTTACCTCTAACTCGTTCCAATCTCCTTCGATGATTTGTTTGGTTTCAAAGGGCTTTAAAACACTAGCCAATTCCTTCATATAAGCAGCGTAAATAGGTGCTGTATAAGCTATTCCGTTTCTTCTAAATCTAGGTCTTGATGCAGGTTTTGGCTGTATTTCAACCACTATATGCTGTTCCACTTATTCTAAATCTAGGTCTTAATTCGATTTATGGTTGTATTTCAACCACTATTTCTGATAGACTAGGCTATTTGCGTGTCAACTAGATTGCCTTTATCGTCGTAAACAGAAAATCTATCTTTTTTTCTAAAAACAGCAAAAGCTATCCCCGCAATTACAGCGACAGCTACAAAAACTGATAATAACTCTCCTTTTTTCATATCCATTTATTTACGGGGCAACTCTCTTCTTCTAGCAAGACCTTCGCCCGAACAAAGCACTTACAAATTTTGCATCTTCCAAAAAGCCAATCAAAGTCTTCGCATTGCTTACAAATTGAAAGTCTTTTCTGTGGACTACTTTTAGTCATTAAACAATGATTTTATTTCGGGTTTATCCATTATTAAATCTGCTATTTGAAACGAGCCTTGATTGTCCGAAGGGTAGTGCAAGCCTAATGCTACACGACTTCGCGCTACAACTTCAGATAGATTGTTCTCTATCCCTTTAGTCTGCAAGTATTTCTCGCATAAATATGCTTGAAATGTATGACCACTTGGGAAGGATGGCGAATTAGAACTACAACTCATCAATGGATAGATTTCTAAATCAAAAATACCCGCTAATTGATAGGGTCTTGGTCTTTGAAAGAAGTATTTCAGCTTCAAGATAAAACTTCCCGTATCTAAGGTCATTTTATCAAACCAATCTTCAAACCCAACAACGCCTTTGCTGCTTGCGTACATTGATACATAGCCCTTTAAACTTTCATCAATGGATAAGTATTCGTTGCGTACTTGTGAATTAGCAAGGCTGTCCATCTTTTGACGTAGAAGATTTAACTCTTGCTTTACTTGACCGCTATTATTTTCGGGAGGAAACAAGTGCTTTGTATCCTCAACGTATTGGTCGGTAGCGCACCCCTCAATCATTTTGAATTGCTGCTCAAGTTGGGGGTTGCCATACTGCAAAGCATTTACAGAGATAACACCTAGCTTTATCATAGGCTCTCTCATACTGCTCATCTTGTCCAAGCGAACAAATCGAACCCTCCTTCAGATTCATTTTTTCCACTCGAATCATCGTCATCGCTGTCAATCATATCTTCGATTGTCGAGCAAACCGCCTCCGAAAGACGATTTATTTTTCTAATCTGACTTTCAGAATATTCAAATTGCTCTCCATCTTTCTCTGCTTGCTCAGCCTTATTTTGCAAGCTATCTAGGTAGGAATTAAAGTCCTCTAGTGCTTCCTGCGCTTCGTTAGAAATATCGTCTTCAGAAAGACCATACTTGCTCATTGTGATTTGATGTGGAAAGTTTGCCATTTGTTTGGTTTTAAATTTTACTAATAATATACCCGTTCAAAACTGAAAAAATACCCACCGTTACTGCTAAACGAATTAGGTCATTTGTCGGGGGTAATCCTAATTTTCGGTCATCTTTACATCGGTTCGCTCCTAAATTATAGTGTAGGATTGCTTCGGTCATAAAAACACCGAATGTAATGCCTGCTGTAATCTGCCCTTTAGTCATCTAAGATTATTGTGTGAATCTTATTATCTGTCTTTTAGTCATCGTATCTATATGCCTCGTCAATTAAC
>TARA_R110000751_G_scaffold2204_4_pt1 | contig 10803 bp, 7 predicted proteins | sample TARA_R110000751 | Tara Oceans TARA_R110000751 (sample SAMEA4398001) | marine metagenome | biome: Polar Biome; feature: [MES] marine water layer (ENVO:01000295) within the mesopelagic zone...; material: water (ENVO:00002006), including particulate matter (ENVO:01000060) such as...... | reverse complement strand
AAGGGCAACAAGTTACCCGTATGGAAACAATTCATAAACGCTGTCCTAAACGCAGTCCGTAAAGTGTTAAAAATGCCTTTCACTAAAACAACTACAGCACGTAGCGAAGTAGACAAACTAGTGGCAGAGTTGATGTCACCCGCACCGGAGTACCGTAACGCAGCACGACTAAACTTGGCAGTTACAGCTAAAGAAGAGGGCAAGCTGTTAGGTGATGTGCTCGACAATTTTGGTGGGGAAGTAACACAAAAGATGGTGCAGGAGTTCAACGCAACAATGCCGGGCCTTACAAGAACAAGACGGCAATGGTTTATGAATATCCTCCCACTAAACTCTATTGCAGATTTTATTAAAGATAGTGAAAACTCAACACTGCGAGAGTTAGGGGGCGAATTAGACTCGTTGTTTAAAATTATTCAAAATAAGAACGGTTCGCGGCAGGAGTATTTGTTAAAGACCAAAGATACCGCCAAGTTGCTGGATAAATTATTTGCAAAACTTGGTGATACGCAACGCAAACTTTTTAATAAAGTTATTATGGAGAGCACCTTACGCCGTGTAGACCCATCTAGAGCCAGAGAATACTACGAAAAGTTTCGGTTCAGCTACATAGACCAAGACGGTAAAGAAGTTCGTGGTGAATCGAAGGAGCAATTGTTTGCCACCAAAGAAGCGCGAGACGCGGCTGTAGCAAAGTTGCAAGCTGCTGATACTAAAAAGGAACTGACATTTGCTGTAACTGATCCAAATGCTGGTAAGTTAGAACAATACGACCTTCTCAAAAAGGATTTTAAAGATTTAGACAAAGAAGCACAAAAAGCCTATAGCACATTACGCGACGCCTACTCAGAAGCTTATACAGAACTACGCATGGCTATCGTCGAGCGCATCAACGCAGTCGATGCTGTAACTGAAGAAGCCCTGTTTGCTAAACGCGCCTATAAAGATAGAGTACTAAAAGACTTACTTAACAAAGAGTCTATTGAGCCTTACTTTCCCTTATTCCGTAAGGGTGATTTTTGGTACAACCACCAAGGTTTTGACCCCTATACTGGTAATCTGGAGCAATACAAAGCTGCTTTTGAATCAGCTAAAGAACGTGAGGAGTATGCCCAAGAAGTTTTTATAGAATCACGGCAAGAAATTCTTGATAGTGAAATCACTACGGTAGTCGAGCCTAGAGATGCAGCTAAAGAAAGAGCATTAGCCAAAGGAGCTAGTCTACAAGAAGCTGAAGATGCGGGGGTAGAAGCAGTATTAGAAGGCACCCGTGCGGAACGTCCAACAAATGCTCGTGGTGAAAAAACTGCGGTAGACATAGGATGGGCGCAAGGAGTACTAGGAGAGGTTGTACGTAAGAAGGGTGAGGCAGCTAAAAGAGCTAAAGATAAAGCTTTAGAGGACGGGTTGAGCGAGGAAGAGGCGAATAAAATAGCCGATCAAACACTACGTGCCGGTAGCGCCATAGAAACTATAGTGCAAGATGCCATGTTGGAAGCAATGCCGGAACGTTCTTTGGAAAGAGCTTTCAAGAAAAGACAAGACACTCGTGGGGCACAGCAAGATGCCATAGATGTATTCCGACAACGTATGCCAGCGTTTATGGGACAAGTAGACAACATACGATTTGACATCCCTCTTACACAAGCGAGTAACAGCTTAGACCGAGTAGCTAGTAAAGCAAACGGTACAGACGACCAAGAATACGCACAGCAGATTGCAAAACAAGGTAAAGACTACATAGCCTTTGTAAGAGACCCTCAGATAGCTTCTTACGCACGCCGATTGAAGAGCGCGGGATTCTTGATGACGCTAGGTTTTAATATGTCATCCGCTGTAGTTAACTCATTTATTCTGCCCGTCGCAGTACTACCTTTCTTAGCCGGTAAGTATGGACTTGGCGCTTCTAGTGCAGCTATGTATCGCGCTATGAAACTCTACATGGGTACAGGTATGCAGCGTAGGTTGCAACCGTTTGGTGGCGCACCGGAAGGTACAGAATTTGACGGGCCTTCGCTAGCCAACCTTGACCCGGAAAACTTACCTGAAGAATATAAACCGTATAAGGCTCTAATAGAAGAACTTGTCTCCAGAGGTGCGGCTAACGCATCGACAGTCGGAGACATGCTCGACAGTGATAATCCAACGGGTAATGAGTTTGATAGGAACCTAACCAGAGTTAATGCTATTTCAGGATTCTTGTTTCACCAAGGCGAACGCCTCAATCGTCAGGTCACTGCAATGGCTGCTTATGATTTAGAAATGGCGGAACAAAAAAAGAGGAACAAAGGAGCTGAAGTAACCGAAGAGCAAAAGAACGACATAATAAACCAAGTAATACTTGATGTAGAACACACCAACAGTGGGGCGTTAATAGAAACCGCACCTAAACTTGCCCAAGGCAATATCCTTAGTGTGCTACTCATGTATAAGCGGTTTGGTGTTTCTATGGCCTATCTACAAATGAAGATGGCTAGACAAGCTTTAGGGATTGGCAATTACACTGCCCAAGAAACTAAAGACGCTAAAATGCAATTGGTTGGGTTGTTCGGTATGTCTGGTTTACTAGCTGGAGCGCAAGGGTTGCCGTTATACGGTGTTGTTTCTACCACTGCTAACATGTTATTCCTAGACGAAGAAGACGATGACTTTGATAGTTTGTTCGCGGCTTATATAGGCGAAGGGCCGTATTCGGGTGCGCTTAATCAAATATTCGATATGGATATAGCCCCGCGTATTGGTATGACTAACTTACTGTTTAGGACACTACCTAACAAAGAGTATGATGATGTTCTTGAGTACTCTATGGAACTAGCTGGTGGACCGCTGTTTGGTATTGCAGGGCGTATGGCTCGTAGTGGGACGCTACTAAGAGAAGGTGAATACCGTCGCGGCATTGAAGGTTTAATTCCTTCTGGTTTATCCGCTCCGCTAAAGAGCATCCGTTATGCAACCGAAGGAGTTACTACACTGCGCGGCGATCCTATTATAGAAGACATGTCTATGCGGTCTCTTATGGGACAGTTCTTTGGTTTTGCTCCAGCGGGCTACACCAAGCAACTAGAAATCAACGCTCGTGATAAACGCGTAGATCGCACGATTACTCAAAAACGTACCAGACTTCTTCGTGAGAGATATGTGTCGTACAGAGTAGGCGATTTTGATGGTGTCCGTGAAGCAGATCAGGAAATCCAAGAGTTTAATCAGCGTAATCCAGAAGTCAGAATTACTGGAGATACTAAGGCTAGGTCACTACGGCAGCATAGGATTACTAGTCAGATAATGCGCCAGCTAGGCGGTATAACGATCAGCCCACGTAGGCTAGAAAAAATAATTCGGAAGAGGCTAGAAGAGACAGGCGAAAGCGATTTTTTCATATAAAAAAATGCCCTCACAAGGAGGGCAAATGATCTCTCTACGAGAACGATGAGGGGGCAATGTACCACAATATAGTGTGGTAGAACAACGTAGAACCACTACATATCGTTTTCCTCTGGTGGTTCCACAACCTTTGCCTCACTCCAATCTAACTTAAGCACATAGGTGGGGGGTAAATTAAGCCCCGGTATCCCTGTACTTAACCTGTACTTGTCATCCCTACCTCCCAATTCTTCGACTATCAAACGGCGCATGTGGCTGTATTCCAGCTTTCTGTTGCCGCACCACTTCTTAAACGGGGTTGGTAGCATGTACATGACACTAGTATCTACCTCTATCCTAGCCACAATCTTGTATAACGGTTTCTCATACTCCGTTGCATAGACCGTTAACTCTGGGTCATCGGTAGGTTTTGTACTGTCTATCTTAATTACATTGCGATTATTTTCGGCTAGGTACTGGGCCAATATGTCCCTAATATCCAGCACTGCCGCAGTAGATTCGTTGCGTGCTTGCTGCAACATTCTACACACCCAATCTTCTAGGTTAGCCATGTTGAGATCATGCAGTCCTAACCGTTGCGCAATACTCATCCCAGTTAATGCAGCGGAAGCTTGCCATAACCAAAAGCGGTTTTGTGCTGTCAGCCCCGTACGGTCTATGAGTTTATTTACGTAAGTAAGTAGCAATCCTTCGGCGGCTTTCTGATGCTTCACAATTTTCTTCATGTAAACTTCCCCAGCCCACCCATAGTTATTTTCCAACAACTTACCAAGAGCTATACCTTCTCTGGTGGTTTCAGCATCTTCTTTAAGTTTTACCAACGTTTCTGCTTCCAACAGACGTTGTGCTTCTCCCTTTGGGTTGGCCCTATAGTCTGTGGAGATCGTGTCTAGAATGCCTGTATTCCCACTTGTCGGTACCAGAGTAGACCACGGTTTACCTCTGTGGCGCTCTACAGTCTCGCCAGAGTTACCTTTCAAACGATTCCGTTGCATCCCTCCACTTACGCCATAGCAAAAGTCACTAAGGGCTTTGCCATCTTTGTTGGATAACTCGTCTAAGTAAACAACAATATTTTTATAGGTCTCTGTAACTTTCCACACAGAAGCCAACGTATCATCCCCTTTCTGTACTACTAGAGAAGGGTCACCCCATACTGAAGCACCAGCGAACTGACCATGAGATTTGCCGAAGCCCGACTCTGTGCTTTTCAAGTGGAAAATACTGCCAGCTATTTTTGGTGCAAAGACCATAAGCGGTGCAGCAAACGAAAGAGCAAACATATATTGGTGCGGCTCAAATCCCGGTTTATCAAAGAACTTAGGGAGTTTCTTCCACTCTTCTAAAGTCCCAGCTTTATCAAAATGACAAAAGTAACTTTCTGTATTACTACTGGGGTAGTTAGGTCTAACCTTGTCCGCAAATATCTCTCGATCCCCTAGAATGAAAGATTTGTTGTTCGCAGTCCAACCGAACTGTTCAGCTACAGTATGCTCGTCCATGAGTGCTTCAGCCTCATCGACAAGTGCCGCCACAAAACCCATGAGGAGGTTTGGTTTCATAGTAAAGACACCACGTTTGGTCATCTCTACTTTGAAACTTTCTGTGCCAACAAGTTTGTAAGCCGGAAGCATAAAGTCTCGGATACCCTGTCGCTTAGTGTGGTGCCTAAAGATAAAAGAAATACCAGACACTCTGTCGCGTAACTTACGTATAATATATAAGTCGGTGCTAAGAATTTCTTTTACTTCTGTATTACCTTCTTTTATCTCCCTATGCCCTATGCCCCCACCTTCATACCTGAAGTACGGCTTCGGGTACTTAGGTATCTTAACCGTAGTGGGTTTCTCGTCAGGGTTCTCTGTATCGAATACAGCTTCGCTACTTTCAGGAACTGCGACTGTGTAGCTTTCCTCAGACGCCTCGTTTGGAACTACTGCTAGGCTTATCGGGCTTTTGAATCTGTCGTTGTCCTTGTGTGGACAACCTTCACACCCCTCTGAGTACTCCTCTTCAAACCGTGCACAACTGTGCGGTGCCTCAATGGTACGCGCTACGTTGTTAGTTTCTTCCTCAGTGTAATCTTCATACCCACTGGATATAGCGTGCACGTTTTCCATACCACGCGCTTCGTTTATATCTATGTCGGAGAACTTTGCTATGGATATAACATGCGTCCACAGGGCGTAACTTATTGTATTGGGTTCACGTATTGCTCTGTCTATCTGAGCGCAACCCTCCCCCTTTACTGTCTTCTCTAACAATACGTCAAATCGTTTTATCACTCTGTTGCCCAGAGCGTTCTTCATGTCCTCCTGATCTTCTTCTGAAAATTCTTGTATAGAGAGAACTGGCATCAAATCCTCTGGCAGCTTGGATGAAAACTCTTCCAAACTAATTACGCCATCGTTGTGACTGTACACAGTGCAATCTAAAGGGGGGCTAGTCTTGTGGTTGCGTGTCCCCGGCACGCGTAATATCCGAGCAGCATCCGCAGTAACTTGTACGTCTGCTTTAAACCCTGCATGTTTGCAGGCTCTCTTTAGTTGTCCCGCAACGGCAACCCATTCGTCTCTGCCGTACGGTTTATCTAGCACCCAATAAACATGCCAGCCACGCCCTGAATCAACAATGACGGACGGGTTTGGTAGGGTGTAGCGTTTTGTAAATTCTTTTAAAGCTGTGTAAGCCTCTGTCTTAGCTGGGTAGTCTTTTCCTTCACCACAATCTATATCAAGGAATAAAGTTTTTAACTGCTTAACATTGTTTTTTTCTCGTTTCTCTGTCTTGAATGTAGCTAACGCTACGTACACGTTATTATCATTTTTGTTAGCAGTATTTATGTGGGCCAACGCGTCTTCTTTTGTTTCTGAAAACTTTACATTGATCCCATCTTTCATTCCGACTGTGCAATAAAAACCCTCACTTCCTAAGACAGTATCCAAAAACTGTCGAGTATTCATAATTTATGTATCGTAGAGAGAGAACGCCCCGAAGGGCGTCTCAAGTTAAAAGAACAAAAGTTGTTAGTCGTCAAACTCATCAAGCATAGAAGACAAGTCTTCATCAGCCGGAGGTTTTTTCTTGTTCTCACGGACCTTTGGTTCTTCTGGTTCTTCTTTAGCGGCTTCTTTAGCAGCTTCTTTAGGTGCTTCTTTAGGAGCATCAGTGGGGACAGCATCAAACACACTGTCTTCGTACTGGGTGAACCCTTCTTGGGCATCAAACACAGAACCCTGAGTGTTCTCTTTAAGTTTAATAACTTGTACTTGACGCAAACGTAGAGACACACTGCTGCCCATACCACCGCTATAAGGGATCATCTCTACAAACAAGTTTACAGTGCTGCCTGTAGTGAGTTGGAAACCCTCGGGTAAAGGCTTAGTTGCAGCGTCAAACTGTTTAGGCGGGTTATTGTAAGAAGCAGCTATCTTAGCTTTTCCTACGATACCGCCATCTTCGGGCTTCTTGAATGGCATAGACATACCGGGCCAATCATCTTCCCGTGCTTCTTCGTAGGCACTAGTCATGGCAGCTAACAACTCTTTAGCTTGCGCTTTGTCCATTTTAAAGCTCATGCTGTACTCAGCGCCTTGATCAGTAGCAGCGCAAGGCATACTACCACCTGCCCCACTCTTACCGCCTTTCTTATCAAAGTGGTAGGGCTTGTCTAGCCGTGGATATAACGCTTCCACACCGCGTATCATAAAAGTATTTTTGTTCATATCGCTCTCGTATTAACAAGGATTAATTTGCTTTGGCTTTTACAGCCAAGGTTAGGTATTACAGTACTATTCTTGAATGTATACTCCTTCCCCTTCAACGACATCGAATACATTTGCAACATCATTGTTCTTTGAGGTGTTAGATTTAAAAACAAGTTTCACTAATTCCTTAGTGTCTGGGTCTTTCTGTGCGTGCATAGCAATTAGAATCTCATCTTCCTCCAATGGGCGCACTGCTTTGAAATAAAGTTTAGGTATGTTGGAATCTGTATCAAACCTAGCCTCTACAAGAACAGTAGCTATCGGAGCTTTGTTGTTATTCAAATACTTTGCAAACTCTTGCATTGACATCTTCTTTTGGTCTTTACCAAAAATACTGGTAGACGGAAGGTCAAGTTGGTATACCGTATCATCAGTAAGCTCACTGTTATCATTAGCTAACATGATTGCAATGCGTTGTCGAAATCGACAAGCACGAGAGTTACCTTGTCCGGAACCTTTTATGTTTTGCTTACAATCAAAACATGTGATGTGTTGTTTACTTCCAGAGACATTATTAGAAGGTCTCCCACTTGCATGATCGTCAGACCAACAAGCGGGAGCATTATGTTCGCCGGAGACGAACTGACCAGCATAATACATTCTAGAGATTGGTGCAGTCTTTACTATTACAATTTTAAGAACGCCCCCCTCCAATACCTCCGTCTCTCTACCACTAACTACCTTGCGAAACGCTCCCTCTCGAATACTTATTCGATTGATCTCTGACTTTGAAGTCTCAGGTTTTAGCTTAGAAAACAAGTTCTTATAGCTATTAGGTAGTTCCTCAGAAGTCATCGTCTAATTCCGACAACATCTCTTCGACATTAGGCTCTTTCCTTGGCTTGTTTTCTTGCTCTAGGTCAACAACAAGGTCTTCCAGCATTTGCTTAGTCACAACTTTAGCGCGTTCAGGTTGTTCCTCATGCTGACCCTCGGCTTCTTCAGGCTCTTCTTTTCGTAGTGCGATAACAACATCTTCCACACAGAAACGATAAGTATTGCCAGCCTTTATATAAGTGCTACGCGGAACGAACCCACGCTTAACCCACTGCCTAACTGTAGATACTTTGACACCTACATGCTCGGCTAGTTCTTCTAAAGTAACGTATTTTGTATCAGCCACTATTTTTTCCTCCGTACGGTTATAGTGTATTCCCTATCAGCGTTTAAGCCGGGGGGTAATTTGTCAGGGTTTTCCTCAAGGAAAGTACGCATGTTAGTTTGATGGAGGCGCTTCTCTAGCAAATCCATCGCGCTATGCTCCATGATAAACTTGTTCATACTCTCCCAATCAGAAGTCCAAAACTTGGTCTTAACTGAGCGGTAGAAAGTACCCGTCGCAGTTCGTACTGACTCTGCACCAGTAGATGCGCAGTGCTCGTTGAGTATTTGCTTAAATTTAGCCAGCTTATCGTCCAGCGCACTGAGCTTAGTATTCATCTCGTCAGAAATAACAGCTTTCCGATCACGAATCTTTACGCAGGCGTCAACGAGGCGGTCTAAACCGACATCCTCTGCTTCCGTCATACATCGTTCTCCTTTATATTTTAGTTAGGGGGAGTGATTATAGACGCAGTTTTTTTACATTTCAAGCACTTCATTGTATAAATCTATTATTTTTGCGTGTACATGTATTCTTTGGTCAAGTAGTTTGTATACTCTTTTCTCAACTGGCGAGCCTTGCAACTGTACAACCGTGCAAGGATGTCTTTGTCCAGCCCGATGCACCCGTGCATTAGCTTGAGCATAAGTTTCTAAGGAGGACGTTGGTCCCCACCATACGATAGTATTTGCTGCGGTTAGGGTGACACCATGTGCTGCGGCTTGTGGCTGTATTATAAGGACTCTGGGGGAGTCTGTGTCTTGGAATTCTTTAAAGAGCTGAGTGCGCTTTGAAACACTTACGTCCCCCCGGATGATCCCGTTAGATATTTTGTCCTTAAAAAGTTTCTCAGATAGTATGTCAATGGCATGTTTGAACGGCACAAAGATCAGCACCTTCTGGCTTGCCTCGTCAATAACTTCCTTTAGCACTTTGTATCTGTTCTTGATGTCAAACTCTATCGTCTCTCCACTGTCGGCATAGACTGCCCCGCAAGAGATTTGTAGAAGCTTATTCATAACTACAGCAGCGTTTTGTGCAGTAACTTGCTCTCCAGCAGCCATTGTTAGCATGTGGGTATGTATGGCTTTGTAGTATTTATTCTGTTGCGCTGTAAGTTCGACCTCACGTTTGACATACGTCATCTCTGGTAGATCAAGACATTGCTCCTTGGAATACCGGATCGCTGGCTGTAGGGCTGCATGTACTTTGTTTACTGCATTATCTTTAGGCACCCACTTAAATTGCGTAACTTTTTGCATAACCATTTCACGATAGGAAGAGAAACTACGTGGCACGGCTAGTGGGTTAAGCATCTTGGCTAACCCGAATGCGTCGAGAGGGGACTGAGCAGCAGGAGTGCCTGTCATCATCCACACCCAAGTATCAGGTTTTATTATCCTGCTAAGTACTTTCCAGCGTTTTGAGTTTGCATTCTTATAGTGTGTAGCTTCATCTACAATTATTAAGTCAAACCCCGCCATTTGTATATGGTCTTCCACTATCTCAACACCGTCATAATTTATGATCACAAAATCTGAATCACCTGAAATTATCTTGCGGCGTTTATCTTTTGGTCCATGCGCAATATCCACACTACGGTGCATAGCAAAGGTAAACAAATCCGCTCTCCATGCAGAATCCATAATGGACAAGGGGCAAATAACCAAGACTTTGTTGATGACCCCTTTTTTCAATAGGAAGTCAGCGGCCCAAATAGCAGAGGCAGTTTTTCCTGTACCTTGCTCGTTAAAACAAAATGCTTTGGTGTTTAGTGTGAGAAAGGACGAAGTAGTTTTTTGATGTTCAAAAGGTTCGTAGCGCCCCGGCCAATCGTACTGCCCTAGTATGGGGGACGGTACGTCCTTAACGTTGAGATTACGTAACACTCGTGCTTCGTCTATACCCCACTTAACTAAAACTTTGTTATCACCAACGGCACGACTACTTGGTATAGCTGTAGTTACCTTAGAGGGGTTACGTAGCTTTAGGAGTAACCCTTTGTTTTCCAGTATTCTCACGGTTCTAGCCCTCTTAACCTACGTATTTCAAGTTCTTCTTTTAAAGGCTTAAACCTAAAAAACTCTTTGTGTTGTAAATGTTTGGCGCAAAAAGCCCGAGCGTAGAAAGCGATATGGTCGTTTGATATTTTAAATTCTTTGCCCGTAGTCTCAATCGTAGTGTGCCATCTAACTCGATTCATCACCGCCCAATGAGAGTATCTGGGTCTCCCCGAAGCCGCTGCTTCCAGAGAAAACTTCTCAAATGCCAGCCATATACTTGGATTTTTATTATGCCAATTCCCCCATTCGTTTTTTCTGGCTTGTATCTTTTCCTTCAGTATGTCTACCTTATCTTCTGTTTCCATCAGTTACCCCCTAAAGATATGTGCGTAGTTGGACTCGTTACTAACATCCCGCGCACGCGCTGTACCATCTCTAGGGGCTAACTCTTCTATGGTCAACACAGAGTCTGCGGATAGACTGGCCCCTGAAGAGGTGATGTCCCCCAGAGTATGGGATATAAGTGCGTGCCCCACCTTTCGCAGTGCTG
>TARA_R110000751_G_scaffold215481_1_pt1 | contig 10808 bp, 5 predicted proteins | sample TARA_R110000751 | Tara Oceans TARA_R110000751 (sample SAMEA4398001) | marine metagenome | biome: Polar Biome; feature: [MES] marine water layer (ENVO:01000295) within the mesopelagic zone...; material: water (ENVO:00002006), including particulate matter (ENVO:01000060) such as...... | reverse complement strand
AATTCAAACTCTGTAAGACCATCTTGAGCCATTGGTAATTCAAATACTTGATCTCCTGGAAATTCATAATTCATTCCTGGCTGCATCATTTCTTGGTTACCTAAGTTGTCCATACCTAATACAGGAAAGTCTACATCTTGCATGCTAATACTTCCTGACTCAATAATGTTAAAAGGATTATTAACATCAGGACTATTAAATTTATATCCTTCTACAGATAAGTATTCTGATATATCAGTAATGTATTCATTTGGTCCTCCTGGTAATCCTATGCTTTTTTTATTTGCCATGTCTAATTATCTTTGAGATAGATTTAGTTTAGTATTATTTAACCTCAACAACATTTTTTTATTACCAGATTGCATTCTTCTTAACAATACATGATTAGAGTAATGTCTAAATTTCTTACGTTGTGTTTCAGGTTTATTATAATTTAAATTAATACTATTAAGTGTTCTTACATAACCATTGCATGATGTGCCCCATACTGGTTGTTCTGAATTTGTAAACTCACCTCTATCATTTGTTATATCCCAGAATTGGTTTAGTCTAAACTTATGTTCTACTTTATCTGCTAATACATTTATATTTTGTGAACCTACAATTGGATAAGTTAATTCATTCCATGGATCATTATAAGGTGACATATTTAATAATAACAATCCTGAAACTTGTTCGTTGTTATATATTGTAGCTTGATCAAAATTAAAATTTAAATCTTCATATGCATCACCCCCACATGCATTACCCATAGTACCTTTATAAACATAAGTTTCTAGTTGGTACTCAATACTTCTTATAGTATTTACTGATTGACCTGTATTACTAATAAGATCTATCTCCCATGGGTAATCAGTTCCATAAAAATTACTAAATAAATCACATCTAACATTATGTCTCCAAAAAGAACTTACACTATAGTTTGGAGGAGTTGATAAAAAAGTATTATAGTTACATAAAGCTGGGTCAGGATCTATCCATGCTGGATCTCCTATAGAATATATTTCTGGTGGAGTATCAGGACATGTTCCTCCTATTATAATACCTCCAGTATCACAACTACATTCTACTTTTCTACAGATTGGTGGTGTGCCTGCAAGATATGCTGCATCACAACTATCCGTAGCTGAGGTTAATGAGTTATAAAAACCTGTAGCTGAATCTAAAAATACTTTTGTATATCCAGTTGGACATGTGCATACAAATGGTATTGAACATACAGCTCCTGCAACAGCGTCAGCAGATGCATCTAGCTCTGATACTTGTTGTGCATTCATAGTAAACTGGTTTTGTCCTGGGGTATTGGTAGTAGTATTATATTCTGTATTTGTTACACTATCTAAAATAGTAGAGGAAAAACTACCTTGCCAATTTGCATTTGCTCCACAAAATACACCAAAACACTCTTGTTTTGTAGAACTGTTTAAATTAGCTGCTGCCCATGAACCTGTATTTACAAATTGTGAAGAACCTGCTATTACGTTTGAAGATTGCATTGTTGACATTTGATTAGAGTTAGCTTGAGTACCTGAAGTACCATCTGTAACAGTAATCATCACCTGTCTAAAAAATGGACTTTGAGATCTTGCTGGATAAGCAGCAGATAAATCAGAACCAACCTTATTATTTAGTAAAGTAAATGCTCCACCACTATTACTACCTGTTGGATTACCTGGTTGTAAAGCAACCTGTGCATTTGTATCAGTGTCATCTGTAAGACCGTATCCATCAACAGTCACCCAATTACAAGCATAAGACCCAGTTAAATCATTTGACATACTTGGATTAGGTTGAGGGGTAGTTCCACCTGGATCTGTCCACCATACTGCATCTCTTGCCCAAGCTGTTAAACCTATTTGTATATTATCTGATGCTAATCCATCAACTATATTGTTATTATTTAAAAATACATCTAACCAACGTAACTGTGCTGTTGCTCTACTGGTGTTATTTAATATACCTGTACCAGGTATAACATTACCTTGTGCATCAAACTGCATAGGTGTATAATCAGGAGTACCTGTACTACCTGAAACATCCATAGCAATAACTATATCTATTAAACAATCTACACTACCACCTGTAATTATTGAAGCTAATTCACTTACATCAACATTAGAAGGAGCATTATAATTACTTCCTTGCTCACACAATCCTGTAGTAGGGTTAAAATTATAACCCGGAGGACATTGTGGAATAGTTGTAGTTGTTGTCTTAGTAGTAAAGAAATGATTTATACTTGGTAAAGATAATTCTGGATGCCAGTCATGAAAAGAAATCCAAGCTTTAGTTTTTGGATCATAACTAATAGTCCAAGAACAATCATCAAAATAAATAGGATCCCCAAGGGTAATAGGAACACCATCAGCTGCAGTTGCGCCTATGTCTAATATAAATCCTTCAGCTCCAGTATATGCAACCTGAGCTATATGTTGACTTTTTACTTTATAATCTCTCTTCATAAAGTATACTATATCATCATTAGCATCATATACTGTTTGACAACCTATACCAACAACTGGGTTATCAGATAATGGTGATGCTTCTAAATCAGGGAATTGTTTAATTAATGAAGAAGGTAAATATTCACTAAACCAAAATTTCATTCCTAAATTAGATATAGGTGTTAACCCACCATTAGGAGCATATTGAAATATTTTTCCTTGTGCTTGTGATATATAAAATAATCCTGCAGGAGTATTCATAACACTTCTTAAACTTTCACATGAACCATATTCATTAGATATGTCTGCGTTAGCAATATTTTGAAAAGGTTGGCTAAACAATCCTCCATCACCAATTGTTAGTTTAGTATCAGTCATTGTTTTAAGCTGATCTACACCTTGGAAAAGTTGAGGAGACAGATAAGGGAAAAATATTACTGCACCACTTTTACTAAATGGTTTAATAACACTAACCTCACCTTTAAAATCTTTATAATTCATTGGTAAGAATACTCTCCAAAAATCTTTTTTAGCTTCATCTTGAGCTTGTAAAGAATATATTAATCTTTTAGGATAAACAGTAAAACAAGTTTCTGCAATTGAAGGATCATAATTTCTTGGTTGTATTTGTCCAAATGTAGTTATCTGTGATTGAAATTTAGCAGGAGTTAAAGATTCATCATACTTATAATAATTATCAAACTTTTGTATTTCTGCATGAAACAAATCTACTAAGTCATTATATACATATGTATCATAGAATCTTTTTTCCTTTGGTTCTTCCCAATCTCTATATGCTATATTAATTTCTGTTTCAACAAGAAAATCATTAACACCATTTACGTGAGTATACATGTATGCATGAACCATATTAAAGGCTTCATTTAAATCATCACCTGCAAATATATTTTGAAAAACATTTAATGCACTACATGTTCCTACACCTCTATCTAAATAAAATAAATCATTTGGAGCTAAAGGAGATGAACCAGGAAGTAATGTAGATAAACCTGCTGTAGAAATAGCTTGTGCTAATGCAGAAATATCATACTTTTTTGTATCCATCCAAAATCTTGGGTAAGGTAAGTTTACTCTTAAACTATAATCATATGGAAAGCCATCATATTGACCCATCATAAAATCAGTAAATATTGGCATAATACATTTTTCAGTATACCTACCTATAAATACATCACCACTAAAAATTGGTTGTGATGTATACATATATGTATCAGGAAGTGTTGGATCTAATTTTTCAACACAACCTCTCATTTGTATTTGTTTTATTCCATCAAGTTGGCCATACTGGTTATCCATATCAAACTTAAGAGCACCATACATTGCTGATATAGGTTCTTTAAAAGGTCCTTCAGGATTTAATAATCTTTCAGTAAAATCTGAAGGGTCAACACCAGTACCTGCATCATTAATATAACCACCCGCAACAAATCTTGATTTATCAGTAACACTGTAATTATGATCAATTACATCTGCAGTTGAAATAGCTACATAATCAGGTCTGAATAAATTATTTATTTTGTATTGATTATTATCAAATGTTTGAAAAGATGAACCTAAATAATTAGAGGCTTGGGTTCTTGTTCTAAATTTATCATCAATTAGTATTGGAGAAAAATTACTATAAAATCCATGTGAGTTATATTTTAAAGCATACTGATGAAAAGAAGTTAAATTATATATTAAATCTACAACTTCTTGACCTCCTATTGCAATATTCTTTTGTGTTAACAAAAACCCTATAGCTATTCTAATAGGTTTAGGTAAATTAGAATCTGCTGAATCTCTAACAATACCTTGTTGTGCACCACCACCCATAAAACCTTCCCCAAAACTTTGAGTAGTTTCTATATTTTCTATTGCTAAATCATTTATCTCATCAGTTGTAGACTTACCTGTAACAAGATCAGTTAAACTACCCCATGTGTTACTCAAAAATTGTGTTACTACATTTAACCAACCTGAGCCACCACTAGTAGCATTATTGTAATAATCTTGAATGTTATCTCCAGCACCAGTATATGCACCACCACCCTTTTCATTATTATCACCATCTATTTGCCCACCACTTCTACTATTTAATAAAACTACAACTGGAGGTACTGAGGCTGTTGTAACTGATCCTCCTCCACCTGTTTGTTTTTTACCTTCTATCTTCCATTCTGGATAAGCATTATTAATAGCTTGTACAGGCAATGCTCTTGTATCAGGAGTTCCTTGTAGTTGTCTAATAGAATAACCAAGTCCAACAAATCCAGATAATAATGCAGCTAGCCCTCTTAATAGTTTTTGACCAGGGTGATTCTCAGATGGTATAAAACCACCGGATGAATTGCCATTAATCTCACCATACATTTTAGTTTCATTAGCATTTAAAAATGGTCTAGTAAACATTAAGTCAGGAGAATGAAAAGAAAATACATCTTCTGTAAAACCTGTTAAAGCAGGATAATCAGATACTGATTCTTGTATGCCATCATCACACCCCTCTGTTTTGTCTTGAGAAAAATATACATCATCTCTTAAATCATTGTAAGGATAGTTAGCATATAACCCTTGTATATTACCACCAATCAAATTATCATTATCAGGTACATCATACTTACGCATATTTTTAAACATACCCTTTGCTAATATACTTTTTGCTCCTAATCTAGAACCTCTTAATATTTCATAACCAACTACATTAGGTATATAAGTCACACCATCATTTAATAATGGTCTACCTATATTACTAAATTCTACACCAAGTATGTTTATAGTATCTCCATTATTTTGTGATAAATATAATTGATTACCACCTGTTTGCTCTGATGGCATTTTATGATGTCTAATATATTCACCACAAAGACTACCCCATATTTGTGGATTGTTAGGATACCTTTCAGTTGATTGCCAATATCCCATATAACCTTTTGCAATTATACTTGATCCATCAGGCATTGGAGTATTTAATGATTGAGTTACTACTCCTGTATTATATATTTCAAATAAATGTTCTTCTGTACCTATTACATTAATTGAGTTAGAAGAAACAATTAATTCATCTTCTTGATAAGATGTTCCACTAGGAAGTGTATAGTTTTGTGGTGCTCTACCTGGAATGTGATATGATGCTGATCTTTCACCAGTATTATATATCCACCTAATAAAAAATGCATATTGTTCATCACGCATAAAACCCATTTTGTTTCCAGCTTTATTATAGTAATTACTAGGAACTTGATTTACAACAAATTGAGTTATTATATTATTTGCAATAGGTTGATAATTAAAATCAAATTGTTCAGATGGCCCTTGTCTTATTAACCAATCATTTACTACAAACATAGACTGTGACTTCTCATAAGACGGAGAAATAAAAAATAAACTTTCTGCACTTTCAGATACTAATGATGGATCAATAAAATCAATATTAATATCAGTTACTTCCGTACTATATATACCAATTATTTTTCTAAATAACTGTCCTTGATTTCTTATTAATAATACTAACTGAAAATTATCAAATCTTTTATCAAGTTCTGATACAGTAATATCTAAACCACATGAATTATCATCATGATTCCAAAGGGTTTGTATATTTGAAATACCAATATAATCACTTACTCTTTGTTCATTTTGTAAATAAGCTATATATGCTTGGTATGATCCATCCTCTAACATACCACCATCTCTACTCTTATTTAGTTTTATACAAGGAGTACTCATTAAAGGTGCTAATCTAATTTCCTGACAATCTAAACGTAAAGGTTGTTTATTAGGATATACAATACATGGAGCAATACCAGTTGGGTTATCATAATCTTTAATATATGGTACATTATCTATGTTTAATGATCTTGATGGATTATTATTATCATCCCAATATACTTCCCATGTGCAATCAAAATTTTCTTTTGCTGCACCTGTAATTAAATGTTCTTTTTTAAAATTTAAACATTGATCATTTACTATTGTAGTATACTTGCATTCACTATCATCAAACCTTCCTATTTCTGAATTTATATTATCTGTAGAATATACAACCCATTCATCACCATATCTATGTATAGCACCTATAACTGTATAAGGAATAACACCACATTGTAAATTTGCTGGCTCATTACCAATTAAACCTACATCCCCATCATTATCATTATTTGCAGCATTTCTTGCATGCCACCAAGAATTATTTAACTCAAGAGATTGAGCAATATCTTTGTTCATTCCCTTTGTAAAAGAATTAGTTCTTACTGATGAAGAAGTAAACTTTGGCTTTCTAGGAGCATTTCTAGGTGAACTTTTAGAATCAGGTGTAGACTTTTTCTTTGCCATGTCTTAAGTTTATTATTTTATGATGCTGATGTTTGTGATGCTGTTCCACATCCTGTTGCAGATGATGAGGTAGCATTTTGCACAACAGAATTTCTTCCGCTAGTTACCACATTGGGTCCAGCCAATGTAGGGTTTACTGGTGCATAACTCAAGAACATGTTATAATAATTATGATATTGTGCTCTTCTATTCATTGTCCATACTTTTTGCATTTCTGCAAAGTCAGGCGTATTAACAAAAGATAAAGCATTATTTCTTGCAGCTCTTAATCTTGTTTCTATTAATCCAAGTTGCTGAGAAACATTTTCTCCTTGCCAAACCATATTTTCTAGTATTCTTTGTTTTAAAGCATACTCATAGTATTCATTACAGTATGGTTGATCTAATACTAATAAATCACCAGTTGCATCTTCCATAGCACCTTGATAACTTAAATATACTTTACCTGTTCTAAATGTTGTAATTAAAAAACCATCTTGTATTTGAGCTATATCAAGTGCTTGTGCACCTAATGAAGGACAAAAACATACTGGGTCATTAACGTTTTGGATTCTTAATTGAGTCCAACTAGAAAACTGTCTATATTGATTAGGACCAACTCTTTGAATAAGTTGATGGCTGTTATTTCCATCACATGTTTTTATTACACATACATCTTTGCATGTGTCATCTTTGCTACATGGAGACATTTCACCTGGAGCCGGTACATAAGGTACATCATTAAATGTTTCTACATGTGTACCAGATGGCATAGTATTATTTATTGTATATGAACCACATCTAAATGCATAATTTAAAAATGCAAAATCCATTGGTAGTTGAGCTCTACCATGTTCAATATCTATAACTACTTCTTTAGTTCTATGTATTTTTAATCCTAAATCATAATTAACTCTGGTTGCAACCTTAATTAATTGTTGAGGTTCTATCATACCTTCTAAAGCATATGTAGAAAAATCAATGGAGACATCTTCCATTAATTGAGTGAATGTTCTATATTTTTGTGATACTCCCATTATTGTCTATGTATATTACGTTTATTATCTGAATCCTCAGAAGGGATTTGCATTGTGCCCATCATTGTTTGTATAACTTGCCCCTCAATTTCTGCAAATAAAGCTTCAGGAATATATATAGTTTGTTCATATCTTGGTATACAGTCATCAGCAGTATCACAATTCCATTTTGTTATATCAGAATTAAATACCCCTTCTACTTGTAAAGCATCCCACTTAATATTTGGTGAATATATATACCCATCTAACCACCAAAAATATAAAGTTTTATTATATTTAAATGACGTTGTTTTAGTCATAGATGTATACGTACCTGGTTGAGTTGCTTGAAGCTCTTGTGAGCCATCTATGGAGCTTACAGTACGTATCAGCGGTCCCCAGTAACCTTCTATCATTGAAGGTAGTCTATGTTTGGAACGTTTTATCATACATCCACTTGACATTCCTGAACAACCTGCTTCAACTTTATCTACTTCTATTAATTCTACATATGATAAGTTTTTCCAAACAGCATTAAACTTCATTAACTTATTAGCATAATCTTGTCTTCTCATTAAGATTTGTGCAAACTTTTCTATTAAGCTATATATGTATCTGTCAGTTACAAATGCATCTTGTACTTCTGCTTTAACTTGTCCTCTAATTCTTGATACTACTTCAGCTATTGTTGACATATTATTTATGTTTCAAATTCATTATAATATTTTAATTGTTTATTAGTTTCTTCAATATTAGGATCATATAAATGAGCAACTCTGTATTTATTTTTCATAATTACATACTGTGTCCATTTTTTTGGATATTCTTTAGCTACTGCTCTTTTAAAATCTCTACATGCAACAAAGTGCCAAAGCTCTCTGTTCTTAAATCTATACTTAGTAGACCAGTTTGTATAAAATATCTTTCCTATATTTCCATCTGTTTCCCAATTTTTATTTTGCAAGACCTTTCCATATTGTTGAGATAGAGCGTAATTAGTATTTACCGTTTTAGATGATGGGCATGTTCCTATAAATAAGAAGCCCAATGAATCAGGTAACTCTACACCATCTCTATTTTCTATAACTGCCTTCCATAATTTAATATTATATGTTTTTATTATTTGTTTTAATTTACTATTATCTATCTTAGAGTATAAAGGTTTTTTATCTTTAAATTCTTTTATTGTTTCATAATTTAATAACCCCAATCTTTTATCCCTATATCTGGGAGCGTTTAAATTTGGTTTTTTAAAATTGTTGATCATATAGTTATATTTATAATTTACAAAAAAAACCCCACTTTATGAAATTAAAAGTAAGGTCTTTACAAAGCTTGGTAAGTTAATTCACATATATTACCCATCAGAGGGTGTTGAATTTCTAATTTACCAGATCTTCTATTTCCAACAAACTTATTACTATAATGATAATAGTCTGTTTTACCTAGACTTGGTAATGTCTTTTCTATAAAACCTGCTGTCTCATTAGATGTCATATATTCTACTTTTCTATCTGTATGTATATGACCTTTAAATAATGTTCTATTTATAGTATTACCCCATTGCTTAGGATATTCTGATGCATATATTAAAGGGTTGTTCTTACTACGCTTATCTCCATGTTCAAATGCATTAAAGTTATTGTTCCATACTTGAACTTTTCTTTCCTCATATTTTATATCCCATGTTATTTCCTCTGATGTTATAGATTTTGATAGAGCGTGTACTAAGTGATATGAAGATAATCTATCATGGTTACCTGGTACATATACTATAACTAGATTTTTACAATGTTGTTTAATATAATTAATTGCCCAATGCATTGCATCAAATGCTTGCATATAAGCCTCTGTAGCTGTCATACAGTTATCTAAAGCTGTTCCCCCTGTGGTACTACCTTCAAACGTATCCATGTTGATTAGATCACCTCCTACAACAAAATACATAGTTTCAATATAATGGACAGGTACAGCTCTGCTTATTAAATTTATAACAGTATCCTCAAAGTCTTTATCTATTGTTTCATTACCTTGTTTACCAAAATGAATATCTTGTAATGACATCACACCACAATGAGGATTATCATTTTTAATTTTACTTAAATTAACTTTAGGAACTTTATATGATTTAGGACTCCAACTTTCTAATAACTCTTTAAATAATTTTTCTTCAGGATGTTTAACTTGAGATACTAATGCTGATACTCTCCAGTGGTCTCCCATCTGTTTATTCCAATACTGAGATAGTTTCCATTTAGATGTATCTATTTTTAATAAACTTATAATCTCATTAGCACTTTTAGGTTCATGATCAAAAGTTCCTGATATTGTACCTTCACCTTTTTCTAAATTTATAGATTCAACTAATTGTGCTTTACCTGCAGCTTTCTCAAAAAAATTAGCTTTCTTTTTTTCTGATTTTCTTTCTTGTAATACTTCTTTTTTTAATTTTATATATTGCTTCTCAGTAATGTTTAGTTTTTCTGCACATATACGTGGATGCTTTTTCCATTTTAATGACTCAATAATTCTTTGTTTTATATAATTCATTTTTTTAATTTTTTTATAAATGTACTAAAAAAAAAAGAGACCAGGAATTACCCCGGTCTCTCCCAACGCTGGCAGTAGAAAACCAACAAACCACTACTTGCTATTGTTGTATTATGAAGCCAGTGTAGAAAACAATATTTCCAGCGGCTTACATGCTGCTGAGTTACCATTATCTACAACCTTTACTTTATATGCTGTACTAGCAGTTAAATTACTAATAGTATAATTATTTATAGTTGTTACAATAGGAGTAGTATTTTGAAGTACCCATCCTCCTGGTGAAATTTGTGTATCTATATATACATTAAGACCAGTACTTGAACTCCATACACCATCCCATAAGACTGATGCTGTTGAACTAGTTATGACTCCCGCATATACATTATATGGATCATGTTGTAAATCACTTGATGTACAAGCACCTAATCCATTTGATAAGATCATAGCATACTTTTGTATAATTGAATCTAATCTTTCTCCTTTT
>TARA_R110000751_G_scaffold31301_4_pt1 | contig 10811 bp, 12 predicted proteins | sample TARA_R110000751 | Tara Oceans TARA_R110000751 (sample SAMEA4398001) | marine metagenome | biome: Polar Biome; feature: [MES] marine water layer (ENVO:01000295) within the mesopelagic zone...; material: water (ENVO:00002006), including particulate matter (ENVO:01000060) such as...... | reverse complement strand
TTGCGCGCGGCCGCGCGCCGCCGCTCAATGCTCCCCATCGGCAGCGGAGGCGGCGAGATGGCCAAGCATCACCTTGAGGCAAGCGCTCAGACGGCCCACTGGGGCTGGTTCGAGGCGGGCATGACCCCCGCCCTGACCATCGAGAGCGGCGACGTGGTCACCATCGACTCCGTCTCCGGCGTGCAGGGAAACCTGCCGGGCGAAGGCTTCCACATCCCCCCCGAACTCCATGAGATCCACGCGCACGCCCCCCGCAACGCCATCGGCCCTCACATCCTGACCGGCCCCGTCGCCGTGCGCGGCGCGCAACCCGGCGACGTGCTCGAGATCCGCATCCGCCGCGTCGGCCTGCGCCAGGACTGGGGCTACACGCTGGTCCGCCCGCTGGCGGGCGCGCTGGCCCGCGAGATCGAGGCGGGCTTCATCTTCACGCGCCTCGACGAGGCCGCGGGGACCGCGACGCTGCCCTGGGGCACGGAATTGCCGCTCGACCCGTTCTTCGGCGTGATGGGCGTGGCGCCGCCGCCGGCCTGGGGGCCGATTTCGACCATCCAGCCCCGCGCTCACGGCGGCAACATCGACTGCAAGGAGCTGCGCGCCGGCGCCACCCTGTTCCTGCCGGTGCTGGCCGAGGGCGGCCTGTTCTCGGTCGGCGACGGCCACGGCCGCCAGGGCGACGGCGAGGTCTGCGTGACCGCCATCGAGACCGCGCTGCAGGGCGAGTTCGAGATCCTGCTGCGCCGCGACCTGCCCTTCGACTTCCCGCATGCCGAAACGCCCGACGCCCTGATCTCCTTCGGCACGCACTACGCGCTCGACGAGGCCGCCCGCGCCGCGCTGCGCCGGATGCTGGACTGGATCGAGCGGCTCACCACCCTGACCCGGACCGAGGCCTACATGCTGTGCAGCCTCGCCGCGGACGTGCGCGTCACCCAGATGGTCAACCAGGAGCAGGGCTGCCACGTGGTGCTGCCCCGCTCGGCGCTGGCCGGGGTGATGAAGGGCTAGGCCCTCGGCACCCAGGAGGCGATCAGCCGGGCCAGCCACGGCCCCAGGAACAGCACCGCGAGGAACCGCGCGGTCTGCATGGCCATCACGAAGGGCATGTCCACGTCCGAGGACGCGGCGATGATCGCGACCGAGTCCATGCCACCGGGGCTGGTCGCCAGCACCGCGGTCAGCAGGTCCTCGCCCGTCGCCGCGGCCAGCGCCACGCCCAGGCAGAAGCACAGCCCGATCAGCGCCACGATGCCGATCAGCAGTTGCGGCAGGGCGCGGGCGGCATGGGCCAGGATCGGCCGGGTGAAGCGCAGCCCGATCCCCCAGCCCGCCACCGCGTAGGCCCCGGTCAGCAGCCAGGGCGGCAGCGCCGGCGTCGGCAGGTCCGAGGCGTTCAGCGCGATCGCGATCGCCATCGGCGCGAGGAACAGGGCCGAGGGCATCCGCACGATCCGCCCGATCGCGAGGCTCGCGGTCACCACCGCCGCGGTCACCGCGAGACCCAGCAGGTCGGGCGCGGGGAACCAGTCGACGGCCGCGGCCTCGACCCCCTCGGGCACGCCCACCCAGAAGCGGGCGATCAGGGCGGCGCTCGCGGCCACCAGGCTGACCCGCAGATATTGCATCACCGCGACCAGCCGCATGTCGGCCCCATGCGCGTCCGAGAGGATCACCATCGCCGAGGCCGCGCCCGGCCAGGCCCCCCACACCGCGGTGGTGCCCGGCAGCACCTGCGCGCGGGCCAGCAGCCAGCCCAGCCCCCCCGCCAGCCCCACGACCGATCCGACGCCGATCAGGAACACGACCCAGTGGTCGAGGATGTCGCCCAGCACCGTCGGCGGCGTCGCCTCGCCGACCATGCAGCCCACCACGCCGAGCGCCGCGAAATGCGCCGCCCGCGGCAGCGGAACCGAGCGGCCCGAGAGCGCCATCGCCGCTGCCGCGATCATCGGCCCCAGCAGCATCGCCGCGGGCAGTCCCGCGGCGTTCAACGCCCCCCCCAGCGCGGCCGACAGTGCGGCCATCGCCACCCAGCGTCCGGCAAGCGCCAGGGGCGAGAGCGCGGGCGCGGTCGGAGCGGCGTCCTCCTGGACGGGATCGGGTTTGAAAACGGGCATGTCGGCCTTGCGGCGAGAGTGAGTGCGGAAAAGCGCAGCGCCACCGGGGCGGCCGCGCCGGGCGGCCTCTGGCCCCCTCGCGCGCTGCGCCCGCGGCGGCCCGCGTCGAACCGGGAGGCGAGCCCCTAAGGCGCAGGGCCACGCTTGTCCAGACCATTAAGCCGTCCGGTCGCCTCTGTCCCGCGGCAGGACCGCGCGGCGACCGTTCGCGGACAGGAGGCCCGGCCGGACCAGGCGCCTGAAGCGCCCGGCCCGAGAGGGGGCGCGTCGGCGCAGCCGACGGCGGCCGAGGGGGCTCGATGCCCCCGAGGACGCCACCCTGTCTCCGGGCCTCGCGCAGGCAGGGCGCCCGCGTCAGCCCAGCGGCGGTCGGCGCAGGAGCAGCCGGGTCATCCGCGCGAGGCCCTGGTGGAGCGGTCCCTCGTCCAGGCGGACGGCGCCCTCCAGCGCCTCGTGCACCTCCAGCCCCTCGCCGGAGAGCCAGGCGAGGCTCTCGTCCACGCTCCAGCGCAGGTCGGGGGCGCGGGGGCCGGGCCCCTCGGCCGGGGCGCCTGCGGGGCCCGGGCCGAACCCCTCCAGCACCAGCCAGCCGCCAGGGGCCAGCGCCTCGGCGGCCAGCGACAGGCCGCGGCGGCGCAGGGCGGGCGGGCCTTGCAGGCAGATCAGCGCGGCGAGGTCCCAGCGCCGCGCGCCGGGCGACCAGTCAAGGAGGTCGGCGGCGGTCCGCGCCACCCTGACGCCGGCGGCGCGGTCGCGGGCCTCGGCCCGGCGCGTGGCCTCGGCCGAGAGGTCGACGGCGCTCGTCTCCAGCCCCCGCCCCGCCAGCCAGGTCCCGTTGCGCCCGTCCCCGTCGGCGAGGCTGAGGGCCGAGCGGGGCGCCGCGCCGGGGCGGGCCAGGCACATCGCCAGCCAGGCGTTGGGCGCCTCGCCAAACAGGCCCCCGCGCGCCGCGGCGTATTTCGCGTCCCAGTCGGGACCGGGCCGCTCGGCGTCGCTCATCGGGCGCCCGTTCCACGCGGCGGAGCCATCGTGACCCTTTCCGGGCGATTTCCCGACAGCGCTTGAATCCTCGCTCCGGCTGCGCAGATCAAGCCCAGAACCGATTGAAACCAAAGGAGGCTCCCATGGCCGACCTGACCGGCAAGCGCATCGCCATCCTCTCCACCCACGGCTTCGAGCAGTCCGAGCTGATGGTCCCCCGCGACCGTCTGCGCGAGATGGGCGCCGAGGTGCACGTGGTCTCGCCCGAAGCCGGCCCGATCCGCGGCTGGAAGGGCTCGGACTGGGGCGAGAGCGCCGAGGTCGACCGCCGGCTCGAGGACGTGAACCACGACGAGTTCCACGCTCTCGTCATCCCTGGCGGCCAGATCAACCCCGACCTTCTGCGCGCCAACCGCGGCGCGGTGGATTTCGTGAAGGCCTTCCATGACGCCAAGAAGCCCATCGCCGCCATCTGCCACGGCCCGTGGCTGCTGATCGAGGCGGGCATCGTGCGCGGCCGCCGCGCCACCTCCTTCGGCTCGATCCGCACCGACATGATCAACGCCGGCGCGCGCTGGGAGGACGAGGCGGTGATCTGCGACGAGGGCATCGTCACCTCGCGCAAGCCCGACGACCTCGACGCCTTCGTGAGCAAGATCGCCGAGGAGGTGCTGGAGGGCCGCCACCTGTCCCGCGCGGCCTGAGCCGGGCCCGCTACGCGTCATCGCTCCCGGGCGCCTGCCTGAGGGACTTGACCTCGCCTCGCCGCGTCTTCGCGGCGAGGCGTCTGCGTTTGGAGCCCAGCGTCGGTTTGGTCGCCACCCGCCGCTTGGGCCGGTGCAGGGCCTTGGCGACCAGCTCGGCCAGCCGCTCGCGCGCTTCTTCGCGGTTGCGCGCCTGGGAGCGGTGGGTCTCGGCCCGGATGATCAGCGCCCCGTCCGAGGTCCAGCGTCGCCCGGCCAGCCGCCGCAGCCGCGCCTTGGCGTCGGGGGGCAGGTTGGGCGAGCGCTCGGCCTCGAAGCGCAGCTCGACGGCCGAGGAGACCTTGTTGACGTTCTGCCCGCCGGGCCCGGAGGCGCGGGTGAACTGCTCGGTCAACTCCCAGTCGGCAAGGGTGACGGCGTCGGTGATCCAGAGCATGTCGATCGCTGCCAGGTCGGGGGAAGGGGCGGGCGGCTGTCGCGGGGCAGAATGCACCCCCCGCGCGATCCTTCAAGGGCGATCCTCAAGGGCGATCCTCAAGGGCGACGGTCCGGAAGGCTCGGAAAACGCTGACCCCTGAAAACGGAAGGACCGCGGCTTTCGCCGCGGTCCCGTGAGCCGTGGAGCCTCAGGCGGGCAGGGACTGAACCCCTCGCGCCCGAAGCGTCGGAAAAGGAGGCTGCCCCTTAGGCGATCACCTCGAACGTGAACCCGACCTTCAGCTCCAACGTGCCACTCGACATTGGATCACCTCCTTTCCTTAAGTTGAACCTGGGGACGAGCATGCCGCCGCAGGTCCTGCCGGTCCAGAGAAAAATTCGGACGATCACACCGATCGTGAGGCGACGCGCAGGTCAGGCGGAATCGGGCCGCGCCGGGCGCATCCAGGCCAGCGCGGCGCGGAACGGGGCCAGCGCCAGCAGCGCCAGCGCCATCTTCACCGCGAAGTCCGCCAGCGCCAGGCTGACCCACAGAGGCGCCTCGCGCCCGATGCCCAGCACGGGAACCAGCTCGTTCGCCCAGGAGACGTCGTCCCAGGGAACCAGCGGGCCGAGCGCGCCCGAAAAGGCCACCGTGAAGAAGATCGCCGTGTCCGCCGCCGACCCCACCAGCGAGGAGACCAGCGGCGCGCGCCACCAGCTTTCCCCGCGCAGCCGGTCGAACACCCCCACGTCGAGCATCTGCGCCACGAGGAACGCGAGCCCCGAGCCCGCCGCGATCCGCAGCGTCGTGGCCCCCATTCCGGCCGCGACCAGCGAGCAGGCGACGCCGGCCGCAAAGCCCGCCAGCACCACCTGCCGCGCCGCCTTCGCGCCCAGCGCGCGGTTGGTCAGGTCGGTGACGAGGAACGCGATCGGGTAGCTCAGCGCCCCCCAGGTCAGCCAGTCGCCCAGCAGGCGCTGCACGAGGATGTTGGAGGCGACGACGGTCGCCGTCATGGCGATGGCGCCGACGATCAGGCCGCGGGTGCGGGTCATGGAAACAGGTCCTCAGATTTCGCGGGAGGCTGCGCGGGAAACAGAAAGGGCGCGCTTGCCGCGCGCCCGCTCGGGGAGGCGCCCGGGGCGCCGGTCGTCGGGTCCGGTCCGGGCCTCAGCCCGGCAGCCGGCGTCGTAGGGCGCATTTCAATGCGCCTTGCGGGTCAGCCCGGAAGCATGCCCAGCGCGTTCATGTAAAGCTCGAGCATCGCCTCCTCCTCGGAGCGCTCCTCGGGCTTCTTCTTGCGCAGGGCCACGATCTTGCGGAGGGTCTTGGCGTCGAACCCGTTGCCCTTGGCCTCGGCGTAGACCTCCTTGATCTGCTCCGAGACCTCCTTCTTCTCCTCCTCCAGCCGCTCGATGCGCTCGACGATGGCGCGGAGCTGGCCGGCCGAGACGGTGGTGGTCGAGAAATCGTTGTCGTCGTCGTCGAGCATGTCGGCCATCCGAGTCGGGGGCGGAGCGGGAGGGCGGACGCTACAAGCGCCCGCGCCCGGGGGCAAGACGGGCGCGAGGGCGAGAGGGACGCGCCTCCCCCGCCCTCAACCCGCCTCAGCGATTGAAGCCCGAGCGGTGCGCCCAGCCGGTCATCCGCTTCTCGAGCCAGGCCATCACCGCGTACATCACGATCCCCTCGATGGCGAGCGCGATGAGGCAGGCGAAGACCAGCGGCACCTCGAAATTCGCCTGCGCAGTCAGCATCATGTGGCCGACGCCGGAGTTCGCGGCCACCGTCTCGGACATCACCGAGCCGATGAAGGCCAGCGTGATCGCCACCTTCAGCGAGCCGAAGAAATAGGGCAGCGAGCGGGGGATCCCGACCTTGGTCATGATGTCGATCTTCTTGGCCCCCAGCGCGCGGAGGACGTCCTCCATCTCCGGCTCGATGGTCGCAAGGCCGGTGGCGACGTTCACCACGATGGGGAAGAACGAGATCAGGAAGGCGGTCAGCACGGCGGGCAGCCAGCCGGTGCCGAACCACAGCACCAGAATCGGCACCACGGCGACCTTGGGGATCGAATTGAAGCCGATCATCAGCGGGTAGAGCCCCGCATAGATCCGCCGGTCCCAGCCGATGAACAGCCCCAGCGCCAGCCCGAAGGCGATGGCGAGCCCGAAGCCCGCCAGCGTGGTCCACAGGGTCTGGAGCGAGTTCTCCAGCAGCCCGCCCGCGAATTCGTAAGCCGCGTAGGCGACCGCGGTGGGGGCGGGGAGGATGTAGTAGGGCACCTCCAGAACCCGCACCGCCAGCTCCCACACCACGAACAGGCCGATGGTGCAGATCCAGGGGGCGAGCCGCACCCAGGGGTCGGACTTGTAGGCGGCGACGACCGCCTCTTCGCTGGCCTCGCTCACTGGCGCGCCTCCGCGATCAGGCCGCGCAGCTCGTGCACGATGTCGGTGAACTGCCGCTCATAGGTGACGTCCAGCGGGCGCGGGCGGGGCAGGTCGACGTCGCGGACCTTCACCACCCGCCCGGGACGGGCCGAGAGCACGAAGATCCGGTCGGCGAGGAACACCGCCTCGCGCAGGTCATGGGTGACGAGGATCGTGGTGAACCGTTTTTCCGCGTGCAGGTCGCGCATCACGCACCACAGCTCCTCGCGGGTGAAGGCGTCGAGCGCGCCGAAGGGCTCGTCCAGCATCACCAATTCGGGCTCATGGATCAGGGCCCGGCACAGGCTGGCGCGCTGCTGCATGCCGCCCGAGAGCTGCCAGGGATACTTGTCGCCCGCCCCCTCGAGGCCCACCGAAGCCAGCAGCGCGTCGGCCTTGGCCTGGTATTCGGCCTTGCGGGCGCGCATCTGGCGGCGGTGGGGCTGCACCACCTCCAGCGGCAGCAGGACGTTGTCGCGGGTCAGCCGCCAGGGCAGCATCACCGGGTTCTGGAAGGCCATGCCGGCGATCGACACCGGCCCCTTCACCGGCGCCCCCGCCACCGAGACCGTCCCCTTCGTGGGGAAATTCAGCCCGGTGGCGAGCTTCATCAGCGTGGACTTGCCGCAGCCCGAGGGCCCGACGACGGCGACGAACTCCCCCTTCTCGACCGAGAGGGAGAGGCCGTCCACGGCGAGCGTCCCCTCCGCCGCGCCCTGGGGGGCGTAGCGGAGGGCGACGTCGGAGATCTCGACGAAGCTCATCGTCGGGGTCCTGTGTTCAACATCCCGGGCGCGCGATCAGTCCAGCATCCGCGTCTCGGCGGGGGGCAGGAACGAGGGGTCGAAGATGTCCTCGGCCGCGGGGCGCGACTGGAAGTCGTAGGTGTCGGCGATCTGGTCCATGGATTTGGTCAGACGCTCCATGTCCACGGCGCCGAAGCCGTTGGCGCGGACCTCGTCGGTGACGATGTTGTCCCGCAGCGCCATCTCGAGCCGCTCGAGCTCCACTTCCTCGCGGGCCACGTCGTTGTGGGCGGTGACGTATTTCACCGCGGCGGCGGGGTCGGCGACGGTCTCCTTGAAGCCCTTGACCAGCGCGGTCAGGAAGGCGGTCACCGCCTCGGGGTTCTCCTCGGCGAAGGCGGGGTTCACCAGCACCACGTTGCCGTAAAGGTCCAGACCGTTCTCGGTCATCAGCAGGACGGTGATGTCGTCCTCCGGCACGCCGTTCGCCTTGAGGTTGATGTAGGACGAGAAGCTGAAGCCGGTGATTGCGTCGACCTTGCCCTGGGCGAGCATCGGCTCGCGCACCGGGAAGCCGACGTTCTCGATGGTGACCTTCGAGGCGTCGATGTCGTTGGCCTTGGTGAAGGCCTTCCACTGGGCGTAGGCGCCGTCGGGGGCGGGGGCCCCGAGGATCTTGCCCTCGAGGTCCTTGGGGGTCTCGATCCCGAGGCTCTTGCGGCCGACCACCGCGAAGGGCGGCTGGTTGTAGATCATGAAGATCGCCTTCACGTCCAGGTCGGGGTTCTGGTCGCGAAACTTGATCAGCGTGTTGATGTCGGCGGCGCCCATCTGGTAGGTGCCCGCCGCCACGCGCGGGATCGCGTCGAGCGAGCCCTTGCCCGTATCCATGGTCACGTCGAGGCCCGCCTCCTCGAAATAGCCCTTGTCGAGCGCCAGCAGGAACGGGGCGGCGGGGCCCTCCCATTTCCAGTCGTTGGCGAAGGCGATCTTGGTCTGGGCATGCGCCGCGCCGGCGACGACGAGCGTCGCGGCGGCGAAGGCGAGCGTGCGGAATCGGATCATCGGGGGCCCCTTTCGCGGTGGTTCTGCCGACAGCGGAGGCATTAGGCACAGGCGCCGGCGCGCCCGCAAGCAGATGAACGGCGGGCGCCCCGTTTTGCGGCGGTGCATCCTGTCGCGGGCGGCAAGCGTCCCTCGGCCGCCCCGGGGCGCTCGCCCGACCTCAGGCCCGACCTCAGGCCCGATCTCCGGCCCGGTCTCGGGCGCCAGACCGGCTTTGAGACCGGAGCTGAGGCCGGGCCCGGGCCCGGGTCCGGTCAGGTCCCGGACCGGGCCGAGAGCGCGGCGCCTTCGGCCGGCAGGGCGTCGGGAGCGGTCTTCGCGCCGAAGCGCACGGCCAGGGCGGCGAGGCCGATCTCGTGGATATTGGCCACGATCTCGCCGGTCCGCGCGCTGGGGGAGGCGAACTCCGCCGTCCAGGTCACGCGGCAGCCGCCGGGGCGGTGGGCGCAGCTCAGGGTCGCGAGGTGGCCTTCCATCGGCAGCGCGCTTTCGACGACGGAGACGCGAAGCAGACGCGGGCCGCGCGCCACCAGACGCTCGAGGATCCCGGCGCCGTAGGTGGTGGTCAGGCGGCGGTGGCGCACTCCCTCGATCTGCAGCTCCTCGCCCGAGGCGAGGGCGGGGTGCCAGTCGACGATGCTCAGGAAACCGCCGATTTTCGGCCACGCCTCCTCGGCCGAGCAGGGGAGGTCCACCCACCGCTCGATACGGTCAAATGCAGAATGGTTGCTCATCTTTGTCCGGACACCTCACACAACTTGACGGCGAAGTAGCCGGCGCCGTCGCCCCGTGCAACGGTTTCACCGCTAAAGTTGGAGGCATCCGAGCGGGGTCCGCCCCCGGGAGACCGGAGGCGGGGGGCCGGGTCAGCCGCCGAAGCGGTCGCGCAGGCCGCGCAGGCCGGATTCGAAGACGCCGGCGATGATCTCGTCGGCCTTGGGGCTGTCGGAATCGAAGCTTGCGGACCAGTAGACGCGGGACCCGGTCTCGCCCGGCTCCTCCCGGTCGAAGCAGGTCAGGGTGGCGAGGTAGTTCTCCACCGGCAGCGGGCTCTCGGCGATCGAGTAGCGCTGCAGGCGGCCGTCCGAGGTCTCGAGCTTCTCGAGGAAGGTGGCGCCGCCCTTTGCCCGGACATGGCGGTAGAACTCGCCCTCGAGCTCGACCTTCTCCGAGGACTCGACGCCGGGGTGCCAGAGGTCGAGGCGGAAGAAGTCGCCGATCAGCGCCCAGACCTCGGCGGCCGGGACGGGAAGGTCGAGCCAGCGCTCCACCCGGTCGGTCTTGTGGTGATGGTCCATGGCGCGGCCTCCCCTGGAGTTGTTGGACCCTGGAGGTATTCCTCGGGGGGCCGGGGGGCAAGCGCGACCGATCGGTTCGGGCGCAGGCTGGATTCGCCGGCCGGCCCGGCCCATGATCGGGGCGTCGCAGGATCCGCGGCCGGTCCCGGCGCGCGGCCCCCCATTTCGCCCCGAGCGCCCGTCGCCCGGACGCGCAGCCCCGGCCGGGGGCCGCGCGCCGAGGGGGCGGGCGGCCGGGGCCAGGCAGGAGAGTTTCGATGGAGAAACGCAGGCTGGGGTCCACGGGCCTCTCGATCGCGCCGATCGTGTTCGGGGGCAACGTCTTTGGCTGGACCATCGACGAGGCCGAGAGCTTTCGGGTGCTGGACGCCTTCGTCGATCACGGCTTCAACGCCATCGACACGGCCGACGTCTATTCGCGCTGGTTCCCCGGCAACGAGGGGGGCGAGTCGGAGACGGTCATCGGCCGCTGGCTCGCCGCCCGGCCGGGGATGCGCGAGAAGGTGACGATCTTCACCAAGGTCGGCTCGGACATGGGGCAGGGCAAGCGGGACCTGTCGGAGGACCATATCCTGAAGGCGGTCGAGGACTCGCTGGTCCGGCTGGGGATCGAGCGGATCGACCTGTATTTCTCGCACTGGCCCGATCCGACCGTGTCCCACGAGGAGACGCTGGGCGCCTATGCCAAGCTGCTCAAGGCGGGGAAGATCGCCTCGATCGGGGCCTCGAACTACGACGCCGAGCTGCTGGGGGCGGCGCTGGCGGCCTCGAAGGCCGCGGGGCTGCCGGCCTACGGGGCGCTGCAGAACGAGCTGAACCTCTATGATCGCGCCGGGTTCGACGCGGAGCTGAAGGCGGTGTGCGCGCAGGCGGACGTTGGGGTGACCACGTATTTCTCGCTGGCCTCGGGGTTCCTGTCGGGCAAGTACCGCTCGGCGGCCGACGCCGAGGGGCGGCCGCGCGGGGCGCGGCTGGAGAAATATTTCGACGCGAAGGGGATGAAGGTTCTGGCGGCGCTCGACGAGGTGGCGGGCGCGCAGGAGGCGA
>TARA_R110000751_G_scaffold31980_4_pt1 | contig 10824 bp, 9 predicted proteins | sample TARA_R110000751 | Tara Oceans TARA_R110000751 (sample SAMEA4398001) | marine metagenome | biome: Polar Biome; feature: [MES] marine water layer (ENVO:01000295) within the mesopelagic zone...; material: water (ENVO:00002006), including particulate matter (ENVO:01000060) such as...... | reverse complement strand
GGTCGGATCAGCCCTTGGGACCGTAGAGGACCGCGGCGCGCTGCTCGAAGGCCCGCACGATCCGCTGCATCGCCTCGTTGAAGACCACGCCGATCAGTTTCTGCAGCACGAACGACTTGAACTCGAAGTCGACGAAGAAGTCGACCTCGCAGGCGCCCTCGTCCACCGGCCGGAACGTCCAGTGGTTGTTGAGATAGCGGAAGGGGCCGTCGAGGTAGGCGACGTCGATCCGCTTTTCCTGCGGGTACAGCTCCACCCGGCTGCCGAAGCGCTCGCGGAACACCTTGAACGAGATCACCAGGTCGGCCTCGATCCGCTCGGCCCCCTCGCCGCCATCGGGCAGGTCCTCCCGCTTTCGGATCCGGCAGGCGGAGCACCAGGGCAGGAACTCGGGGTACGAGCGCACGTCCGCGATCAGCGCGTACATCTGATCGGCGCTGTAGGGCATCACGCGTTTTTCGGCATGCGTCGGCATGGGCCAAAGTCCTACGGGAGGACCGGGGGCGGAGAGAGGGGGACGGATCGTCGCGGCGCCTGTCCGTTTGCGCCCGGCGCCCCGCCCGCGTAGCCTGCGCGGCGCGAGCGAGGAGACACGCATGACCCAGAGCCAGACCGGCGCAGAGGCGACCGGCCAGCGGACCCAGTCCGGCCCCGACGGCAAGCCCTACGTCATCGACCAGATGATCTCGGCCAAGTCCATCGCCGCCCGCGTCGAGGCCATGGCCGACGAGATCGAGGCGCATTTCGCCAGCACCGAGAAGCTGATCGTGGTGGGCCTGCTGCGCGGCTCGTTCGTGTTCATCGCCGACCTCGCGCGGGAGCTCGACCTGCCGCTGGAGGTCGACTTCATCGAGGCCTCCTCCTACGGCGCGGCCATGACCTCCTCGCGCGAGGTGCGCATCCTCAAGGACCTGCGCGGCGAGATCGAGGGGCGCGACGTGCTGGTGGTCGAGGACATCGTCGACACCGGCTTCACCCTGCACCACGTCCTGCACCTGCTCGAGGCGCGCAAGCCGCGCCGGCTCGAGGTCTGCGCCCTGCTCGACAAGCCCTCGCGCCGGGAGACCGACGTCCAGGCCCGTTTCACCGGCTTCACCATCCCCGACGAGTTCGTGGTGGGCTACGGGATCGACTATGCGCAGATGAACCGGAACCTGAGCTTCATCGGCAAGGTGCGGTTCGTCTGAGCCACGCACCGCGCGAGGTTGCGCAATTCGTCATGATTTTCCTTGCGTAACCGGGCCCGCGTCGGCATTCGGGTTTCGTTCACCCTGACCGATGCTCCGGCCCCGCCGCGCCCTCGCGCCGCCGGCCGCCTGCGCGAGGACCGACCATGCCCGACCAGCCTGTCATTTCCGGACCGATCGCCGCCCTGGAGTCCGACCTGCCCGAGTTGGTCGTGGAGGCGGTCACCGACTACGAGTACATCCGCGGCAGCGACGACAGCGAGACCCTTCGCGGGACCCGCGCCGACGAGATCATCGACGGCTTTGGCGGCGACGACCGCATCTATGGCGGGGGCGGCGACGACGCGGTGATCTATGCCGGCGACGGGAACGATCGCGTCTGGGGCGGCAATGGCGACGACGGGCTGACCGGAGACGACGGCGCCGACCGGCTGTGGGGCGGCCGCGGCGACGACGAGCTGATGGGCGACGAGGCGGGCACGCCCGACGCCGGCAACGACAAGCTGTTCGGCGGCGCGGGGCATGACTCGCTGTTCGGCAACGTCGGGCGCGACAAGCTCGTGGGCGGCGGCGGGCGGGACGTTCTGTTCGGCGGCGAGGGGCGCGACAAGCTGTTCGGGGGCGGCGGCCACGACACGCTGCTGGGCATGCAGGGCGACGACGTGCTCAAGGGCGGCGGCGGGCGCGACCATTTCTACTTCCACCGCAACAGCGGCGACGACGTGATCAAGGACTTCAAGGTCGGCAAGGACCTGATCCTCGCGCCGGTGAAGGGCTTCGGCCAGCTCAAGATCACCGACGGGGCCGGCGGCGCCGAGGTCGGCTTCAAGAAGGCCTCGGTCACCCTCAAGGGCGTGGAGGCCGACGACCTGTCGAAGTCGGACTTCCATTTCGGGGACGACCTCTGGACCTGGGAGTGACGCGCGCCGCCGCGGGGCCCCGGCGCGCCCGCGGCGGCCCGGCCCGCGGCCGCAGGGCGTCGGGGGCGGCGAACGGCCTGCGCTGAGGCGGATTTCCGCGGCGCCGCGAGGCGGAATCGCCCCCCTTCGATTGCCCTTTCCGCCCCCTGTCGTTACAAGGTCGTGACCAAGAACAAAGCGACAGCAGGCACCCGTTGACCGACGATCAGGATCCCCCCGAGGACGCCCCCGAAACCGGTGGAGAGCCGCCTCGCCGATCGAGCTACGACGGCCCCGTGATCGCGGTCGAGGAGGAGATGAAACGCTCCTACCTCGACTACGCCATGTCGGTCATCGTCAGCCGCGCCCTGCCCGACCTGCGCGACGGGCTGAAGCCGGTCCACCGCCGCATCCTCTACGCGATGCACGAGACCGGGAACACGCACGACAAGTCCTATCGCAAGTCCGCGCGCCCGGTCTCGGACGTGATGGGCAAGTATCACCCGCATGGCGACGCGGCGATCTACGACGCGTTGGTGCGGCTGGCGCAGACCTTCTCGATGCGCATGCCGCTGTTGGACGGCCAGGGCAACTTCGGCTCCATGGACGGGGACAAGCCCGCGGCCATGCGCTACACCGAAGTGCGCATGCAGAAGATCGCGCTCGCGATCCTCGACGACATCGAGAAGGACACGGTCGATTTCGTCGCCAACTACGACGGCCAGGACCGTGAGCCGACCGTCCTGCCCGCGCGCTTCCCCAACCTGCTGGTCAACGGCGCGGGCGGCATCGCGGTGGGCATGGCCACCAACATCCCGCCCCACAACCTGGGCGAGGTCATCGACGGCACGCTGGCGCTGATCGACAACCCCGAGCTCGAGATCTCGGACCTGATCGAGTACATCCCCGGGCCCGACTTCCCCACCGGAGGCCTGATCCTGGGCCGCGGCGGCGCGCGCAAGGCCTATCACACGGGCAAGGGCTCGGTCCTGATGCGCGCCAAGACCCGGATCGAGGAGATCCGCAAGGACCGCTACGCCATCGTCGTGGACGAGATCCCCTACCAGGTGAACAAGGCCACGATGATCGAGCGGATCGCGGAGCTGGCCCGCGACAAGCGCATCGAGGGCATCTCCTCGGTCGCCGACGAGAGCGACCGCCAGGGCATCCGCGTGGTCGTCGAGCTCAAGCGCGACGCCACCCCCGACGTCGTGCTCAACCAGCTGTTCCGCTACACGCCGCTGCAGACCTCGTTCGGGTGCAACATCCTGGCGCTGAACGGCGGGCGGCCGGAGCAGCTGGACCTCAAGAAGATCCTCGCGAGCTTCATCTCCTTCCGCGAGGAAGTGGTCGCCCGGCGAACCGCGTTCGAGCTGCGCAAGGCCCGCGACCGCGCCCATATCCTGTGCGGCCTCGCGGTGGCGGTCTCGAACGTGGACGAGGTGGTGCGGATGATCCGCTCCTCCCCCGATCCCGCCACCGCCCGCGCCCGGCTGATGGAGCGGCACTGGCCCGCCCACGAGATCGCCGACTACATCCGCCTGATCGACGACCCGCTGTTCAAGGTCGCCGACGACGGCACCTACCGGCTTTCGGAAGTGCAGGCCCGCGCCATCCTCGACCTGCGCCTGCAGCGCCTGACCGCCATCGGCGTGCAGGAAGTCACCGACGAGCTCGAGGAGCTGGCCGCCAAGATCCGCGAGTACCTCGAGATCCTGGCCAGCCGCGAGATGATCCTCGACATCATCCGCGCCGAGCTGCGCGAGATCCAGACCGCCTTCCCCTCGCCCCGGCGCACCCAGTTCGTCGACTACGACGGCGACCTCGACGACGAGGACCTGATCGAGCGCGAGGACATGGTCGTCACCATCACCGCGCAGGGCTACATCAAGCGCACGCCGCTGGTGGACTACCGCTCCCAGGCGCGGGGCGGAAAAGGGCTGGCGGGCATGGCGACCAAGGACGAGGACGTGGTGACCACGCTCTTCGTCTCGAACACGCACACGCCGCTCTTGATCTTCACCACCGACGGGATGGTCTACAAGCTCAAGACCTGGCAGCTGCCCTCGGGCGGACGCTCGGCGAGGGGCAAGGCGATCGTCAACGTGCTGCCGATCTCGCCGGGCACCGGCATCGCCGCGGTGATGCCCGTCGACAAGCCCGAGGCCGAGTGGGAGAACCTGCAGATCGTCTTCGCGACCTCTGCCGGCGACGTGCGGCGCAACGCGCTCAGCGACTTCACCAACGTCATGCGCAACGGCAAGATCGCCATGCGCGTGCCCGAGGGGGTCAGCCTGGTGCGCGCCCATATCTGCGACGAGAGCCACGACGTCTTCCTGGTCACCGCCTTCGGCAAGGCGATCCGCTTCCGGGTGACCGAGGTGCGCGTCTTCAAGGGCCGCGAGTCCACCGGCGTGCGGGGCATCCGCCTCGCCTCCGGCGACCGCGTGGTCTCGATGGCGGTCCTGCGCCACTTCGAGGCGACGCCCGAGGAGCGGCAGGCCTACATCAAGTGGAAGCGCGCCACCGCCCAGGCCGACGCCGAGGAGCCGGGCGACGAGAGCGACGAGGAGGCCGTGGCCGACGTCGCCATCTCGGCCGAGCGGATCACCGCGATGTCGGCGGCCGAGGAGATCATCCTCACCATCACCGAACGCGGCCAGGGCAAGCTGAGCTCGTCGATGGACTATCCCACCCGTGGTCGCGGCGGCCAGGGCGTTGGGGCGATGGACAAGGCCCAGCGCGGCGGGCCGATCGCGGCGGCCTTCCCGGTGCAGATGGACGACCAGATCATGCTCGCCACCGACCGCGGCCAGTCGATCCGCTGCCCGGTGGCCGGCATCTCGCTGCGCTCGCGCACCGCGGGCGGCGTCCGGGTGCTGAACGCCGCGCCGGGCGAGACGGTGGTCTCGGTCGCCTGGATCGCCGAGGCCGACGACGGGGCGCCTGAGGGGCCCCAGGACGACCTGCCCGAGGGCACGCCCGAAGGCCCGGGCCCGGAGACGCCCCCGGAGGCGCCCTCGCAGGAGTGAACTGACGCGCCCGGCTCTCGCGGGCAGGCGTCGGACGCAGAAAAAGCCGCCCGGTCGCAGGACCGGGCGGCTTTCTCGCTTTCAGGCCGATATGGCCTTGCGTCAGATGTGGCCCATCAAGACCAGGATCAGGACGATCACCAGCACCAGGCCGAGCCCGCCGCTGGGCCCGTAGCCCCAGCCGGCGCTGTAGCCCCAGCGCGGCAGCGCGCCGATCAGGATAAGGATCAGCAGGATGATCAGGATCGTGCCCAGCATGGTCGCCTCTCTCGTTGTTCCGCCGGCGACGCCTCTGCGTCCGCTCGGCGCCTGCGGAGCGGGCGACGACGCGCCCGATCCGAAGGAATTTGCTCCGGCGTCGGCCGGGCCCCCGGAGCGCAGCCGCGCCATGGGGTCCGCCGACGTCAGGAAGCTAGCGCCGTTTCCGACGGACGGAAGAATTGCGGCGCAATAACCCCCGATGCCCCCGATCCGCCGGATTCCGACCGCCCTGCCCGCGATTCGGCCACCGCGCGGCCACCGCGCGACCGACTCCGCCCCGCCCGGTTCATCGCCGCGCCTCCAGCCCCGCCCACGAACGCTTTCCTGTCGGCGCAGGTCGGTGTAGACCCCGCGCCATGACCCAGACCCGCGCAATCGACCCCATCCACGTCATCGGCGGCGGCATGGCCGGCTCCGAGGCCGCCTGGCAGGCCGCCTCGATGGGCGTGCCCGTGGTGCTGCACGAGATGCGCCCCGAGCGCCCCACCGACGCCCACCACACCGACGGGCTGGCGGAGCTGGTGTGCTCGAACTCCTTCCGTTCGGACGATCACGAGACCAACGCCGTCGGCCTCCTGCACTGGGAGATGCGCGAGGCGAACGGTCTGATCATCGGCGCGGGCGACCGCAACGCCCTGCCCGCGGGCGGCGCGCTCGCCGTCGACCGCGACCGCTTTTCGGCCGAGGTCACCGCCGCGCTCGAGGCCCACCCGCTGGTCACGATCGAGCGCGGAGAGGTCCCCGGCCTGCCGCCCGAGGCGTGGGATTCGGTGATCGTGGCCACCGGGCCGCTGACCTCTCCCGCGCTCGCCGAGGCGATCCGCGGCCTGACCGGCGACGATGGCCTCGCCTTCTTCGACGCCATCGCCCCCATCGTGCACGCCGACAGCGTGGACCTGTCGAAGGCCTGGTTCCAGTCGCGCTATGACAAGGGCGAGACCGAGGAGGAGCGCACCGCCTACCTCAACTGCCCGATGTCGCGCGAGCAGTACGAGGGCTTCCTCGACGCCCTCCTCGCCGCCCCCAAGACCGAGTTCAAGGAGTGGGAGGGCACCCCCTATTTCGAGGGCTGCCTGCCCATCGAGGTGATGGCCGAGCGGGGCCGCGAGACCCTGCGCTTCGGCCCCCTCAAGCCCGTGGGCCTGACCAACCCGCACGATCCCACGGTCAAGCCCCACGCCATCGTGCAGCTGCGCAAGGAGAACGCGCTGGGCACGCTCTACAACATCGTCGGCTTCCAGACCAAGATGAAGTACGGCGCGCAAACCGATGTTTTCAGGATGATTCCGGGATTGGAGGAGGCGCGGTTCGCCCGCCTCGGCGGGATCCATCGCAACACCTTCCTGAACTCGCCCCGCCTGCTTGACGGACGGATGCGGCTGAAGGCCGACCCGCGCCTGCGCTTCGCGGGCCAGGTCACCGGCGTCGAGGGCTATGTCGAAAGCGCGGCCATGGGGCTGCTTGCAGGGCGCCTTGCTGCGGCCGAGCGGCTGGGAACCCCGCTCGAGACGCCCCCGCCGACCACCGCGATCGGCGCGCTGCTGACCCACATCACCGGCGGCGCCGAGGCCGCGACCTTCCAGCCGATGAACGTCAACTTCGGTCTGTTCCCGCCGCTCGAGGCCCCGATGAAGGGCGGCCGCCGCGGCAAGCGCGACCGCGCCCGCGCCTACTCGGAGCGCGCCAAGGAACATTGGCGCGCCTGGCTGGGCCTGCGCGAGGCGGCCTGACCCGCGTCCCCCTGATTGCAATCGAATACCGACATCATTTGACGCGAACCGCCCGCGGCCCCATCATCGGGGCCGGAGGCACACGATGACCGATCCATTCAAGACCGCTGAGTCAGAGTTCCCCAACGACGTCTACGAGCTTCAGGACTCCGCCTCGACCCAGGCCCTCTACCGCGACTGGGCCGACAGTTACGACGCCGATCTGGTGGCCAACGGCTACGCCGGGCCTGCCCGCTGCGCCGAGGCGCTGGCGCAGTTCGCGGGCGATCTCGCGGCCCCGGTGCTGGACGTGGGCTGCGGCACGGGCCTGTCGGGCGAGGCGCTCGCCACCGCCGGGTTCTCGACGCTGGACGGCACCGACTTTTCCGATGAGATGCTGCAGGTCGCCGCCCGCAAGGACGTCTACCGGGAGCTGGTGAAGGGCGATCTCGCCGAACCCCTGCCCGTCGCGCCGGGCGCCTATGCCAACATCGCGGCGGTCGGCGTGTTCAGTCCCGCCCACGCGCCGCCCGAGCTGATCGACCGCGCCGTCGGGCTGCTGCCGCGGGGCGGCTGCTTCGTGTTCACGCTCAACGACCATGCCCTGGCCGAGAAGGTCTATGAGGGGCGCTTGCGCGAGATGGTCGACGCCTGCGCCGCGGACCTGCTGTTCAAGCAGCACGGCCCCCATGTGCCCGGCCAGTCGCTGGGCTCGACCGTCTACGTCCTGCAGCGGCGCTGAGCGGCCCCCTCAGAGGCCCCCGAAGAAGACCCGGCGCAGCAGGCGGCCGCGGCGCACGAACTCGGACGGAACGGCCTGGGCGAAGACCTCGAAACCGGGACGGGCGGCGGGGCGCAGCGTCTCCTCGGCCCGCCAGCCGGCGAGCAGAGCGGGGCGGATCTCGGCCCCCGGGCGCAAGCGCCGCGCCTGCGCCAGTTTCTCGAGCCCGTCGACGGCGATGCCGCGCAGGGCCTCGCGCAGGGGCTCGGGGGTGACGCCCTCGGCAAGCGTGTTGCGGTCGAGCTCGCCCTGCGTCGGGATCGGGTCGCCGCCGCGGGCATAGAGCGCGGGCAGCGCCCGGATCAGCGCCGCCGCGCCCGAGGCCCATCCCGCCAGCCGCGCCGCCTGGTCGCCCTCGGCCCCCGGATCGCCGCCCGCGCAGATCCGCGCCGCAAGCCGCATCAGCCCCCCCGCGGTCCCGTCGACATAAGCGTCAAACAGGGCCCGGTCGCCGATCGCGGGCCCCTGCGGATCGTAGGAGCGGGCGTCGAGCAGCGCCTCGAACAGGTCCTGGGGCAGGTCTGCGGCCGCGATCGCCTCGGCGAGCGGCGCCACGACCTCGTGGCGGCGGGGGGCGGCGCCGGCGTGGATCTCGGCCAGCGCGTCGCGCCACCACTGCAGGCGGATCTCGCCCAGCATCGGCTCGGAGACGACCGAGGGGATCCGCGCCACCTCGAGGTTGAAGGCGTAGAGCGCGAACAGCCGGCCCGTGGCGGGCGGCGGCGCCAGGCGCGCAGTGGCCCAGCGGTCGCGGTCGTGATCTCGGACGAGGGATTCGCAGGCGTCGTGGCTCATGCCCCGTCCACTGGCCCAGCCGGGCGGCGGGCGCAACGGGCGACGCGCAGGGAAGCGACCCTGCCAGGCCCGCCCGCAGGGCGCCTGCAGTCCGCTTGTTGATAGGCAGGCGACACTGGCCCCCCGCGGCGCGAGGGTCAGGCCGCCGCGCCCTGCCCCCGCGCCTGGCCCTTGGCGCCGTCGCGGATCAGCTTCCACTGGATCGCGTCCAGCAGCGCCTGGAAGGACGCGTCGACGATGTTGGGCGAGACGCCCACGGTCGACCAGCGCCGCCCCTGCCCGTCGGTCGAGTCGATATGCACCCGCGTCACCGCCTCGGTGCCGCCCGAGGTGATGCGCACCTTGAAGTCGACGAGCTTGAGATCCTCGATGAAGCTCTGGTAGCGCCCCAGGTCCTTGGCCAGCGCCCGGCTCAGCGCGTTCACCGGCCCGCGGTCGTCGTCGGTCGCGAGATCCCGGGACTCGGAGACGGACATGATCCGCTCCCCGTCCACCACGCAGGAGACCACGGCCTCGGAGACGGTGATCGCGTCGCCCCGCGCGTTGATCCGCTTCTCGACCGTCACCCGGTAGCGCTCGACGTCGAAGAACCGCGGCAGCAGGCCGAGTTCGCCGCGCGCCAGCAGCTCGAAGCTGGCCTGGGCGCCGTCGTAGGCATAGCCCGCATCCTCGCGCCGCTTCACCTCGTCGAGGATCCGGCTCAGGCGCGGGTCCCCCTTCTCGACCGTCAGCCCCATGTCCAGCAGGCGCTGGCGCAGGTTCGACTGGCCGGCCTGGTTGGACATCGGCACCACCCGCTCGTTGCCCACCACCTCGGGGGGCACGTGTTCGTAGGTGCTGGGGTCCTTGAGGATCGCGCTCGCGTGCAGGCCGGCCTTGTGGGTGAAGGCGGCCTCGCCGACGTAGGGCGCGTGGCGGTTGGGCGTGCGGTTGAGGATGTCGTCGAGCATCCGGCTGACCCGGGTCAGCTTGGGCAGATCCTCGCGCTTCAGCCGCGTCTCGTAGGCCTCGGCATAAGGCTTCTTCAACAGCAGCGTGGGGATCAGCGAGGTCAGGTTGGCGTTGCCGCAGCGCTCCCCCAGCCCGTTGAGCGTGCCCTGGATCTGGCGCGCGCCGGCGTCGACCGCGGCGAGCGCCCCGGCCACCGCCATGCCGGTGTCGTCATGGGTGTGGATGCCGACGTGGGCGCCGGGGATGCGCTTGCAGACCTGGGAGACGATCTCGCCGATCTCGGCGGGCAGCGTGCCGCCGTTGGTGTCGCACAGCACCACCCAGCGCGCGCCCCCCTCCATCGCCGCCTCGAGGCAGGACATCGCGTAGTCGGGGTTGGCCTTGTAGCCGTCAAAGAAGTGCTCGGCGTCAAACAGCGGCTCGCGCGAGAGCGCGCCGAGATGGCGCACCGAGTCCCGGATCGCCTCGCGGTTCTCGTCCAGCGACACGCCCAGCGCGGTCTCGACCTGATAGTCGTGGGTCTTGCCCACCAGGCACACGGCCGGGGTGGCGGCGTTGATCACCGCGGCCAGCACGTCGTCGTTCTCGGCCGAGCGGCCCACCCGCTTGGTCATCCCGAAGGCGGTGAAGGTCGCGCGGCTCAGCCCGGGCGCGCGGGCGAAGAAGTCGGAGTCGGTGGGATTGGCGCCGGGCCACCCCCCCTCGACATAGTCGAGGCCCAGCGCGTCGAGCGCCTTCGAGATCCGGATCTTGTCCTCGACCGAGAAAGCCACGCCCGAGGTCTGCTGCCCGTCGCGCAGCGTGGTATCGAAAAGATAGAGCCGCTCGCGCGTCACTTCAGGGCCTCCAGCGCTGCAGGGTCGAAGTCGACGCCGCGCTCGGCGGTGGTGCCGCCCTTGCCGGTCTGCACCACCAGGCCGGCCTGGTTCATCAGCGCGCGCAGGGCGTCGGCGGCGGCGAAGTCCCTGGCCTGGCGCGCCGCGTCCAGCCGGGCGCAGGCGCCTGCGATCACCGCGTCATGGTCCTGCGCCTCGCCCGTCCCGTCCGCCTCGGCGAAGGAGAGGCCAAAGCCCAGGAACACGGCCGTGTCGACCACCTGCTGGAGCGCCTCGGCCTCGGAGTCGGGCGCCGAGAGCGCCTCGCCCGCGAACCGGTGCAGCGCGCGCAGGGCGCCGTGGGTGTCGAGGTCCTCGCACAGCCGCTCGACCA